>ERZ1036460.301-NODE-301-length-18276-cov-10.389441_pt1 | contig 18276 bp, 17 predicted proteins | sample MGYA00514229_ERZ1036460 | MGnify/ENA primary metagenome ERZ1036460 (study PRJEB33795, sample SAMN09464921) | human gut metagenome | host: Homo sapiens | place: USA: Stanford, California | collected 2016-08 | study: EMG produced TPA metagenomics assembly of the...
AAATTGGCTGAATTAAATTCCTAAAATTGGAATTTTTAAATTGACATTATCAATTAAAAATTGTCAACATTTTGTCATTCTGATAGTCAAATGCGAATGAGGATTAAAATGTAAGCTAGAAAAAATGAATAAAAATATTAAAACAACTTAAAGAAGATGATAAAGCTTTGATAATTAAAGGAGCTAGACAAGCAGGGAAAACATTTACAATTAAAAAAGTATTAAAGGCAAATAATTTAAATTTTTACGAGTTTAATTTAATTGAAAATCCATCACTTAAATCATTATTTGAGACGACATATGATTCTAGTGAAAATTTTATTTCCCATCTTTCTTTAATTGGAGGTAAATAGATTCGAAAAAGGTCAATAATTTTCATCGATGAAGCACAAGAAGTGAAAGAATTTTTGACATACATTAATTTTTTAGAGTTGAATGAAAACTACAAATTTATTTTAAGTGGTTCTTTATTAGGTGTTGAACTTACTAATTTACGTTCTGCTCCAGTAGGGTATTTAGAGATTTTAACGATGGACCCTCTAGATTTCAAAGAATTTTGTATTAATTATGGTGTGCCTCAAGAAGTATTAAAGGTGCTTGAATTAAACTTTAAAAATTCAACTGAAATTATTTTCAAATAATAATTTGAAAGCTGTCGATAGCATCATATATTTACCAATCTATATGACAATGTTCATCAAAAGAAAAAGAGATTTCATTAAGTTGTTCAATGTAAACTTTGATTAAAAAAGCTACTAGGAATTTATAACCTAGTAGCTTTTTTAAAGTAAACTTTCAAATGTATATAAAACTGATTCTTTAAAAGTATCTTCAATGTATTTTTTAACTCTAGAATCGCCAAAAGCTTTAACTAAGGCTTTTGTTTTTGGAGAGTCTAATTTATCTTTTTTAACAGCGATAACGTTACTTAATTTTGATATAGTTTCTTCATCGACAGATTCTGACATAACAATTGTATCAGCGAAATTTTTGTCTAATCCAAGTAGAGCAGTGTTTCCTGGAATAATACCAAAATTATAATCTGGTAAAGATAAACATAAATTAGATTCGGCAATGCAAACTAAGCTACATTTATCGTATTCTTTAGTAAAAGTGACGCATTTATTAGGGTGAACTGTATCAAATTTTTTAAATTCACCATTAACATAATTACTTTCGTTAATTGTTAAAACGCCATTTTGTTCTAATAATTTTAATGCTCTTTCGACGTTAGAGATATCGTTAACTAATTCGATAGTTTCGCCATTATCTAATTTTTTATTTTCATCTTTAGGAGAATAATACATACAAAGCTTTTCATAATGGATTTTAGCTGCAACAGCTAATTTATCACTTTCTTCATATGCATTTAAAAATGGTGTGTGTTGGAAATAATTAGCGTCATATTCATTATGAAGTAATGAATCATTTTGAATAGACCAATTTAATGTTTTAACTTTAAGTTCATATCCTTCTTCTTTTAATATTGGAGCGATTGCTTCGTTTAAAATTTTTGCATGAGGAACAATAGAAGCGCTTACTTTGATTACTTTTTCATTTGAACAACTAGTTAGAAGACTACTAGAAAGAAGAAGAGGTATAAGTAATAATAATTTTTTCATTAATTTGCCTTTCTTCTTTTATCAAGTTTTTTAGAAATGAATAATCCACTTTCTTGTATGATTTGGACTAAAACAACGATAATAAAAATAATTACATATAAATCAGGTGATGAGAATAAGTTAGATGGATGACCTAAATAGAAAGCATAAGCTAATGCGATAAGTCCGCCACCTGAAAAATCATAAGCAAAAGCAGTATAACCCAAAATTGAAATAGCACTAATTGCGCAACCTGATATTAAAGATGGTTTAGCTTCTTTTAAAAGTACTTTGGTAATGATTTGAGAGTTACTTGCTCCCATTGATTTAGCAACTTCAATGACTCCACTATTTACTTCGTTTAAAGATGTTTCAACAACTCTACTTACGAAAGCGAAACTTGCAACGAATAAAGGAAGAATCATAACGTACCATTCTCCAGTAGATGTACCAAAGATTCCACGGTTAATAGGTACTAATAAAATAATTAATATTAAACAAGGAATTGATCTCATGATATTTACGAATAAGCCAAGAGGAACATTGATCCATTTATTTGCGTAAATTCCTTTTTTTGATGTTACTTGAAGTAATATACCAAGAGGAAGACCAACTAAATAAGCTAAGATAGTTCCTATTAAAGTCATACCAAGAGTTTCACCTCCAGCAATTAATAATTCTGTCCAGTTCATTATTCATCAACCTCCTCATATTTAATTTTTTCTATATCTAAATATTTCTTTAATTTTTCTACATCAGCTTTATGCTTTGGTAACTTAATAATCATTTGTCCATAGATTTGATTATTAATAACTTTAGTGTCAGCATATAAAATAGAAACTAAGATTGAACAACATTGAATGATATTAGCTAAAATTGGTTCATCAGTATTTCCATCAAATATTAACCTAATAGTTTTATTTTCATCTAATTTTGTTTTAACTTGATTTGAATATATTAATGATCTAGCAATATCAGTTTTTGGTTTTAAGAAAACTTCATCTAAATTTCCTTCTTCGACAATTTTTGCTTTATCAATAATTGCTACTTTATTACAAATTTGTTCAATGACTTGCATTTGGTGACTAATCATAATGATGGTTAAGCCATATTCTTTATTTAATTTCTTTAATAAATCTAAAATTGATTGAGTTGTTTCAGGATCTAAAGCACTAGTTGCTTCATCACTTAAAATAACTTCAGGTTCAAGCGCTAAAACTCTAGCGATAGCAACTCGTTGTTGTTGACCGCCGCTAAGTTGAGAAGGGTAGAAATTAATTTTGTCTTCTAAACCGACTTTTCTAATTGCTTCAAGTGCTTTTTCTTTCTTGTTTTTGTCTTTAACAAACTCTAATCCAAGCATGACATTACCTAAAACATCTCTTTGCTCAAGTAAGTTGAATCCTTGGAAAATCATTCCTATTTTATGTTTATGTTCTTTAGACACTTTTTGTGTTGGACTACATAAAATTTCATCATGAAATGTAATTTTGCCTTCATCGAATTTTTCTAAACCATTTATGCATCTAACTAATGTTGATTTACCAGCACCTGATAAACCAAGAATTCCATAAATATCACCTTTTTCGATTTCTAAAGATACATCATCAAGAATCTTATGTGCTTCGTATGATTTTGAAATGTGTTTAATTGAAATTAATGACATACGTTCCTCCTAAAATAAAAAAATCTCGCCCTAAATAATTAGGACGAGACATAATAAGTTATATCCGTGTTACCACCTAAATTCACTAATACATCACTATATTAGCCTTATGAAGTACAAACATACTTCTTCGCTATAACGGGCTCACCCGAATGACACTACATATCGTATCATTAGCTCCTAGGCCATGTTCAATTAATTTCTGCTTACACTCTTCCAGCAACACGAGTGACTCTCTATAAGCGTCTTTTAATTTACTCTTCCTTTTCTTCGCTGATATTGAAATTATATCGAATGAAATTATTTAAGCAAGGAGAAAATTAATTTAATAAGGAAATCTTAACGGAATACTTTTAAAAATTATTACTTTTAAATTTAGCATAACATAAGGAGACATGAAATTTATAAAAAGTCATAAAAATATCGATGTAATCTATTTTTTAATGACATTAATATTTTCTAAATGCGTATAAATGTTATTTTGAAAACGATTAAACAAATTGATAAAAACAAAAGCAAATGTTATTTAAAAACCAACCTAGGAGTTTCTTTTATGAAGCACAAAATGATCAAATTCGCTTTGCTACCTTTAATAATATTTCCTATAGCAAGTTGCGGAGAAAGTGAAGACCATATCAAAGGTGAATTAATTACAAAATCAAATGAAGTCAAATCTTTTATGTTAGATGAATTTAAAGATGTAACTTTTCTTATTGAAGATTCTTCTTTAAAATATAACAAAGGAAATGTAATTGTTGAATCTTGGTTAAAAGATGTTTTTGTTGCTGATGCTAATAATGATGGATATAGAGATATATGTACTAATTTATCAGTTGGTAGTGGTGGATTTATTGATGATGTAATCTATATTTATGATTATAAAAACGAAAAAGTTTTATATGAAAAAAGTGAACGCTATGGATATGATTATTGCCTTAATCTAAATGAGAAGTCATATTTAATAGCTTATAAATATCAAAGTTATGATAGAAAATTAATTGGAAAAGGTTATTTAAGCTATTTAGATAATAAAGTTCAAATAGAACGGAGTAATAGTCTTTATGAGACTACAGGGCTTGATTACGAACTATTTTTGTATGAATCTAAGGAATTAAAGGAATTAAAAGTAGAGACTAGGAACGACGTAAAATCATATATTTTAAATTCGTTTTCAACCTTTGCTCTTAAAGTGAGTGCGATAAATGATAAAAATTGTGAACTTTTTAGATATGAAATTGAAAAAGAATATACCTATAATTGTTCGATCACAAATAGTTATGAAGATACTGATGGTTCTAGAGTTTTCTTGATTGAATTTTATGATCGACCAAGTGAAGGCGTAGTAAGCCTACAATTTTTAGGTTTAGAAATGAAGTTTAACTACATAATTGATAATGAAAATGCTTGTTGGGATTATTTAAAAACTGAAATGCAAGATGTAGTTACTTGGATGAAACCGTTGAATAAAGAGAATGTTACAAAAGTATGTTATGAAGATAAACCTGGAAGTATTGCTCCTGGCTCGATTTATTCAATTTATTATTCTGATGATAAAACTGTCATTTCTGACTTATTAGAAATTAAGAATAATAAAGTTTTCGAAACTCATCTTGATTCACCTACGCCTGGAGGAGGAGCAGATTATTATAGATTCTATACGAATGATGAAGTGTATGAACTTCGTGAATCCTCTTCATGTTTTTATTATTCAGGTGATAATTATCGCTTTGAAGGAGATGTTAATGTTTCTTCTATTAAAAAACTTGGTGAAGAATATTTAAAACTAGTTTTATATTCTGATTATATCGAAGTTCAAAAATATAATAATCCAGAGAAAAGATTCTTTATTGATTTTCTAAAAAATATAGAATTTATTGAGTGGCCTAGTGAAGAGAAATATGAAGAAGTTGATCCAACTTTCATAAGCAAAAACATGCGAGCAACTGCGATTTCAATGAACATTTATTCGCCTACTAGATTTTCTATGGTAGATGAATATGGAGAAAAAATGTACAAAGTGATGAGTGAAATTAATTTCTCTTCTATCTTCTAAAACTATTAAAATTTTGCCTTTAAAACTTATTTAACCTTAGTTTTGAGGGCTTTTTTATTTGAAATTGTATTTTTTAACCTCACTTAGTGTCCTTAAATTTCTAAAACTAAAAACCTAAATGATAAATTTTCAATCTTTGCTCATATTAAAATTAGCTTTTTTAAATTGCTATAATTAAGAAAACAAAAAAAGAGTATGAAAAATATGTCCAATCGTTTTATGCTAAATGAAACTTCATATCATGGACATGGTGCAATTGAAAATATCGTTCCAGAAATTCATGCTAGAGGTTTTAAAAAAGCTTTAGTTTGTACTGATCCAGATTTAATCAAATTTGGTGTTAGTACGAGAGTCCTCGACTTATTAACTAAAAATAATATCTTATTTGAGGTTTATTCAAACATCAAAGCCAATCCTACTATTGAAAACGTAAAAGGAGGTGTTGAAGCTTGTAAAAAAGCAGGAGCTGATTTTATTGTTGCAATAGGTGGTGGTTCAGCAATGGACACAGCTAAAGCTATCGGAATCATCATTACAAATCCAGAATTTAGCGATGTTAGAAGTTTAGAAGGCGTTGTGCCTACTAAAAAACCTTGTTTACCAATTATCGCTGTTGCAACAACTGCTGGAACTGCAGCTGAAGTTACTATCAATTATGTTATTACAGATGTTGAAAAGAAGAGAAAATTTGTTTGCGTAGATCCTCACGATATGCCAATTGTTGCAATTGTAGATCCTGATATGATGGCATCTATGCCTAAAGGTTTAACAGCATCTACTGGAATGGATGCCTTAACTCACGCTATTGAAGGATATATTACTCGTGGTGCTTGGGAAATGAGTGATATGTTCCATCTTAAAGCAATTGAAATTATTGGAAAGAATTTAAGAAAAGCAGTTGAAAATGATCCAGATGGCAGAGAAGGCATGGCTTTAGGTCAATATATTGCTGGAATGGGATTTAGTAACGTTGGTTTGGGAATTGATCATGCGATGGCTCATACTTTAAGTGCGTATTATGATGTACCTCATGGTGTTGCTTGTGCAATGTTACTTCCTATTTCAATGGAATTCAATAAGGATGTTACTGGTATAAAATATAAAAATATTGCTGTTGCTTTAGGTGTTAAAGGAACAGATAATATGACAATAGAAGATTATCACAACGCAGCAATAGAGACAGTTAAACAGTTAAGTGTTGATGTTGGTATTCCTACTAAGTGCGAAAAAATTACCGAAGATGATTTAGACAGTTTAGCAACTGACGCATTAAAAGACGCTTGCTATCCTGGAAACCCAAAAGAAGCAACAAAAGAAGAAGTCATCACTTTATTTAGAAAATTAATGTAATTTTTATAACTCATCACAAGAAGGACATAATTCACTCTTCAAGTGATGAGTTTTTTGTTGCCTAAACTATCTTATCATTTAATATATAGAAATAGAGGAAGATGTTATGGAAAATAAAGTCATAATTAAAAAAGCTACTTTAAATGATTTGCCTAAAATCTTAGAAATATATGAAATTGCTAGAAACTATATGAAAGAAAATGGCAACTCGACACAATGGAAAAACAATTATCCACCTAAAGAATTACTGGTTGAAGATATAAAAGAAGGTATTCTTTTTGTTATCGAAGAAAATGAAGTAGTACATGCTGTTTTCGCTTTTATACTTGGAGAAGATCCAACTTATTTAAATATAAAAGATGGTGCTTGGCTTAATGATTCTCCTTATGGCACAATCCATAGAATCGCTAGTGATAGAAAAATAAAACATTCTTTATTACGTGCTATTAATTTTGGCTTAACAAAGATTAATCATATAAGAATTGATACTCATTTAGATAATAAAATTATGAATGAATCATTATTAAAATATGGATTTAGGAAAACAGGAACTATCATTTGTAGTGATGGAACTCCTAGAGCTGCTTACGAATATTTTAAGTAAATTTAAGAAGATAAAATGATGCTCTTTGATTATGGAAAAAGGAATAAATTTTATATAAAATTATCATTATGATGGAAGTAATTCATATTGCTATAGTTGAAGATGATTTTTTGTATCAAGCATCTTTGAAAGGATACCTAGAAACATTTGAAAATGAGTTTAATAAAGAATTTATTATTGATGTCTTTTCTAGTGGAGAATCATTTTTAAAAGATTTTTCCCGAGGCTTATATCAAATTATTTTTCTTGATGTCGAACTTGATAAAATTGATGGACTAGATGTCGCAAGGGAAGTAAGAAAAAAAGACAATGATGTGGTTATTATTTTCGAAACTAATATGGCTCAATATGCATTAGATGGTTATTCTGTAGATGCACTTGATTTTATTGTTAAGCCTTATAATTATGAATACATCAAATTAAAAACAATTAAAGCGCTTAAAAATATTAAAGACGATAGGCAAATAACAATAAATACAACTGATAAAAAAATTGTGACATTAGATGTTAACGATATTTATTATGTCGAAGTAAATCTTCATTATTTACTTTATCATACAACAAATGGAATTTTTAAAGTTCGTGGCAAGATGAAAGATGCCGAAGAAGATCTTTTCAGTTTTTATTTTAGACTATGCAATAGTTGTTTTTTGGTGAACTTAAAATATGTTGAGATGATTGACTTAAATTATTGTGTTGTTAATAAAGAAAATTTATTAATATCAAGAAGAAGGAGACAGTATATTCTTGATGAATATGCTAAATACGTAGGCAGATAATATGAGTCCTATTGGAGTTTTTGAAGAAGTAAGGTATGTTGTTGAACAAATAGTTGCCTATTTAGTTTTACTAATGCCTTTTTGTCGTAAAAAGAAATATTTTTATTTAAATCTTATATTAGGTACGATAGGTCTTTCCTTGATTAGTTTGATATATTTTCCTATTCTTGAAGGCTTGGAACTAACAGGCCTATCAATTCACTCCTATAAATATTTAATAGTCTTTTATTATATTGTTTTAACTTATCTTATAATGCTCATGTTTTATTTTTGCTTCGATATAAAGCCAAACACGTTATTTTTCTTTGGTATTGCAAGTTATGCGATGCAACATATCGTTTACGCTTTTGCTCATGAACTTATTGCGATGGTTGCATGGAAAGAACTATCAAGAGACAATAATTTATTAATATTTTATGTATTAATTTCATTTCTAGTAATGACATTAATTTATGGAATCGTTTATTTTGTTTTCAAAAAGGATTTGAAAAAACTTAATACGTCATTATTTAAAAATAAAGGGTACACAATCTTCTTCAGTGTGTTTTTTACATTTTTCATTGTAACTACTTTTATGCTCCAGTCGTTTTTTAGAATTATCGATTCAAGTGGAAAAACTGTGGAACTAAATTATGTGGCTTGCATTTCGCAAGTTGCCGTTTGTCTATTTGCTCTTACAATCATAAAATTTACAATTAAATTTATAGACGAGAGTAAGGAAAAAGAAATAGCTAATCAACTTTTAATGACGCAAAGAAAACAGTATGAATTTAGTAAAAATAATATCGAAATCATTAATAGAAAATGTCACGATATGAAACACCAAATTAACGCTTTAAAATTTATTAACGAAGAAGAGAAAGAAAAAGCTTTTGATAATATCTCTAAAACAATTGTCTTTTATGATTGTCAAGTCAATACAAAAAACAAAGCTCTTGAAATTATTTTGAATGAAAAAAATTTAATTGCTTCAGACAAAAAAATCAAAGTAAACGTTTCTGTAGATAAAAGCATTGAGTTAAAAAAGATAGATGTCATCGATATTTATACTCTTTTTGGAAACATTCTGGATAATGCGATTGAGGGAACTGATAAATTAGAAGCAGAAAAGAAGATCATCAATTTACAAATTTTCAAAAAAGATAATTTTATAGTGATTAAAGAATATAATTATTATAAAGATATAGTTAAAGATAAAAATAATAACATAATTACAAGTAAAAAAGATTCTATTAATCATGGCTTTGGACTTAAGTCTATTTCAGAAATTGCTAAAAAATATAAAGGAACACTGACTATCGACTTAAGCAATAATGTGTTTACATTAACTATTGTTTTACCTTTTATGCTATTGAACTAACCATTTTTGCCAATTAATTACTTTTTAACAGTTGTTTAAATATACTTTGAGATGTAAGCGCTTTCAATAGTCTTTATGAAACGCGCACTAAATATTTTAAGGGAGATAAACAACATGAAAAAAATTTTAGTCGCATTAGCTGCAACAACAGTTTTAGGCAACAGTTTAGCATCATGCGGAGCTGAAGTTAAAGAAGCAAAATTAGTAAATTATTTTCTTTGTGGGCAAAAAAGTGCTGCAGCAGCAGGTGAAGCATATGAAGAATGTTATTTAAAACTTTTTGATGACTTAACATATTCTTTAACCATCACAAGTTACACTTTAGGCTATGGTATGAACTTAGGAAATAGTGTAATTGAAACTTTCGGAACATATGAACAAAAAACAGAAAAAGATGGTTATACACCTATCGATTTAAAGATTTCAGATAGAGTTATTTTAAATTCATTTAGTGAAATGGGTGGATTCAATATCTTCTTTGATACAAATGATGAAAATTTACAATATCCAGTAGAAATGCCAGCTAAAGCTCAAGGCCAAAAGAACTTTGCTGAATCAAAAGATGATATTATTAACGAATACGGAAAAGCTAAAACTATTTACGCAGATGACGAAAAGAAAACTTTTAGTTTTACTAACCCAACAGAAGAATAGTACAAAATGAAAAAAATTAAAAAACCATTAGCAATCACTTTAATTTCGCTTGGTTCTATTTTAGGAATTGCTATGGGAGTAGGTGACTATTTTGTAGACGCTTACGAACCTGTAATTGATGTTTTCTTTAGCGGTGATAAACAAGTTGAAGAAACAGATGGTGAAAAAGAGTGTTGTGAACAAATTGAAGAAGAAGGAATTGTCTTATTAAAAAATGAAGATAACGCACTTCCTTTAAAGGATGGCGAAAAGAAAATCGCTTTACTTGGACAAAACTCAGTTGATTTTGTCTACGGAGGTAGTGGAAGTGGCTCTGTAGATGTTTCTAACGCACCAACCTTAAAAAGTGCTTTAGAATCAGAAGGATTTACTATAAATAAAAGTTTATGGGATTTTTATAAAACAGGTCCAGGTAAATCTTATAGAAAAACAACTCCAAATTTATCAGGAGATGGAGAATTTAATGTTAATGAGGTACCTCGAAAAGTATTCACTGATAATGTTAAAAACTCTTTAGATAATGACGATGTCGGCATTTGTGTTTTTGGAAGAGGGAGTGGAGAAAGTAGTGATTTACCTCTTAATCCGTTAAAAAATGGTACAAGATATCTTGAATTAGATCCACACGAAAAAGATACTTTAAAATTAGCTTGTGAAAAATTTGATAAAGTAATCGTTTTAATCAATTCTTCTAATCCTATGGAATTAGGATTTTTAAATGAACCAGAATTTAAAAATGTTAAAGCTTGTTTACTTGTTGGTCCTGTTGGCCAATATGGTATGAATGCAATAGGAAGAATATTAAATGGCAAAGTTAGCCCAAGTGGGAAACTTGTTGATACATATGCTTTTAATTCTCAAAGTGCGCCAAGTACTAAAAATATAGGCGATTATAAAATTTCTAACAGCCAAATTAAAAATGGCAATAATTATATTGTCTATCAAGAAGGCATTTATGTTGGGTATAAATATTACGAAACACGTTATGAAGATAAAATTCTTAAGAATGATAACGTTGGTGAATTTAATTATGCTGCAGAAGTTCAATTTCCACTTGGCTATGGATTAACTTATTCTGACTTTGCTCGGGAAAATTATGTTGTAACTGAAGAAGAAAACAGTTTTGAAGTTTCTATTGATGTTACAAATAAAGGAAGCTCAAAAGGCAAGGATGTTGTCGAAATTTATATGCAATCTCCTTATACAAGTTATGACATTCAAAATGGAATAGAAAAAAGTTCAATTGAATTAGTAGGTTTTAAAAAGACAAAGACTTTAGAGCAAAATGAAACTGAAAATATTAAGATTTCTGTCCCGAAAGAATTAATGAAAACCTATGATTCAAAAGGTGCAAAAACTTATGTTGTTGATGAAGGAGATTATTATTTTACAGCTGCAAGTAATGCACATGAAGCGATAAATAATATTCTTTTCGAAAAAGATAACTCTCTTGAATCAGAACTTATTGGTGAATTGAATAAAGGATTTACATATAAGTATAATCAAAGTTCACTTGATGTAGAAAAATATTCTAAAACTAACAATGGTGTAAAAATTACAAACCAATTTGATGACGTTGACGCTAATTATTATGATGACTGTCAATACGTAACAAGATCAAACTGGGAAAATTCATTACCTAAATCTGCTTACAAAAATGGTAATTGGTCAGCAAGCGATAAGCTTTTAAAAGATCTTGAGTTTTATCGTGGTGATGAAGTTATTAATGGCCCACAAGCTAAAATGCCTGTTTGGGGAAGCACTGCAACTTCTTATAAAGTTCAAGATTTAGTTGATTGCGATTATAGCGATAAAAAATGGGATGATTTAGTTAGCCAATTAACATATTCTCAAGCAACTAGACTTGTAAGACTTGGTGGCTATTCAACAATTCAAATTGATGATATTGGATTGCCATCCACTATCGATAAAGATGGTCCTAGCGGAATAAGTGGAACATTGGTTGGCGGCGGTTCAACTATGGCTTGGCCTGCTGAAGTTGTTTTCGCTAGCACACGGAACGAAGAATTAATTGAAAAAATGGGTGAATATTTAGGCCACGACTCAATTAATTCAAAAACAGCGGGGTGGTATGCTCCTGGTGTAAACATTCATCGTACTCCTTATTCAGGAAGAAACTTCGAATATTTTAGTGAAGATGGATTCTTAAGTGGAAAAATCGGAGCAGCCGAGATAAGAGGTGTTCGTTCTAAAGGCGTAATTGCTTATATGAAACACTTTGCCTTAAACGATCAAGAAACTAATAGATATGGCGGAGCAATTTTTGCTAATGAACAATCGATTAGAGAAAACTTCTTGAAGGGATTTGAAATTGTTACTCGAGAAGGAAAGCCTGTTGCTGCAATGGCTGCTATGAATAGAATTGGTTCTAGATGGGTTGGTGCTCATAAAGGAATTATGACAAACGTTTTAAGAAAAGAATGGGGCTTTGAAGGTGTTGTTATTACAGACCAAGCTTCTTCTAGCGCAATGTTTTATCAAGATATGCCTTCGGGACTCGCTGCTGGAACAGATTTATGGTTAAATACTAATAAAAATTTCTGGAAATTAGATGAGTATAAAACTAATGCAACTGTTATGACTAATGTTCAAAGAGCAGCAAAAAATATTATTTACGCAGTAACAAAATCTAATGCTGTTATTGATTATAAAGATGGCAGTGGAACTAACCAAATAACACCTAATTCTATGCCTGCATGGAAAATTGGCTTTATTGTTTTAAATGTTCTTTGGTACATTGGATGTTTGTTGTTAATAGGAATTCCAGTTACTAAATTAATTTTAGGAAAAAAAGAAAATTAAAATTTATTTAAATCATATAAATATCCTAGAAAAATCAAAATGAACGATGAGTAGTTCATCTGAAACAATCTAGTAAATATTAATAATTAATAAAATTTAAACACGATACAAGCGAAGAAAAGTTCGATTGTTATCGTGTTTTTTGAATGATATAAATTTTATTTAAATGATTCTTATCGTAGTGTTAGTGTGCGCTGAAAAAAGAAATAGTCAATGATAAACATTATTTTGTAAATCTATTTGCCAAAAATGAATAAATATTGATTTTGGCTAATAGCATATTGTTGCTAAATAACTTGTAATGAAGTTGTTTAGTTTGGTTACATTTTTCTATTTTTATAGAAAATGGGCATGCAAAACAAGGTTCTTGTCCGATAGGTGAAGACGGTATATTTGCTGCTTTGGACTTGATTGCTTAAAAATGATGGATTATATACGAATATAACACTTCGTTATCAAATACATGAATTTTGGTTTATCTATTAATAATTACACTCGGTAATTATTAAGTAGTTAGTTCAATCAATTTCATTTATAAATTCCTCTTTTCGTAAAAGAGAATTCATTTTTAATTCTAAATTGTATATAAATACAATCATTTAGTTTTCAGTTAATATTTCTAAATACATATCTAATCTTGAATTAATATATCCTGCAAATAAGTTTTCCATTGCAGAAAGATTATGCTTTACATGATATTCATCAAACGCATTATAGTAAGCGATTCGATCGCTAAATTTAATATCTATTGGAGGAAAGCCGACCTTCATTAACTCAAAATTTACAAGTAATCTCCCAGTTCTGCCATTACCATCAATAAAAGGATGGATACTTTCAAATTCAATATGGAAACGTGCAAGTTTTGTGACGATATGTTCTGCACTTTCATTAAAGTCTTGTAAAAGTTGTTTCATTCTAGGTTCGATAAGATAAGGTTGTACGGGTTCGTGTTTTGCTCCCATTATACGAACAGGAATTTTACGATATACACCACGATCATCTTTTTTATCCGCTAAAACAAGATAATGAATTTGTTTAATAACACTTTCACTAATAGGTACATTGTTTTTTACAAGTTCACTAACAAAATCAAATGCTTCTTTATGGCCTACTGCTTCCAAATGATCTTTTAATGGTTTTTGATCGATTGTAAGTCCCCTAAGAACTAAATCAGTTTCGCGAAGCGTAAGGGTATTACCTTCGATGGCGTTTGAATTGTAAGTGTATTCTATTATGAATTCTTCATTTAATCTAGAAATCTCACCATCGGTAAGAGGCCTTTTGTTATCAAGTTCTTTCTTTTTTCGATCAATCTGCAATAATAGACTTTCTTTTGATTTATAACGTCCATCAACAGGCTTTCTTGCATCAATAGGAATTTTCCAACCTCTGCCTTCTTGATAAGCGCCTGAAATTTTACCTTCAGAACAAAGAACTCGAATTCTTCTATCAGATATGCCCCATTTTAAAGAAGCTTCTTTTGCTGTCATAAACATTGGTGAGTCCTCCTTTAAAGTTATTATAACGTATCAACGGAACAATATCTACACTATCGGAATAATACTTAATGCATTAACGGAACAATATATGAATTATATCTGCATTATATGATATATTTGGTATTGAATTAATGTCCCATTGCTTTGAAGATTTAAATCATATAAGGTAATGTTACGAATCATTGTGATATATATCTTGAATCGAATAAATTGATGGTTTCTAATTTAACGATACAAACAACATTATTTATTAGTATTTACATTTGTTTATAGTTTTTGTGTTATATGATAGTTTTTAGTGGAGGTGTTAAGCCAAGACAAGTAGTTATATCACCTTGAGGATCAAAGTCTATAATTAATACTTTATGTCCTTCATTATTTAGACCAATGCTCAGGTTTATAGTTGTGGTCGTTTTTCCAACACCACTTTTTGCTTGGAATGTACTATGTAAACAGTTTTTAGTGCCTATGAAAACAGTTTTTGTAATTAGAAAATAACGATAAAATAAGTTAAAACACACTAAAAATAAGGGCTAAAAAGATTAAATATATTAGTCTTTGCAAATACCTATCGAGAAGAGAAATCACATTAGAAAATGAAGATAAAAAATGCCTCAAATGGTACGAGGCATTTTTTAATTAGCGATAATTATTTTGCTAATAATAAATGGTTGAATAAGATAACCCAGATTAAGTCAACCCAACCTGCAATGACTGGAATGAAGACTCCGAAAATACATCCGAGTAAGTTTCTTAAAGTTGGTTTTTGGAAGACAGCAGTAACTCTAACGACGACTTCTGTAATCCAGTTAATGCCAGGAATAAGTAAAAGTAAAACTTGAATAATTCTTGATTGTTTGTTGAACCATTTCATTATAGTGATTCTCCTTTCTTTGATAGAAATATTATATAACATCCATAAAATTTGTAACTAAAATTTGTAAAGAATTTTCAACTTTTTACTTAAAAACTCATCGAAAACCAACTTAAATTGTTAATTTAGACACTTTTATGAGTGAATTACTGAGAGTTTTTAATAGAATAACTTTTCTACAAATTTTGATTGAAAATTATTGAATCTATTGATGCTAAAAATATTTTTCTTTAACTAAATTATTAAATGGTGTTCTTATCAAAACTACTAGGAAAGCGGTTGGAGCATATATAAATAATGGTATTTCGATAATTTCTTTTAGTCTAAACTTCTTCTTAATTACGATTTTATCTTTACTTTTAATTAACTTAGTTGCTTGGCTATGCTATTTATTCATTTTAAGAAGATATAAAAAAATCGAGTGTTTAAGAACATATATTTTCTCTATGTGTTAATATAAAGATGGAGGAAAAATATGCGTAAATCGATTGTAAATAAAATTTTATCAGGATTATGTAACGTTCTTTGGGTAGTTTTAGGTATTGTAGCTATAGTTAGTCCACAAGTTTTTGCTAATAGCTTAGGAACTATTGCAGGATCTTTCATGATAATTATCGGGGCACTTTTTGTACTATTTGCTTTATTTAGCTCTGCTTTAATTTTAGGTAGTGGTTTTCTAGTTTTACAAGGTGTTATTACTTTGTCACTTGGTATCTTTTTTGTAGCATATCGAGATGCTTCTTTGGTAATGATAACTTTCGCTTTAGCTTTCTATTTCTTATTTAATGGAATTAGTAAAATCGTAACTTCAGTTGATTTAGCAAAACTTAAAAGTAAAACTTGGTGGGTAACAACAATAATTGGTGTTCTTTATATCGCTTTATCAATTGTCTTATTCACATTTACTAGCGAATCAAGTAACGTGGTTAGTTATCTTATCGGCTCATTCTTTATTATAAGTGGCGTCTTTGGTGTTCTTGAACTATTCGATACATTTAAAAGAGAAAAAAGAGAAAAAATCATCATCAACAATATCCATAAAAACGTTGATAATATTGATCATATTGATATAGATTTCACTAAAGATGACAAGTAAAATATTTTGATTTTAAAAATATCTTGTGTAAAATGCCATTTGCTGTCATTGAGACTAGTATAATGGCTTTTTTTACTTTAACACGAACTATTAATTTGTATAATATGAGCAGGAGTTATTTATGGAATATCAAGAATACAACGAAAATGAGTCAACAATATTCGATGATGATGAATATATTAATGATTGTTCTTCTTTAAAACGTAAGATGACAATCTTAGAAAAAATCGCGATTATTATTAGCTCTTTATTATGTTTCCCTATGGGACTTTTCTTCTGTAATTTAATCCCGGGGAAATTACAAACCTATATCGAATTGGCTGAAATGCCACAAAACATTTTATTTTTATTTACCTGGTTATTATCATTCTTTATTTTAATGTTTTCAGAGTTTCATGCTAAAAATTTCTCATTATATAAAGGATTAATCATCCCAACATTATGTAGTTTTGTTTGGTCAGGCTTATTTATTTGCTTTACCGGAAGCATCATTGCTTTAATTGAACAAGATGGAGCTAGTCTTTGGTTTTTCATCGCTTTATTTACAGCTGCCATTTATTCAGTACTTTTATTAATTATAAGATCGATTTTAATAACGATTGATCGTCACGAAATAAAAGCGGTAATGATTATTGGTCCAAAAGATGATGCTGAACGACTTGCTAGAAAACTTATTGAAAAGAAAAATAAAAAACTTAAAGTTAGATTTGTCTTTTATGAAATTGATGGTGAAGTAAGTGATATTATTTATAAAAAGTTCTTTTGCACAAACCAAATCATCTTACTCGACACTTTAAAAACAAAAACTAAAGAAAAGTTCTTACTTTACTTTAACTCATGTTTCAATAAAGATGTCTTCCTTTGTTCATCATATTTTGACGTAATTTCAGTTTCACCTGCACAAAAAGATATTGGTGGTTTACTTGCTTTAGAACAAAAACCTTTAAGAATTGACTTCGTTGAAAGTGCAGTTAAAAGAGTAATGGATTTAGGGATTTGTTTAGTCTTCTTAATCTTAACTTTACCTGTTTGGATAATCATACCTTTAGCAATTAAACTCGACAGCAAAGGACCAGTCTTCTATAGACAAGAAAGATATACAAAAGATTTAAAAACATTTAAGATTTTTAAATTTAGAAGTATGTATACTGATGCTGATCCTAATAAAGCAGCTTTAAAAGGAGACTCTCGTATTACTAGAGTTGGTAAATTTATTAGAGCAACTCGACTTGATGAAATTCCTCAAGTTTTAAATGTATTAGTAGGAGATATGTCTTTTGTCGGACCTAGAGCATTAATGCATGGAGATGTCGACGAAAATTTAAAAACAAATTCTGAATACAAATATCGTTTCAACGTTAAAGCTGGCATCACTGGTCTTCAACAAGTTAAAACAAATCCTGGATGCAAGGATGAACAAAAATTAAGATACGATCTTTATTACATTGCAAATTATAGTATCGTCTTTGACATTAAAATCTTATTCTTAACAGTTAAAACTGTTCTTTCAAAAGGTATGGCTGAAGGAAAAGATAATGACAACTATACATTTAGAGAATTCTTAGATGCCAATGGTCATGAATACAATCAACATAAAACTTATATTAGAGTTTTAAATCATAAACGTTACATCGATCCAAAAACTGGATTTATTGTTCCTTTAGATGAAATTAAAAAAGGACGTAATCAAGTTGATTTCATGAATAAAAGAATCAATAAAAGATAAAAATCTAGCCACCTATTTCTATTTATTAACTTAGATAGAAGGGTGGTTTTTATTATGGCTATATAAAGGTGGAATGTATCGAAATGATACTTAGTTTTCCGTATGTATCTATATTTAAAGAAAAGGTAATAGGAATCCTTTTCTTACTAACACAAAAAGATGAAAGAAGAAATTTTTCAAAAATTCTTATA
>ERZ1036460.309-NODE-309-length-17510-cov-9.897622_pt1 | contig 17510 bp, 18 predicted proteins | sample MGYA00514229_ERZ1036460 | MGnify/ENA primary metagenome ERZ1036460 (study PRJEB33795, sample SAMN09464921) | human gut metagenome | host: Homo sapiens | place: USA: Stanford, California | collected 2016-08 | study: EMG produced TPA metagenomics assembly of the...
GTAAAAAGGAGTAGTAAATTTTCTATTGTTAATACAATTTAAATATATCTTGGATGAATGATGTAAGGGAGGCTAAATAAACCATATGAGTAACTTAATTCGACATCATCGCCAACATCGATTTTCATAAAAATATCATATGGAATCCCGACTTCATACTCTTTATTATCATATTCAATTTTAACCATATAATAAGTAAATGATCTTACATGTCTTATTCTCTTTTTCTCCAATACTTGAGATGTAAACATTTTAGACTCATTAAAATCCAAAGTGTAATTTAAAGAAATAAAAACGACAAAACTAAAAGTATAAGTGATTAGATAAATTCCTATAGTTGTAATGGAAAAAACTGCAATTTGCTTTGCGTTTTTCTTTTTATGGGTTTCGCTTTTACTCTTTTCAAGGACTTTTTGATGCTTTCTAATAAATAAAAAAATAATGATTGAACCTATTATTAAGCAAAGAGGAATTGCTATTAAAAACGGAATGACTTTATTAATCGACGCGATTTTTATAGTAATTTTTAATACTGGAATAATTAAAAACAAAGAAAAGATTAAAGTGAAGGGAAGCTCTCTTTCGAATTTCTTTGGAAATAAATAAAAGGTAAACCCAATTAATGAAAGCAATACAAGTATTAAAATATAATAACGATGAAGAAGAAAAATGTGTAAGTAACAAAGAGAAAAAGATGAAATTAATAAATATAGCGAAACTAAAAGTTGGAGCTGCTTTTTCCTTACAAAAATTATTCCTATAAAAAATATAAATAGGAATGAAATGATTAAAATAGATCCGTTAAATGATGAAAGAAATTCATTATTGTTTCTTGAAATATTAAGAGCAATAAAAATTATTAAAGGTATTGAATATAAAAATAATTCAACTATAGTCGTTGCAAGTGTATTTTTATTTTTACAGTTCTCTTTGTTCATAATCTTTTTATATATTAGCAAACATTTATCATCGCACAAATAATCTTCCCTTATATTTTAAGGATCCTATAATTAAAATAAAAAACATTATAGAATAAAATTATCTCTTTAAAACATTAAAAAGGCGAGTGCATAAATTTGGGTACTTAAACTTAGTTTAAAATTGTAATATTAGTATTTTTTTACTGATTTAAAAATGTTATAATAAATTTGATTTTGGGCTTTGCTCCAAAAACATAATTTTATACAAAAAAGAGGTACGATAATGTCAACAAAAGCTTTTTATCCAATTAGCGAAATCGGTAAAGGAAAACCAGGTTTCGCAAAAACTCGTTCAATTATTGAAGCTGCTTTTTATGGCAACAATGTTGTTAAAATCACTTCATTAAAAGAAGCTTATAATTTAGCGAAAAATTCTCCAGGTACAATTGTCACTGATATGCCAATTTTCGGAGCTGAAGAAATCGGATTAGACCGTGATGCTAAAGTTTTATTATTTAACGATGGCTCAATTACAGGAAGATACGCTGCAGCTAGAAGAATTCAAGGTGAACCAGGAGTTAATAGTGAAAAGTTAGATAAAATTTTAATGGACGCTGTCTATGATACTAGATGGAAGAAGTTATATCACGCTGAAACTTATATCGGTTTAGATAAAGAATTTATGGTTAAAGCTCACCTTCTTATTCCAGAAGGAGAAGAAAATATTCTTTATAACTGGATGTTAAACTTCCAACACATCAATGATTACTATCAAAAGATGTATAAAGCTTCACGTCCTATCGGAAATGAACCAGATATTTATATCTTCAGTGACCCACAATGGAAAGGAACAGATCAAACAGACGTTTGTGATGGAAAATGCCTTTCATATTTCTCAACAGAAAATAACTGCGCAGCTATCTTAGGTATGAGATACTTTGGCGAACATAAAAAAGGAACATTAACAATCGCTTGGGCAATTGCTAATAGAAACGGATATGCTTCATGCCATGGTGGACAAAAAGAATACAAACTTAAAGATGGAAGAAAATTCGTCGCTTCAGTTTATGGACTTTCAGGAAGTGGTAAATCAACAATCACACACGCTAAACATGGTGGAAAATATGATGTTTTAGTTCTCCATGATGATGCATTTATCATTAATACAGATACGTGTGCTTCAATTGCACTTGAACCATCATACTTTGATAAAACAAATGACTACCCAACAGGATGCCCAGATAATAAATATTTATTAACTGTTCAAAACTGTAGTGCAACTCGTGATGAGGATGGTAACGTAGTCTTAGTCACCGAAGATATTAGAAACGGAAATGGTAGAGCTATTAAATCAAAATTATGGTCGCCAAATAGAGTTGATAAAATTGAAGCTCCAGTTAATGCAATTTTCTGGATTATGAAAGACCCAACTTTACCTCCAATTGTTAAACTTAAAGGTGCTGCTTTAGCTAGTGTCATGGGTGCAACTTTAGCAACAAAAAGATCAAGTGCAGAACGTTTAGCACCTGGTGTTGACCCTAACGCATTAGTTGTTGAACCATATGCTAACCCATTTAGAACATACCCATTAGTTAATGACTATTTAAAATTCAAGAAGTTAGTCGAAGAAAAGAATGTTGCATGTTACATCATTAATACAGGCGACTTCATGGGCAAAAAAGTTACTAAAGAAGATACACTCGGAGTTATCGAAAGTGTTGTCGAAGAAACAGCTAAATTCAAAAAGTGGGGACCATTTAGTGATATTGAAATCTATGAATGGCCAGGTTTCGAACCTAACTTAAACGATGAAAGTTACGTTAATGAACTTTGTGCACGTATGCAAGATAGAGCAGAATTTGTTAAATCACGTGACACAGTTAAAGGCGGATTTGATAAATTACCAGCTGATGCTTTAGAAGCGATCGAAAAAGTTGTTAAAGAAGCTAACACATTAAAAAAATAGTAGGAAATAAAAATGGGAGTTAAAATCGTTGAAACTTGTTTACGTGATGGCACCCAATCTTTATTTGCTACTAGAATGACGACAGATGAAATTGTCGAAATAGCAAAAGAACTTGATAACGCAGGATATTACGCTATGGAAGTTTGGGGAGGAGCAACTTTTGATGCTTGTCTCCGCTTCCTTAACGAAGATCCATGGGAAAGATTAAGAAGAATTAAAGCCGTTTGTAAACATACAAAATTACAAATGTTATTTAGAGGTCAAAATATTCTTGGTTATCGTCATTATAGTGACGATGTAGTCGATATGTTTTGCAAAAAATCTATCGAAAACGGAATAGATGTTATTAGAATTTTTGATGCTTTAAATGACATTAGGAACTTAAAACAAGCAGTTAAGTCTACAAAAAAATATGGTGGAGAATGTCAAATTGCATTAAGTTATACAACTTCACCAGTTCATACAATTGAATATTATGTTGATTTAGCTAAAGAAGTAGAAAAACTTGGTGCTGACTCTTTATGCATTAAAGATATGGCGGGAGTTTTACTTCCAGAAGATGCTACAAAATTAATTAAAGCTCTTAAAAAGAACACAAAGTTACCTATCGAACTCCATGGTCATTGTACTGGTGGAATTTGTGAAATGACTTATATGGCAGCAATTAAAGCTGGAGTAGATATTATTGATACAAGTTTATCTCCATTAAGCGGAGGAACTGCTCAACCTTCAACTCAAGCATTTAATGTTGCATTAAAAGGAACTAAATACGATCCTAAATTAAATTTAGACGCAATTTATAATGCTGAACCACTTGCTGAGAAGATTAGAGCAAAATATGTTGCTAATGGATTACTTAATCCAAAAGCACTCAGCCCAAATCCAAATATTTTAAAGTATCAAGTTCCAGGAGGAATGCTTTCTAACTTAATGAACCAACTTAAAGGTCAAAATGCTCTTGATAAATACGATGATGTCCTTCAAGAAATTCCTCGTGTTAGAAAAGATATGGGATACCCACCTTTAGTTACTCCTCTTTCTCAAATGGTTGGAACACAAGCTGTTTTAAATATTTTAATGGGTGAAAGATATAAAGTTGTCGCTAAAGAAATTAAGGAATATCTTCATGGAAGATATGGACGTTTCCCATCAAAAGTTGATCCTGAAATTTCTAAAAAGATTATTGGTGATGATGAAGTTATTACTTGCCGTCCAGCAGATTTATTAAAACCTGAATTTAAGGAATTAAAAGAAAAATACAAAGATATAGCTAGAAGTGATGAAGACGTTTTATCTTTAGCTCTTTTTGAAAATGTTGCCTTTGATTATTTAAATAACAAATACAATCCAAAACCAAAAGAAGAAGATGAAATTGTCGAATTTAATGTCACTTATTAAAGGTGAATAAAATGAATTTATTAACTATTTTAGATGGTGCTATTTTAGATGGCATGGAAGAACATGGTTACTTAAATGCTTTATTAGTCGCTTTAGTTTCTATTCTTATTGTTTTAGGAGTTTTAGTTGTAATTATCGCTATTACACATTTCCTTTTTAAAGGATTAAATGCTGTTTTTGCTAAGATCGAAGCTAAAAAGGAAAACAAAAACCTTACAAAAGTAGAAGAAAACACCCCTAAAGTTCCAGTGAAGGTAGAAATTACTGATGATGATATGATGGCTGCAGTACTTGCTGCGACAATCGATTATCAAGCAGAAATTAAAAAAGATGTAAGAGTAATCAGTGTTAAGGAGATCAAATAATAATGAAAAAATATAGAATTAAAGTTAACGGGAAACTTTATGAAGTTGAACTTGAAGCTGTAACTGAAACTAGTGAATCGATTCAAGCTCCAGTAAAAGAAACTAAAGTTGAAGAAGCAAAACCAACTGCTTCAACATCAACAGGTGGTCAAAATATTCTTGCTCCAATCGGGGGAAAGATTGTCGATTTTCAAGTTAAAGTTGGCGACACTGTCAAAAAAGGACAAACAGTTGCTATTATTGAAGCTATGAAGCTTGAAAACGAAGTAGCAAGTGAATTCGAAGGTACAGTCAAAGAAATTAAAGTAGCAAAAGGCGCTATTGTTCAAAACCAAGAAGTTATTATTGTTTTAGGTTAGGTTATCGCTATGGAAAATTTCGGAGAAGTATTCAAATCATTTTTTGAAAGTACTGGCTTCATGGGGTTCTTCCAAGGCGATGGATGGATGAATTTAATTATGATTCTTATCGGTTGCGTATTTTTATACTTAGCAATCGCTAAAAAATTTGAACCATATCTATTAATCCCAATTGCCGCTGGTATGATTTTAACAAATATTCCATTCGGACATATATTTGTTAAAGAAGGTACGAATAGTTTAGGCTTAATCATTACTGATAGTTTAGGCACTGTAATGACAAAAGAAGCTTATTTATCTACTTATGGCATTCCAGAATCGATGTTTACCCAAAACATGTTAGAAGTCGTTGATTATAGTTATAGCGGTTTACTCGGCTATTTATATTATGGTGTTAAATTAGAAATTTACCCATGTTTAATCTTTTTAGGAATTGGTGCAACAACTGATTTCGGACCATTAATCGCTAATAAAAAGACAATGTTACTTGGAGGAGCTGCTCAAATAGGTATATTTGTTGCTTTCTTCTTGGCAATCTGTCTTGGATTTAATGCTTATGAAGCTGCTGCTATTGGCATTATTGGTGGCGCTGATGGCCCAACAGCAATTTTAGTTAGTAGTAAAATGCTCGGAGCAAGCGCACTTGGTGGAAAACCTGGTTCACTTAATTTACAAGCTCCAATTGCTTTAGCTGCTTACTCATATATGGCTTTAGTTCCAATTATCTTCCCACCTTTAATTAGATTATTTACAACTAAAAAGGAAAGAAAGATTAAAATGGAGCAATTACGTCCGGTCTCTAAAAAAGAAAAAATCTTATTCCCAATCGTTGTTTTATTATTTGTTGCTTTAATTGTTCCAGGTGCTACTCCATTAATCGGATGTTTAATGCTTGGAAACTTAATTAAAGAAAGTGGTGTTGTACCAAATTTAGTCCACACAGTATCCAACGCATTACTTTATATATGTTCAATTATGTTAGGACTTTCAGTTGGTGCAACTGCAATTGGTCAATCATTCTTAACAGTTCAAACATTATCAATTTTCGGATTAGGAATTTTAGCTTTCATCTTCGCAGCAATCTCAGGATTACTTGGAGGAAAGTTGATGTGCTACCTTACAAAAGGAAAGGTCAACCCAATGATCGGTGCAGCTGGCGTCAGTGCTGTTCCTATGGCGGCTAGAGTTGTTCAAAAAGAAGGACAAAGAGAAGATCCAACAAACTTCTTATTAATGCATGCAATGGGACCAAACGTTGCTGGTGTTATTGGTAGTGCAATTGCCGCTGGTATCTTAATGTCAATCTTCTTATAATAAAAAATATGAAATTATTGTCTTTTCTCCCTTACAGTTTGCATTTTAAAAGTATTGATTCTACTCAAAACTTTTTAAAAAGAAAATATAAAAAACTTTTCAATCTTACCTTTGTTTTTAGTGATTTTCAAACTGAGGGGAGAGGAAGACACGGAAGAAAATGGGTTAGCGCTAATAGCGCTAATCTTTTATTTTCTTTTTTAATTAAAAATCCAAAACTTGTTAAGCGTTTTGATTCGTTATCTATTTTTATAGCAGTAACTTTAAAAGAACTTTTAACAAATTTCGGATTAGATAATGTTGAAATAAAGTGGCCAAATGATGTTTATGTTAATTCTAAAAAGATTGCTGGTATTCTTTTAGAAGGAATAAATGAAGGTAGTAAAATTAAAGCGCTAGTAATCGGTGTTGGACTTAATGTTAATCAAGACGAATTTAATGACGATTTAAGAGTCCCAGCAACATCTTTAAAATTAGAACTTGATAAGGAAGTAAGTATTAAAACATTAAGAAAAGAAACATATAAACTTTTTTATAAAAACATAAAAAATATTGATAGTGTCGACTATTTGAAGATAGCAAATGACTCTAATTTCCTAAAAAATAAATATGTTTCTTTTGAGTATAACGGTGAAACAGTTTTTGGAGAAGCTAAAGAAATTAATAAAGATAATTCGTTAACTATTATTAAAGATAACGATATAATTAAAGTAAAAAGTGGCGAAGTAAATAACGTAAAAATCGATAAGTGATTAAAATTTGTATCGCTGGAGATACTTATTTAGTGATTTGAACAAGAAATATAAATTCATACTATATTTATATCGTTAAACATGATTAACGTTTAGGTTAGTGACGTTTAATTCTAAGAACTTAATGAAGAATTTTCGTTTAACGTAATCTTGAAAAAGTATAAAAATGTTTCCTGAAAAAGTATCAAAATGTTTATTGAAAAACTATCAAAATGTTTATTGAAAAACTATCAAAATGTTTCTTGAAAAACTATAAAAATCTTTCTTGAAAAAGTGTAAAAATTATTTATAATAAAATTATGATAAATGAAAGTGATTACAAAAAAGAATTATAGATAATAAAATTAAAGAATATTTAGAAATCGTAAAAGTAATTTTAATTGTCGGCCCTAAATGGTGTGGAAAAACTTGGACTGGATTTTATCATTCCAATTCTCAAGTTAGTTTGATGGATAAAAACACTATTGAGTATGCAAAAATCGATCCTAATTATATACTTAACGAAAACTATCCTCAGCTAATCGATGAATGGCAAGTTGTGCCAGAAATTCGGGATGCGGTTAGAAATAAATGTGACAGTGATAGTGTTAAAGGAAAATACATTTTGACTGGTTCTACAACAGTTAATGACGAAAATAAAAACGTGATAAAACATTCAGGGATTGGGAGAATTATTCCTTTAACAATGTTTCCGTTGACTGTTTTTGAACAACAAAAAAGCACGAAAGATATTTCGTTGCTTGATATGAAAAATAAAAAAGTCGTAAAAAAGATTATTAAAGGTCTTTCCTTAACTGATTATGCTGAATTAATTGTTAAAGGAGGTTTTCCTGATAATGTTGAAGTTCCAATCGGTAAAGCGACGATATTGCCTAAAAAATACCTTGAATCAATTTGTTATGAAGATGTTATTGAAAGAAAAAAATACAAGAAAAGTCCAAGTAAACTAAAATCATTGCTTTCTTCTCTTGCGCGAAATGAAAGCACTGTCGTTAATAATGCTAAAATTATTAAAGATATATCTGAAGATGATTCAAAAAACGGAATCAATAATATCAATACGTTAAATGAATACTTAGATTATTTAGATAGCATTTATGTTTTATGGTATCAAAAATCTTTTTCATGTAATTATCGATCAAAAAGTAGAATCGGTATAAAAGCAAAAAGACACTTTGTTGACCCTTCATTAGCTGCCGCAGCCTTAAATCTTACTCCTCAAAAACTAATGGACGACTTTAACACTTTCGGTTTCTTATTCGAATCATTAGTAGAAAGAGATCTTAAAGTGTTTATGGATTATTACGAAGGAGAATTATTTCATTTTAGAGATAATTTAAGTGGTGATGAAGTTGATGCAATTTGCGAATTTTCTGATGGCACTTATGGAGCAATTGAAATAAAACTTTCTCCTTACAGAATCGAAGAAGCTAAAAAAAGTTTGACCAAATTTTCTAATAATGTAACCAAAAAACCAGTATTCAAGTGCATTATTGTTGGTGAATATGATGTGATCGATTACGATGAAGAAAATGACATTTATATCGTTCCGTTTAATGCTTTAGGAATTCATGAAGGTGAATAAGTTAAAAACGAAGAATTTTATTACTAAGTAATAATCTTAGAAACTTTAGTTATAAAAAATACTAGAACTTAGAGACGCCAAATCGGTTGAGGCAAAATTAATATCGTAGTCCTCAAAATGTTGATTACATCGATTTTTTTAACAAAATATCTAAAAATAATGTCGAAACAAGAAAGAGATAAAATGTTATGAAAAAAGTATTAGGAGTAGAAAAAGATAGAAAAAATGTAAGTGAAGAAAAGTTAAATAAATATATGAAAATTCTTAGTGAAATGCTTAATACGAAAACTGTTTTTACATCAGACTTTAGATATCAAAATGAATTTGATAAGTTTTATAAAATATTAGATGAAAATTTTCCTTTAATTAAAATGAAAGCAACTAGATTATCTTTTGGTAGTGGATGTTTTTTATATTTAATCAAAGGTAAAAATGCTTCAAAAAATGTAATGTTAATGTCTCATCATGATGTTGTAGAAGCAAGTTCATTGTGGAAAAGTGAACCTTTTGAAGCTCAAATTAAAGTAGATAAATTATTTGCTAGAGGTTCAATCGATGCAAAAACATCATTATTTGGTGAACTTCAAGCGGTAGGAGAGTTATTAGAAGATGGTTATGACTTTGAAGGAATCAATTTATATATTGGTTCATCGAATAATGAAGAAGTATCTGGTGATGGGATGGTTTTAGTTGCTAAATATTTCAAAGAGAACAATATTCATATTGATACAATTCTAGATGAAGGTGGAGCAATTGTTCATGATATGGTGCCAGGTTTTAAAGGGAAAAGTGCAATGGTTGCCATTCATGAAAAAGGTAGATACGCATACGAATGCAAAGTTGATTTAAAAAATAAAGGACATGTAAGTTTAAGTCCTAGTAAAGAAAGTTCGATACTGAATTTATCTAAATTTATAAAAGAAGTATCAGAATCTAAAATTTTTAAGCCTCATTTTTATCCAGAAGTAAAAGGAATATTTAAAGAACATGTTCCATATATGAAATTTCCTTTTAACTTTATTTTTAATAACTTAACTTTATTTTCTCCAGTTATTAAAAGTGTTATGTAAAAAGGTCCTCAAACAAGTGAGATGCTAAGTACTTCCATTAAGTTTATTGCTATTACTGCTGGAGATGAGTCTAAGTTTTATATGGCACCTAAAGAAGCTAAAGCTATTATGTATTTAAGATGCGTTAGAGAGTTTGATTTGAAGAATAACTTTTACAAGATAGAAAATATCGCTAAAAAGTATGGTGTCAAATTAACTTTAATTAATGAAGATTATTGTATATCTTCAAATTATCAAAGTGATGCGTATAAAATTTTAAAACAAACTTTAAATACTAATTTCCCTGATGTTGTTGTTGCGCCATTTTTATTAACAGCTGGAACTGATGCGAGAAGATTTAGTGACGTTGCAAGTAGCATTCTTCGCTTTGCTCCTGTCGATCTCAACAAAGAACAATTTGCTTCAATTCATGGTGATAATGAATACATCTACTTAAAAACAATTGGTGAATGTGTTTTGTTTTATAAAGACTTTATTAAAAGATATTCTAAAGGGATCTAAATTTAAAAGATAATTTGTTAAATATATTTATATTTATAGGTGCGATAGTGATGCCAACTTATATTGTTTTAGAATTACTTTCGATTTTTTTCGTTCTAATGAGTCTTTTATGCTAACTAGAGATATTTTTGGTTATTTATGTATGTCGTATGTTCTTGTTTTTATACTCTTTTTTATAAAAGCGTTATATAAGAAACTAAAAGAAAGATAATTTTCTTGAATAAAAAAATAATGCATTATATTTCTTAAAAAAATATTCTTCATGTAAATTAATGGTGGAGGATTTAGAAATGAATTTTTACGATTTTAAAGTTAAAGATAGATTAGATAAAGACTTAGATTTAAAAACATTAAAAGGAAAAGTAGTTTTAGTTGTTAATACAGCTACTGAATGTGGATTTACACCAACTTATAGTGAACTTCAAAGTTTGTATGAAGAACTTCATGATAAAGGATTAGAAATTTTAGATTTTCCATGTAACCAATTTGGCGCTCAAGCTCCAGATAGTAATGATGAAATTCATGCATTCTGTGAAACTAGATTTGGTATTACTTTCCCACAAATGAAAAAGATTGAAGTAAATGGAGAAAATGCCGAACCACTTTATAAATTTTTAAAGAGCGAAAAAGGTTTTGCTCATTTTGATGAAGAACATAAATTAACTCCAGTCCTTAAAAAGATTTTAAGCGAAGTTGATAAAGATTATGAAAAATCTAGTGACATTAAATGGAACTTTACTAAATTCTTAATCGGAAAAAATGGAGAAGTTGTTTGTAGATTTGAACCAACAACAAGTATTGAAGTAGTCAAAAAAGCTGTTTTAGATGAATTAAGCAAATAAGAAACTCGACCTTTATTATCATTACTTATGTAGTAACGATATAGAGATTTTTATTTTATATCCAAGATTTAAAAGCAATAAAAAACACCTCTTTTAAAGGATATTTAAGCAAAAAACCTTTAATAACGAGGTGTTTTTATTATTTTAATTATTTATATTTATAGAATCCTTCTCCAGAAGACATTCCAAGTTTTCCTTCATCGATGTATTTTTTAAGCATCTTTGACATTCCTTTAAAATTATATGGAGCTAAAAATGAAGGAATTTTAACATACATTTGGACGATATTATATGCTGTTGTTAATCCAACTGTATCTAAAATTTGGAAAGGCCCTTTTGGTGCCCCTGTCCCTAATACCCGAGCTTTGTCGATACTTTCTGGATCGCTAATACCATTAACATATAAATCCATACCACTAAATAAAAGTGGTACAAGCATTGAATTTAATAAGTAACCTGATTTTTCTTTTAAAACAGGTAATGGTAACATGCCCATTTCTTTGGCAAAACTCATGATGAGATCGAAGTATTTTTTATCAGTTAATTTTTGTGACATAACTTCGGTAACATTATTTCTCCAAATTGAGTTAGCAAAGTGGAATGATAAGAACTTTTCTGGTCTTCCTGTGTATTTAGCGAATTTTGATGGAAGAAGTGTGCTTGAGTTAGTGACAACAACAGTCTTAGTTGGCATTAACGGACTAAGCTTTTTATAAAAAGCGATTTTTTCTTCAACATTTTCAGCCATTGATTCGATCACTAAATCACAATCTTCAACTGCTTTTTTAAGATCAAGTTCTAACTTAATGTTTTTGTATGCTTTTTCTACTCTAGCTAAGCAATCTTCTTTATTAAAAGTATCAAATTCAGCAATACCTCTTGCCCAATACTCTTTGGTTTGACCTTCTTTTGTTGCCATCTTATTAATGGTTTCAATGTAAACTTCTTTTAAGTGATCAAGTTTAGGCTTACAACGTTTAATACTTCCTTCGCTACGGAGCCATATTGTAACGTTAAAACCCCGATATGCTGCTTGAAAGGCGATTTGGCTGCCTAAAACGCCTCCACCAGCAACGGTGACATTTTTTATTTGCATTTTGTTTCTCCTTTGTTTGATATATTTATCTTAATCACTATTTATTCCAAAGTAAAACAAAGTGATTTTCGGGAGAATATCTTTGCCAGCTAATGAATTATTTCTGTTGTAAAAATCGATGAAATCGAGACAATTTATAATTTGTTTCTGAGTTAAGGATAAGCTTTTTTATAAATTGCATAAATTATCTAAAGTAAGAGTTAATTGTTGTCGTGTATGCTGACTTTCTTATTTAAAGTTGAATTAAAAAAAGAAATTTTTGAAAAAAATCGAGTTTGCTTCTTTTGTGTTAAGTGAAGAACACTAGTTTTAGTCATATTAAGTTGGATATAAAATTGCAATTGCGAGAGTACTAGTAGTAACTGATGCGCATTGATTAATTAAAGTGAATCTAGCTCTATAAAACTTCCTATTCGTAAAGGCTTAATATGATTAGAAAATAATTTTTCCAGGAATTAATCGAGTTAGCCGTAATCATTAATCTCCTGCCCATCCTATGGCTGACTTTCCCTATATCGAATCTCCATTAATTAAAAGTGGTTGAGTTGTGATTAGGGATTGTTTATATGCCCTCTAGGGTGGGAAACCTATGCCTGCAATTAGGTAAGATGAACAAATACTTACCTAAATTCTTTTGCTTGGAATAAATCATTAAATTACTAATTTATATTTCGAGGTAGTTGATGAAAAATAAAAGAAAAAAATGACAATTAGTTTCGTTCGTAATGCAATTTTTTTCGAATAAAGGAAAATCATCGATTTTATCGAATTTTTAGTCTTTATTTATATATCGATATTTGATAAAATATTACTGATTTCGGGACATAAGAATGACGAAGAAACTACGATTTTATGAAATTATCGCTATCCTTTTAGGCGCCATTATTGGATGGGGCTGTTTTATGCTGCCTGGAGAAAAGTTTTTACCTACATCTGGAGTCATTAATACTTCGATTGGTTTATTTCTTGGAACTTTATCAATTATTATAATTGAAAAAAGTTATCGTTTTATGATGAATCAAGATATTGATGAAGGTGGTGAATTTTCTTATGTACATAAATTCTTAGGAAAAGATCATGGCTTTGTAGTTGGTTGGTTCTTATCTTTAGCTTATATTAGCTTAATTCCATTAAACGCAATTGCTTTTCCGCTTGTTATCGATAAAATTTCTCCTGGTATTTTAAATTTTGGATATCTTTATAATATTGCTGGACAAGATATTTATATTGGGCAAATTTTAATCTCGTTTATCATTATTTTATTCTTCATGCTTTTAAATATACGTGGAGTTAAAAATAGTGGTACTGTTCAAGCAATTATTATTGGATTATTGGTCGTTTCTGTTTTTGTAGTTAGTATTGGTATGTTTTCAACCGCTAACTATAACAAATTTTATGAGAATTATATAAAAGATTACAAATTTGACTTTGAACAAATCGCTAGTGTATTCGCGATTACACCTTTCTTATTTATTGGCTTTGATGCTATTCCTCAACTTGTAAAAGATATGAATGTTTCAAGAAAAACAGCATCAAATATGGCATTAGCGTCTTTATTTGCTGGTATGTTTATTTATATCTTAATGAATTTATGTACAGGCTTAGCTTACGGAACTAATGAATTAGCTAATTTAGATTGGGCACTTGGAAGTGCAGTTGAAAGTCATTTAGGAATTGCTGGTTTCATCTTTTTAATCATTGCTTTAGCTGGTGCTGTAAGTGGTGGTATAAATGGATTTATGATATGTGGAAGTAAACTTTTAGGTGCGATGACAAACTCAAAATTACTTCCAAAGAATTTAAATAAAGAAACTAAATGGGGCACAAGATACATCCTTTTAATTGGTATGTCTCTTATTGCTTTGGTTATGTGTTTCTTTGGACGCAAAGTCGTCATTTGGGTAGTTGATATGTGCTCTATGGGAGCTGCTATAACATATTTTTATGTCTGTTTAACAACTTTTAAAATTGCTAAAGAGAAGAAAGTGAAAGTAGTTGCTATTATCGGAGCCTTATTAAGTATATTTTTTATGTGCTTATTGTTAATTCCAGGATCACCTGCATTTTTAAGTATTGAAGCCCTTATATGCTTAGCAGTCTGGGTTGGATTAGGAATTATATTTTTTATAAGACATAAAGTATTATCAAAAAAAGAAAAGGAGGAGAATTAGACGTGAAAGTTCTTATTGTCGGTGGCGTTGCTGGCGGAGCTAGTGTTGCAGCAAGAGTTCGTAGAATTGATGAACATGCTGAAATTATCATGTTTGAAAAAGGACCACATGTATCTTTTTCGAATTGCTGTTTACCTTATAGATTAAGTAACACAATTGAAGAATATGATAATTTAGTTTTAATGAATCCTGAAGTATTCAAAAAGCAATACAACATTAACGCTAGAGTTAATCAAGAAGTTGTTAAAATTGATCGCGAAAGTAAAACAGTTACAGTTAAGAATTTATTAACAAATGAAAATTATACTGAAACTTACGATAAATTAGTTTTAGCACCTGGAGCTAACGCTATCGTTCCACCAATTAAGGGAATCGAAACTGCAGATACATTTATTGTTAAAAATGTTGTCGATATCACTAAACTTAATGAATTCATCACCAAAAACAAATGTAAAAAAGTTACCGTTATCGGTGGCGGATTTATCGGTGTTGAAACTTGTGAAAATTTAGTTCACGCAGGATATGAAGTTTCTTTAGTTGAAGCGGAAAAACAAATTTTAAGACCATTTGACTATGATATGGTCCAAATTTTCCACAAAACTATGCTCGATCACGGTGTCAACTTAGTTTTAAGTGATAAAGTTGTCGAATTTAGTGGAAACAATGTTAAATTAGAATCTGGAAAAGTCATCGAAAGTGATGCAGTTGTATTAGCAATCGGTGTTAAACCAGATACTAAAATTGCTACTGAAGCAGGAATTAAAGTTAGTGAGAGAGGTGCTATCTTAGTTGATCCAAATTATGTAACTAGCGATAAAGATATTTACGCAGTTGGTGATGCTATCTTAGTTTACAATGCATTATTAAATAAGTATGTCCATCTTCCACTCGCAGGACCTGCACAAAAAGAAGCAAGACAAGCTGCTAACCACATGTATGGAATTAGAAATGTCAACACAGGATTTATCGGTTCAAGCTGCATTAGAGTCTTTGATTATAATGGAGCATCAACCGGTTTAACTGAAAGAGATTGTATTCAAAATAACTTAAGTTATGATGTAGTTTATGTAATTCCACAAGACAAAGTTGGTTTAATGCCAAATAACTATCCATTACACTACAAATTAATTTATGAAGTTCCAACTGGCAGAGTATTAGGATGCCAAGCAATTAGTAAGGGCGAAGCTGCAAAACGTGTTGATATCGTTGCAACTTTAATCAAATTTGGCGGAACAATCTATGATTTAATGGATTTAGAATTATGCTATGCACCACCATTTAGTACAGCTAAAGATGCTGGAAACCATGCTGGACTTGTAGCAAGTAATTTATTAAGTGGTTCTTTCAAACAAGTCAGAGTTGACCAAGTTAGAGAATTAGTTGAAAGCGGAGCTTACATCATCGACGTCAGGGAAAAAGATGAATATGATTTAGCTCACATTAAGGGTGCTAAAAACATTCCACTTAGTGAAATTAGAAACAGATTAAGTGAAATTCCTACAGATAGACCAGTCTATTTACACTGTAGAAGTTCACAACGTAGCTACAATGCATGTAGATGTTTGATTGGTAATGGTTTTACAAACGTTTACAATATTCAAGGTAGCTTCTTAGGTATTTCTTTCTATGAATATTTCAATGATGTTCGTTTAAAGAGAGACCCAATTGTAACAGATTACAATTTTAATTAATCGGGAGAAATTATGTTTAAAGATAGAAGACACATGATAGAATTCGGTGTTGGTATCGCTGTAATTCTATCCATGCTTTTATTCGGTATTTTATATAATACTGAAAAAGCATATGCAAACCTTGGCAGACTTTTAGTCGGTGGTTTAATTGGTTATGCATTAGCACGTAGTGCTTTTGGATTTGCTGGAACCGTCAACAGAGCTTGCCAAACAGGTTCAACAAAATTAATGAAAGCAGTATCAGTTCTTTTCTTATTAGGTGGAGTTGTTACTTGCGTTATGGTCCTTGGTGGATTTGGCGTTGAAAAATTAAGCCACATCGGAATCACTTGGGGACTTGTTATCGGTGCTACATTATTCGGATTTGGTATGGCATTTACAGTTTGCTGTGCTAGTGGTGTATTCACTGATTTAGCTGAAACTCCTTTAAAAGGTTTATTCGCATTATTATTCATGGGATTAGGTGCTTTCTTAGGATTAGGACTTAAAAAAGCTGAATGGATGAAATGGATCAAAGAACCATTCTTAGGAATTCCAGGAGCAGAAAAAGGTTCAAACTTCACAGAATGGTTTAGCTGGGACGGAACAAAAGGCATTTTATTCTCATTAATCTTCACAGCTTTACTTGTTGCTGGAGTTTATGCATTATCACACTTATATGAAAACTTCCGTAAGAAAAAAGGAACATATGTCGGATGCCGTTCAGAAATTTCTTATGATGAAGAAAAAACAACTCACGTTCCAAGCGAAAACAAAATCAATGAAGCTTTCTATAATGCATTCGTTAAACCATGGTCATTAACAACAGGCGCTGTCGTTATTGTTGGTGGCTATGCATTATTAATGATTATCTTTAAATCAGGATGGGGAGTCAGTGGTCCTATCGGACAATGGTTCGCTCGTTTAATTGGACTCTTCGGAGTTCCAGCAGATGCTATTAAAGGATTCTCAGGTGTTGATATTACAACAAAATTCTTTGATCAAGCAATGTACATTCAAGATCTTTCAATCTTCTTAGGTGCTTTAATCGCTTTCTTATTTGCAGGTAACTTTACACGTAATATGAAGAGCTGGTTATTCAATCCATTAGAACTCGTCTTATACGCTGTTGGTGGTGTTATCTTAGGTATTGGATTCACAATTGCTGGTGGATGTAATGCTGGTGGATTATTCACACCTATCGCTCAATTCGGCGTCTCAGGTTGGATTTATCTTGTATTCTTAGTCATTGGTGGATTCGGTGGTAACTGGGTCAGAAAACAATGGCAAAAACTTTATAAAGATAAATAAGAATTATATTAATTGAGGTCATTAGTACACTAAAAACTAGTGACCTTTTATTATGATTATTTTTTCTTTTTTAAAATTCCTATATAGAGCGTTCTTTTTAAACGATTACTAGTAGATAAAGTTCTTATATAAAAAGAGATACTAGATATGAATAGTGAAAAAAAGAATATGTCAATTAAAAAATGAAAGA
>ERZ1036460.310-NODE-310-length-17460-cov-108.478770_pt1 | contig 17460 bp, 20 predicted proteins | sample MGYA00514229_ERZ1036460 | MGnify/ENA primary metagenome ERZ1036460 (study PRJEB33795, sample SAMN09464921) | human gut metagenome | host: Homo sapiens | place: USA: Stanford, California | collected 2016-08 | study: EMG produced TPA metagenomics assembly of the...
ATACGAATGAACATCTTGATAAAACGGATAAAAAGCAAATTACAGAAGTTGATGTATTTATGGTATGGAGTTGTAAAACATTGCAAAACAACAAAGCGTTATTGAGTACAACGTTATTTGATGGAATGTATTATGAATGCACATATAACGGTGATAAGAATGAACTATATTTTGATGCCTATAAGAAGTGGGAAAACAAATGCATTAAATTGGAGGATAAATAAAATGACAACAGTAAAACAATTATTAGACTTAGCAAGAGCGTGGATTGGATGTAGAGAAAGCGATGGGTCTCATATGGAAATTGTTAATGTATATAATGCTTATACACCATTACCACGCAATTATAAAGTTAAATCGAATGATAGCTGGTGTATGGTATTTATTTCAGCTTTGTTTATTAAGGTAGGGCTTGCAAATTTATGCCCGCTTGAATGTTCTTGCGGTAAAGCAATTGAAAAAGCTAAAGAAATGGGTATCTGGGAAGAAAACGGGGCTATTACTCCTAACGTAGGAGACTTAATTATGTATGACTGGGATAAAAAGGATGGATGGCCAGAACATGTCGGTATCGTAGAAAGCGTTAATGGTAATACATTTACAGTTATCGAAGGTAATAAAAATGATGCAGTAGGACGTAGAACTGTAACTGTGGGAAGTGCAAGCATTCGTGGATTTGTTAAGCCTATGTACGATGGTGCTACACCTAATGTTAGTGATATTCCACAAGCTGAAAATAACGCTGGTGTAACTGTAAACTATAAAGTTAAAGTCGATACGCCAAGCGGTGTAAACTGTCGTAATGCTCCAAACGGTGCAAAGGTTAAGGCTTATGCCAATGGTACAGAATTAACCATCTCTAAAGAGGAAAATGGTTGGGGCTATACAGGTGAAGGATGGGTATCTCTACAATATTGCACTAAAGTTCAAGGTAATTCTTCATCTAACACAAAATCAACTGGAACTTATGAAGTACGTGTAGACAGTGCTTTAATTGTTAGAAGTGGTCCAGGGACAAATTATTCAAGAAAATCAAAATCACAGTTAACAGTCGATGGTCAAAAACATTCAAATGACAACGGTGGGTTATTAAACGGTACTCGTGTTACTGTTTCGAAATGGAACGGTAATTGGGCTAAGATTCCATCAGGTTGGGTAAGTGGCGATTATCTAAAAAAGGTATAAAATTATGAAACGCTTAGAAACATCAATTTTTGCCATTTTAGTGCTGCTATCATTATTACTAGGAATTGCTCTAGTACAAAAAAAACAAGCTTCCAGTAATCTAAAAATTAAGCTAGAATTAACAAAACAAGAATTACAAGATACTCAAGGCGATAGAGATTATTATAAATCTCAGTACCAAAAATATTTTGAACTATCCGAGGAACTCCAAAATTAGATGGGAGTTTATTATGAATAGAATCTATTTAAAACACAGTGCTGAAGATATTCACGGCAGTAAATTAAATACTCGAATAGAATACATCCTTATATATAAGGGTATATCTCATAGTGTAATCACTTCTGGATATGGTAAAAAAATATATATCAACAATAAATATATAAAAAGAAAACCTAGGTCGTAGTGATCTAGGTTTTTTTTCATTTTTTTGGATAAAATAGAAGTATTAAAAAAATATTACATATATATATATTAATAGTTGAAAATAAAAATAAGGGATGAAAATTGGTGTTTAAAGGAATCATATTACTTATTTTTGTAACATTTATTGCAATTTTAATCAAAAAATGTTACAAATGTGGTATCATGAAAGTGGATAAAGATGTAATAAGAAAAGGGGAGTGTGAAATGAAATCAAAATATGATGCTTTAGAATTATCAAAAAAAGTAATTTCACTTGCAGAAGAAAATGGTTTATATATTAGTAATTTACAATTACAAAAAGTGATGTATTATATACAAGGAAATTTCATGAAAGAATTTAATAAAAAGGCATTTTTAGATAATATTGAATGTTGGGAATATGGGCCTGTGATAAAAAAAATATGGAGCACTTTTAATGTCTATGGAAGAAGCCCAATTAGAGGAATAAACTCACAACTAAATATTACAGAAGACGAAAAATGTTTAATTATATCTATATTAAAGGATAAATTAAGCATGAATGTTTGGAGATTAGTGGATGAGACTCACGATGAATTGCCATGGAAAAATGCAAATCATAGCGGTAGTTCTATACTTTCAGATGCAGATATGGTGGAGTATTTTTGTAAATGAAAAAGCCTGAAAATTTTATTGATTTTTGCGAGTCTTTAGCTTTACCTTATTCTCAGGCTAAACAATATTTTAATGATGTTATTATAAAAATAGATATTTATAATGATTCAGCTTATTTTTATGATTATTTTGGAAATTTAGAATCAAAAAAACAGGATACTGTCTATAATAATTTAGTTCGCCTTTATGATGTAACTAAAGAAAGTTGTGAAGCATCAATGAAGACGTTTAAACAGCAGACAGATTCATTATATGGTCAAAAAAGGGAAATAATTAGCAGATTAAATAAAAATGATGATTTTAATGAACTGGATTCATTTATGGAAAAAATAACAAAAATAATGAATGATTATAATGCCGAATATAACAAATCTTATAAGTTATCTATTTTAAATCAGCTATTAAATACAGCTGATAATTATAGAAGAAAAAAAGAATCTGTAGATTTACTAACATGTGAGGAAAAATGCAAAAATTCGAAATCTAATCAAGATACACTTGATTCAAAATTGAAAACTATTAAAATAATAATACCAATTTTTTCATCTATGTTATCTATATTTTTCTGTTTGGGTATTTTATATATTTATTTAAAAATGGGTAAGACGATGTTTATGCAATTATTTGAAGATTATATAATTGTAGTATTTATTTTTCCAATGATTTCATCACTAGTTTACCATATTTATAACAAATACAAAAATATATAGTTAGTAGAGTCAAAAATATGAAGACAAGTATAATAAAGAACACAGTAATTTTTTAAGAAGGGAAAGATTTTGTGTTCTTTTTTTGTATTTAAAAACGTCCTAAAATGTACTAAATAAGTAACAAATAAGTAACAAATCGCCTGAAACCCGCATTCTAGCGTGTGTTTTTTTTCAAGACTTGAAATTTTTTCATGGTTTATTAAAAATAATGAGCTTTACGATTAGTCCGTTAATCGGTTAAATGACTAGTATTTATTAGGATTTGTATTATTTTTATAGATTTTGTAAATATCATTAGAACTTAGATAATATAAAGATTATTTAAAATAAAAAAATATTTTTATGATATAATAGCTTGTGGAGGAGAGGATAATGCAACAATTAAAGAAATTTATTTGTTTATTACTATTTCTTTTTATAATGACAGCCTGTCAAGAAAAAATAGTATATGATAAGGAATGGGCGGCAAATTTTGCACAGCAGCAAGTTAAGGCTATGGATGGATATCGTCTGGAGGGAGTATATTTTTATCAAGGAAATCATATTAGGGTAAATGATCAAAAGGTTGGTAAGGCAGTTGTCGTGAAAGCAGTAGTTAGATACTATGATGTTTTTAAGGATCCAAACAAATATGAGCTTGTTTCTGTTTTTGATGAATCAAACATTGATTTAGCAGGACAAGGATATATTTACGGTGAAGATGGAGATAGGTTATTAGGGGTCGATCAAATAGATGTTTATGATTCCAATCAACCAATTAAGTATCTTCGGGCTATGGATGATAAAGACATTAGTGAAGTTAATCGAAAATTAAATACTGTGCAAATAAAATAAAAAAGCATCTTTAAATTGTTCCCTATAGAGTAAACACGATAAATGTGTTTTCTATAGGGTCAGTTTAGTATGATGCTTTTAGTTTACCAATTTTTTATAATGCCTTTTACTAAAGTAACTAGGTCTTTTTCTGCTTTATTAGCCGCTTCTACAACTTCTTGGTGATTTAATTCTTGGTTTGAAAGTCCTGCGGCTTTATTAGTGATCAACGAAATTCCCAGAGTTTTCATATCACAGTGACGAGCAACAATGGCTTCTGGTACAGTGGACATTCCCACTGCATCAGCACCTAAGGCTCTATATGCTAATATTTCTGCTGGTGTTTCATACATTGGGCCTTTAAAAAAAGCATAGACACCATCTTTTAAACTAATATTATTGTCATCGGCAACTTGATGAGCAAGTTTTCCTAATTTTCGATTATAGACTTCACTCATATCTTTAAAACGAGGGCCGAATTCATCGAGATTAGGACCACGTAGTGGGCTTGGGGCAAATAAACCAATATGATCTTTAATCAGCATAATTTGTCCAGGATTTAAATCTTCACGGATTCCTCCGCAAGCATTAGTTAAAATTAAATTATCAATTCCCAGTCTTTTAAATACACGAATTGGCAGTGTAACAATATCCATGTCATTGCCTTCATAATAATGAAAACGTCCTTTCATGGCAATTACTGTTTTATTTTCTAATGTACCGATAATTAACTTGCCGGCATGTCCAATGAGATTAGAAATCGGGAAATGGGGGATATCGCGATAATCTAATTCGATAGGATTTTCAATTTCATCTGCAAGTGGGCCTAGACCTGAACCGAGAATGATTGCTAAATCAATTTTTCCATGATATTGGGTCTTAATATAGTTTGTTGCTTCATTGATTTTAATGTACATATGTCATACCTCCTAGACTCAATTATAGCATAAACTTTTAAGATGTATTATAATGAAAATAGAAAAAGTGGTGAGAACGTGGAACGAAAATTAAAGACTCGACATTTATATCGACATTTCAAAGGCAAACTATATTATGTTATGAATATTGGGTTAGATAGTGAAACATTGGAGGAAGTTGTTATTTATCAAGCTATGTATGATGATAAAAAACATTTATTCGTCCTTTAGAAATGTTTTTATCAAAAGTTGATATAAAGAAGTACCCAAATGTAGAATAAACATATCGTTTTGAGGAATACGAGGAGGAAGACTGATGAATCAAGCGGCATATCGATTAGAACAGACGAAATTAACAGATAGTAAGGTTTTTCGTGATGCAGTACATAATTATATTCATGTAGATCAACCATTGATATTAGATTTAATCAATAGTCATGAAATGCAGCGACTTCGGAGAATCAAGCAATTAGGCGGGACGCATCAGGTCTATCAAAGTGCGGAACATTCGCGTTTTTGTCATTCTTTAGGGGTTTACTTTATTGCTCGAAAAATGATTTTTAATAGTGCAATCGGAGCCTATTTAAATGATTATGATAAGTTAACAGTAATGTGTGCAGCTTTACTCCATGATATTGGTCATGGTCCATTTTCGCATTGTTTTGAAGATGCCTTTGATTTAAACCACGAAGCATATACAATTAAAATTATTAACGGAAAGACCGAAGTACATGATCTTTTAGAAAAATTTGATCATGGTTTTTCACATAGAGTAAGTAGTGTTATTGAAAAAACACATCCTAATAAAATTTTAGTACAGATGGTTTCGAGTCAACTTGATGCTGATCGGATGGATTATTTACTTAGAGATTCTTATTTTAGTGGTACTACTTATGGGCAATTCGATTTATCCCGAATTTTACGAGTGATGGCTGTTTGTGATGGAAAGATCGTTTTTAAGAATTCTGGTGTACAAGCAATCGAGAATTATATTTTAGCCAGATATCATATGTATTGGCAAGTTTATTATCACCCCACAGCCCGGAGTTATGAACAGGTATTAATTAGTATTTTTAGGAGAATGAAAGATCTTTATGCAGCTGGTTATGATTTTGGAGATATTCGTTATTTAAAGCCGTTTCTTGATGGACATGTCGATGAAAATGATTATACTAAATTAGATGAGGGGATCGTTTTTTATTATTTTACAGTCTTAAAAGAAGGCAATGACGAGATTTTGAAAGATTTATGTACACGCTTTTTAGATCGACGATTGTTTATTTATCATGATCTGCTCGATCAACATGAAAAACAATTAGCTGAATCATTTTATGAAAAAAAAGGCTATGATCCTCGTTATTATGTTGTAAGTGATGATCAAAGCCAAGTTCCCTATCGTTATTATGGAAATACTGAAGAACTCAGTGAAATTGAAATATTAATTGATGAAGAACTCCGGTTTTTACCAGAAGTATCAGAAATTGTTGGGGCAATTGTAAATTCTAAGAAAAATAAAAATGATCATAAGATTTTCTATCCCGAAGTGTAAACTTCGGGATTAGTCTTTTTTAAACCAATAGACTGTACCATTTTCATCAAAATCACCGGTTAGTGGATTGATTGCAATCTGCTGTAGGTCTTCGGTTGGCTGATACCATGTAACATCTTTGTTTTCATTGGTATAGTTTAAAACATCGATAACGGTTTTTTTAGCAACAGTTTTGTCATCAGCTGTTTCCATTTTACGATTGTCATCGTAGCCGACCCAGCTGGCAACCAGGACTTGTGGATTATAAGCTACAGCCAGGTTATCAACATCGGTACTACCAGTTTTACAGGCGTTGATATTATCAAGTTGATAAGAAGCCATTGTTGCTTGAAGATAGGTACTAAATGTACTATTAAATGTAGATGTTAATAGCTGTGATAATTCTAAACAACTATCTTGCTCCAGCAATTGTTTATCTTCTTGTTCGTGCTGGTAAAGGACTTTACCATCATCATTAGTAATTTTTTCAATTGTATAGAGATGATTGTATTTTCCTTCACTAGCGAGACAATTATACATATTGGCAAGATTATATATGTTTGTATTTAAAGTCCCAAGTGCCAGTGAGGCATTTGCTTTGACGTCCTTGATTCCAAATTTTTTGATTAATGAAGCTAAGTTATCAGTTCCTAAAAATAGATGTGTTTTAACGGCGAAAATATTATCAGATACAGCAATAGCTTGAGCTAACGTAACATCTTTATATGCATATTTATCGTTAAAATTACTAGGACTGTAAGTGCTGTTATCGTCAAGTTTAAAGGTAGTAGGTTCACATAAAAATGTGGTTGCCGGAGTGAAACCGTTTTCTAGCGCCAGGTAGTATAACAAAGGTTTGATTGTACTGCCGATTTGTCGATTAGCTTGAGTGGCACGATTGAATTGTGAGCTGGCATAGTCTTTACCGCCGATAATAGCAAGGATTTTACTGGTATATGGTTCAACAACGATACTCGAGGTTTCGACTTTACTATCCTTAGTATATTCACTAGCACTTTTTTCCACTACTTTTTGGTAATCTTGATTAAAACTTGTATACACATTTAAACCTTGATTCAAATATGTATTGTTGTAGTAACCAAGTTCTTCGAGTTCATCAATAACGGTATCTTTATAGTAATTATTAGCCATATTATCATCTACTTTATGCGTTTCAGCAAGATTAAGATCACTATCAAGAACCTGCTGTTTTTGAGTTACGGTAATTTCCTTACAGTCGATTAGAGCGTTTAAAACGATTGACTGTCGTTTTCGAGCTGCTTTAGCATCATTTAAGGGTGAGTAATAGGTTGGGCCATTAACTACTCCAGCCAACATACTGCTTTCATTTAAATCTAGTTCTTTAGCACTTTTACCATAAAAATATTGTGCAGCATTTTCAATACCATAAATTCCATGACCAAAATAAACGTTATTAATATATCCCTCGAGAATTTCATCTTTTGATAAACGTGTTTCTAACTGCATTGTCAAAAAAGCTTCTTTAATTTTTCGCGACCAGGATTTTTCGTTAGTTAAGTACAATAAGCGTGCATATTGCTGAGTTATCGTACTCGCTCCTTGAGATTTTTTTTGATTTGTGAAGTTTACTTTGAGGGCTCTCATGATTCCAATTGGATCAAAACCCCGATGGTCATAAAAGCGTTGATCTTCAATAGCTACAATACTTTCTTTAAAATAATTACTAACATTATTTAAAGTTACATAATGACCGGTATAGTCGTTGATCGACTGATAATAAATTTCTTGATTATCATCGTATAATTTTAAATAACGATTCTTGTTTAGATCCGGTTCCCCCATGCAATATGCAATAACATATAGTGATAGAAGTATGCCGGCTAAACTTGCTAAAATAGTTACAAATATTTTTACTAATTTTTTCATCATATCACCAAAAGTATTCTTGACGGATTTGTGTTATAATATGCACGGTGATAGAATGAAAAAAATAATTAAAGTAAATTATCGAAGTATTTTTAAATATGAAGAACATCAAGAAACTGTTAAATATGATGGTTCTGGTCATCTGGAGATAGGTGATGATAAAATTGTAGTCAGTTATCAAGATGAAAATAAAATAAAAATTGAATTAAGTGAAAATGAAGTTAAACTTCATAATGGGGCTAGTGTTTTGCATTTAGTAAGAGATCGTGATATTTTAAATCAATATGAAACTCCATATGGAGCAATTGCTTTAAAAACTAGATTAATTAGTTATGATAACGGGGATAATGTGAAAATAAAGTATGAATTATATGATGGAACTAATTTGATTAGTCAAGTATATGTCATGCTCAATTATTTAATATTGGAGAACTAAGATGAAAATACTAAAGTTTTTATCAAACCGGATCGTTGTATCGATTATTTTAATATGTGTTCAGATATTATGGCTAGCTTTATTTATGCGCTATATTTTTACTGATGCGACCTTATTAAAAGGAGTTTTTATTTTTTTAAGTGTGATCGTAACTTTATATATTATCAACAATGACGATGATGACCCCAGTTATAAGATTATTTGGTTAATTCCCATCTTATCTTTTCCGGTTTTTGGTGGTTTGTTGTATGTTGTTTTTGGTAATAAAAAGCCAGCTAAAAAGCTTCAAGAAGCCTTTGCTAATCAAGAAGAAGCTATTAGACCATTTATTTATCCAAATAAGATGGTTGAACAAATTGAGGATTTGATTGCAAAAGGACAAGCTAATTATTTAGTTCAAGAAAATTTTCCTATTTATAATAATAGTGAGATTAAATATTACCCTTTAGGTGATGATACATATCCAGATTTGTTGAAAGAATTAGCTAAAGCAAAACATTTTATTTTTATGGAATATTTTATTGTTGAAGAAGGTGAGATGTTTAATACAGTCTTAACGATATTAAAGCAAAAAGTTAAAGAGGGTGTGGAAGTACGGTTTATGTATGATGATATGGGCTCTTTGACAATGCTGCCATTTCGTTATTATCAAAAATTGGAAAGTTATGGAATCAAGTGTATAGCATTTAATCATTTTGTTCCATTTATTTCGGCAGTAATGAATACCCGTGATCATCGTAAAATTACGGTGATTGATGGAAATGTTGGTTTTAGTGGTGGTTTTAATCTGGCTGATGAGTATATTAATGCTAAAGTGAAATATGGACATTGGAAAGATACGGGGGTAATGATCAAGGGTGAGGCTGTATGGAATTTAACACTGATGTTCCTAACAACGTGGAATGCATCATTAAATACATTTGAAGATTATGATAAATATCATCCTCGTCATTATATATGTCCCGAAATAAGTCCAAATGGGTATATTTTACCATACGGCGATTCACCATTGGATAATAAGCCGGTGGGGAAAAACGTTTATTTAAATATGATTAATCAAGCACAAAAATATATTTATATTGATACGCCCTATTTAATCATTAATGATGAAATTAAAAATGCTTTGTGTTTAGCTGTTCGCCGGGGAGTAGATGTAAGGATCATCACACCTGGAATTCCAGACAAAAAAATGGTCTTTAAAGTAACACGCTCTTACTATGAACCACTTGTAAATGGCGGAGTACGAATTTACGAGTATACTCCTGGGTTTATTCATGCTAAGAACTTTGTTTGTGATGATAAAATTGCTACTGTTGGAACAATTAATTTGGATTATCGCAGTCTTTATCTGCACTTTGAATGTGGAGTCTATATGTATGATGTTCCAGCAATTAAAGATATTAAAGAGGACTTCTTGAAAACGATCGCTGTGAGTAAGGAAATGACCCCTGAAGATGTCGTTAAAGGGCGCTTTAGAGGGTGGCTAGAAGCAATCTTAAGATTATTTGCACCATTGTTATAAAAACATTGACTTCATGAGGGTTTAATGGTAATTTAATTAAGATATAGTGATTAGAAGATAGGAGGGCAATGATGGCAATTAATAAAATTGAAGCGACTTTAAAAGGGGCGCTTAAACAAGCAATAATAGCGTGTGGATTTGTTGAAGAATATGATCAAGAAAGTATTACAATTGAAATTCCTAAAGATAAATCACATGGGGATTATTCAACTAATCTAGCAATGCAGCTAACAAAATTATTAAAGAGAAATCCTCGCCAAATTGCTGAGGCAATTATTGAGGCTTTAGATAAAGAAAATGCCAATATTGAAAAAGTAGAGATTGCGGGACCGGGATTTATTAACCTATTCTTGGCAAAAGATGCAATGACATCAATCATTAAAGAAGTTTTAGAAGAAAAAGAAGCATATGGTACCACAACATATGGTCAAGGAACTAAATATAATGTTGAATTTGTTTCAGCTAATCCAACTGGCGATTTACATCTAGGACATGCTAAAGGGGCAGCAGTGGGTGATAGTATCTGCCGAATTATGAGTGCTGCTGGCTATGATGTGACTCGTGAATATTATATTAATGATGCAGGGAATCAAATTCATAATTTAGCGTTATCTCTATACGCTCGTTATAAACAAGCATTTGGACAAGATGTTACAATGCCTGAAGATGGTTATCATGGTAAAGATATTATTGATATTGCAACAAAGATCAAAGAGATCGATGGTGATAAATATCTTGAAATGGATGAAGGTAAAGCAATTGCTTTCTTTAGAAATAAAGGAACAGAATATGAATTACAAAAGATTAAAGATATTTTAAATGAATTTAGAGTGTCGTTTGATGTTTGGTTTTCTGAAACATCATTATATGAAAATGATCGGGTCGTACCAACAATTGAAAAATTAAAAGCTGCTGGTTATACATATGAAGAAGAAGGGGCTTTATGGTTCAAATCAACTGAATTTGGTGATGATAAAGACCGGGTCTTAATTAAAAGTGATGGATCGTATACATATTTGACGCCTGATATTGCTTATCATCTAAATAAATTAGATCGTGGATACGAATATTTAGTTGATTTATTAGGGGCTGATCATCATGGTTATATTAATCGAATGAAAGCAGCTATTCAAGCTTTAGGTTATAATGCTGACCAGTTAAATATTGATATTATTCAAATGGTTAGAATGATGAATAATGGTGAACCAGTAAAAATGTCAAAACGAACTGGAAATGCTGTTACTATTAAAGACTTAATCGAAGAAATTGGTGTTGATGCTACGCGTTATTTCTTTGTTTCTAAAGCTGCTAATACACCATTTGATTTTGATATTGGACTTGCTAAATCAAAGTCTAATGAAAATCCAGTTTATTATGCTCAATACGCTCATGCTAGAATGTGTTCGATTAAAGCACAGGCTGCTAAAGCAAACATTGATTATAGTGATAAGTATGATTTATTAGTTAATCCTAAAGAAATTGAATTAGTAAAGCATATTAATGAGTTTAGAAACGTAATTATTGATAGTGCGATCAATCGTACGCCTCACAAAATTACAAATTATGTTCAAAGACTTGCACAATTATTCCATAGTTTTTATAATGAATGTTATGTAATCGATGAAGATAATCTTGAATTAAGTGGACAAAGATTAGCTTTAGTTGAAGCTACAAGAATTACAATGGCTAATGCTTTAAATTTAATCGGTGTTAGTGCCCCAGAAAAGATGTAGGAGGATAATCAAGAATGGATAGTATGGATAAATATTATAATATGTCTATGGTTGATGTAGCATATGAATTAATGTCTAAAAAGAAATCAGCAGTTAATTTTTTCAAATTATGGGAAGAAGTATGTCAAATGAAGAAATTTGATGACGAACAAAAAGAAGATAAAGAATCTTTGTTTTATACTAATATTACCTTAGACGGACGTTTTATCACGGTTGGTGAAAATGCCTGGGATTTAAGAAGTCGTCATAAATTTAGTGATGTTCATATTGATATGAATGATATTTATGCTGATGAAGAAGAAACAGAAGAATTAGAAGAGGATGTCGATTCTACGATTGAAGATGATTATAATTAAGCAAAACGAAAGTTTTGCTTTTTGTTTAGAATTTTTTAAGAATTATTGTTAGTTTAGTTTTAGGATAGTCTTTTATTATTTAAGTATAGAAAGGCGGAACGACTTATGCTTAAATCAATAAAAAAGACAAATTTGCTCATGATGTCATCAATTATTTTGTTCATGGCATTTATTACAATATATTTATTTAGAAACTGCGATTTTAATGATGTTATTTATGAGATTGAAACACTGCCATATTTTACTAAAGTTTCAGCAATGATTGCTTTAATTGCTCTGCAGATCTTTTTAGCATTTTTACCTGGAGAACCTTTGGAGCTGGCTAGTGGATATATTTTTGGTTCATTTCAAGGAACAATCGTTTGTTTGATCGGGTCAATGATTGGAACGATTATTGTTTACTATTTAGCACGAATCTTTCAACACTCAATTATTGATAAAATGTTTGATCAAAGTAAAGTTGCAGAAGTGAAAAAATTATTTTCTTCTAAAAAAAGTAAGTTTTGGCTATTTATTATTTTTTTGATTCCTGGAAGTCCTAAAGATATTATGACTTATTTAGTTAGCTTAACAGATATTGATATAAAACAATGGCTATTGCTTACAACGATTGGAAGAATTCCAAGTATTGTGACATCTACATATTTAACGGGAGCATTAAGAGACGGCAATATTGTATTGGCTGTTTCAATTTTTGCGGTAACTGTTATACTAGTAATTACCGGTGCCGTTTATTATAAAAAAATAGTTAATTCTAATTAGAAAAAGGGAGAAAATTATGGAACATACAATTTTAATTGTTGAAGATGAAAAAGGAATCAGAGAAACAGTAACAGTTTTTTTGAAGAATCAAGGATATAATGTTTTACAAGCTAGTAATGGTGAAGAAGGGTTAGCATTAATCGAAGCAAATGAAATACATTTAGCAGTGGTTGATATTATGATGCCAATTATGGATGGAATTACAATGGTACTAAAATTACGAGAAAACTATGATTTTCCAGTTATTTTCTTAAGTGCAAAGTCTGAAGATATTGATAAAATAACCGGGCTTAATATTGGTGGTGATGATTATATTACTAAGCCGTTTGAGGCGATGGAATTGATAGCTCGAGTTAATTCGAATCTTCGAAGATATAATCAAATTTTAGCTTTAAAAGAAAATCGTAATCTTAATAATAATCAACAGCGCTTAGTCGTGGGTGGATTAGAGCTGGATAAGTTTACTAAAGAAGTGTTTGTTAATGATCGAGGTGTTCGTTTAACGGCTAAAGAATTTCAAATACTTGAATTATTAATGTCTTATCCGGGAAGAGTCTATTCAGCTGAGGAGATTTATGAAGCTGTTTGGAAAGAAGAAGCCATAAATACTGAGACAATTATGGTGCATGTGCGAAAATTGCGTGAGAAAATAGAAGCTAATCCTAAAAAACCAGAATATTTAAAAGTAGTTTGGGGAATAGGATATAAAATTGAAAAAGGAGTGTAAAAAATGACAAAAGCTAAAAGAATTTTTGGTGTGATTTTTGCATCAATATTACTATTAATGTCCGTTGTTGTTATATCCTTATATGATAATGTTAGAGAAAATACCCCTCGTGATGATAATTTAACGGGAATTTTAGAAGATGATCTACAGCTTTTTACTATTGCGATGGCTAAGACCCTTGATTCTAATTATGAAGCAGTAAGCTTTGATGATAGTGTTGATGAACAGACAAGACAAATATTTTTAGATGTTTTTGACGATTATTTAAAGGGAATAACATCATTGTTTAATAATGATGGAGATTTTATTTATAAAGCTGTTAATACTAATACCAATCAAATGATTTCGCAACATAGTGAAAAAATTACAACTAATGATGATCAAAGTAAATATAGTTTCTATACTGAGGCGAGCTATGATCAAAATGGTCTAGTTTCATGTAATGGGGATTTAAGTAGTGATAAACTATCATATTTTAATATTGCTAACCTTTTAAGCTCATTTGCACATTATGATGGTGAAAATACTATATATATTGACAACTGGATGTTTGATACAAATGCAATCAAGATTAATGTTCCTAAGAATCTTCAAATTACATATATTATTCCAGAAACACCAGCCAGTCATGGATATGCTTCACAATATGTTAATTCCTGGGAAAACTATAATTATTTTTCAGCTATTGCGTTATTAAGTTGTTCAGCTATATTAGTCTTATTTATTTTATTTTATCCAATTAAAATTGTAGAAGATGTTAATCCGTTTTTGTCAGTAAAGAGATGGAAAGCAGAAATAAATCTAGCTGTTTTAACGCTTATGATTACTTTTGGCGTTATGGGCTGTATGATCGTGACGGGTTATACACTTAATAATTCACTTTTAGAATTATTAAAAAGATATGACATCATGTATGTAGATTACATCGTTATAGTTATTAATTTTGTGATTTGGATACTGACGCTTTTAGTTATTTCATTAGGAATCTTCCAATTAAAGTACATTTTTGCTCGAGGATTCTGGCGTTATTTAAAAGAAGATACGTTAATTGGTAGTGGAGTACGCAGTATCAAAAATAAACTTAATCAAATTGCCGATATTGATCTATCAAAGTCGTTAAATCAAACAATCATGAAATATATTTTGATTAATACAGCAATCATTATGATCATGATTACTTTTTGGGGTTTTGGATATTTCCTAGCTATTATTTATGCATTTTTAGTATTTTTTTGGGTCAAAGATAAAGTGCTGAAGGTGCAAGATGACTATGATAAATTATTGACTGCAACAAAAGAATTAAGCAAAGGTAATTTTGATGTAGAGATAGATGGTGATTTAGGTATTTTTAATGCTTTAAATGATGAATTTAAAAATATTCGAATTGGTTTTGAAACTGCTGTTAAAGAGGAAACTAAGTCTCAGAATATGAAAAATGAATTAGTAAGTAATGTTTCTCATGACTTAAAAACACCATTGACATGTATTAAAAATTATATTGTTTTATTGCAAGATGATAATTTACCAATAGAGACAAGACATGAATATTTAGATAATTTAAATCAGTATTCTAATCGTTTAACGAATTTAATTGAAGATTTATTTGAAGTTAGTAAAGTTAATAGTGGTAATATCAAGTTAAATTTAATGGAACTTAATATTGTTGCATTAATTGAGCAGGCGCATGCTGAATGTAGTGAAATATTAGATGCGCATCAATTAACTGTTATTACTAATTATCCACATAATGATATAATCCTCAAATTAGATGGTGATAAGACGTATCGTATTTTTGAGAATCTATTCACTAATATTTCTAAATATGCTCTATTTAATAGCCGTGTATATGTTGATTTAACGGAGGAAACTGAGGATATTACTATTATTTTTAAAAATATTTCACAAGAGCAGATGAATTTTAGTCCTCAAGAAATTACAGAAAGATTTGTTCGTGGTGATAAATCGCGTCATGAAAGTGGCAGTGGTTTAGGATTAGCAATAGCTAAAAGTTTTGTTGAAGCACAGGGGGGGACTTTTAATATTGCAATCGATGGGGATCTATTTAAAGCAATAATTACTTTTAAAAAGATTGCTAAGTAGTCGTAATTGAAGCTATACTAAAGGAGTAGTCCTTTGAAAGTAGGTGGAATTAGGATGAAAATATTATTTGTTGGGAATTCGCATACGTATATGAATGATATGCCAGAAATGGTGCGAATCAATAGTAGTGAAAAGTTAGAAGTGACAATGTTGGCCCGTCCTGCAATTACCTTTCACGACCATTTAGAGTCAATGGAATTACAGTTCGCTTTAAAACAAGGATATGATTTTGTTATTTTTCAACAGGCAGCACATGAGCCTTGTCCAAGTAAAGAAGCAACATTGCATGATGCTAAAGCATTGATTGAATTGGCACGTAGCTGTGGTGTTATGCCATACATTATGATTCCTTGGAGCCAACGGAATTATGATGATGATTTTAAAACAACCAAAGATATTTATCATCAAGTAATGATGGATAATTTAGTTGATGGAATACCAGTGGGTTATGTCATTAATCGTTTAAGCCATCAAAATCCCGAATTAGAATTGTTCCAAAGTGACAATCAGCATTTAACTTCATTAGGTAGTTATCTTGAAAGCATTACGATTTTAAATACAATTTTCTTTGAAACAAAGTTTCCTGGTAAACTCATTTATCCTAACCAAAGTAGTTTTGAAGAACATCAATTGGATGAAAGACTTATTGATTTTTTAACTAAAGAAGTAGTTCATACTGTAGAACGATTTAAGAGTAATTATTGTGTTTGTGGAAAGCGAGAGATTTTAGATGATTAGAAGTGTCACTAAAAATGACTATGAAGAGATTGCTAAACTGATGGTTGAAGCATTTAAAAATCCTCCTTGGAATGAGGTATGGAGTTATGAAAGATCATACCAGCGAATTGAACAGTTAGACGACGGAAAATATACAAGGTGTTTTGTGTATATGTTAGATAACAAAATAGCTGGTGTTGTTTGTGGGAAATTAATAACATATGTTAATGATCTTGATTTTATGATTGAAGATTTTTATATTGATCCTCATTGTCAAAGAAGGGGATTAGGAAAGAAAATGATGAAGGCATTAGAGGAATGTTTACCTGAAGTTGATAATTTAACTTTGTTGACAGGACGAGAATTTTACAGTGCTGATTTTTATCAGAAAAATGGTTTTAAGATTAATGATGACATGGTATTTATGGTAAAAAAATTAAAGTCTTAATAAATCTAAATTATGCCGAATTATGTTGACAATATGTGATTATCTCCTTATATTATATGTAGATTGATAAAGGGGATATAAGATGCTGAATAAGTTTAAGGGATTAAAATTAAAGTGGTATCATTTTGTAGTATTTTGGCTACCAGGTGGAATGCTATTATTAACAGGTTTATTAGCATATCAATATCGTAATTCAAAAATAGTATGATTATTTAGCTTGTACAAATTATTAAATGAAAATAGATTTTAAAGACAATAGTTTGATTTAGAAGGGAAATATGTTTCCCTTCTTTTTATATTTTAGGATAGCTGATTTTTATATATTTGGTTGATCTAGACAGTTATATATTAAAAAATGACTAACTGATAATAAAATGAACCTCCATTATTTGTGATGCGTACCCTCTTTACTGGGCAAACCAGTAAGGAGGGTTTTTATATGAAATATGATTATGTATTTAAGTTAAATTGTGTTGAACTATATAGAAATGGTCGATGGCATGAAACACCAGAAGGAATTGGACAAAAAAACTTTAGAAAA
>ERZ1036460.333-NODE-333-length-15166-cov-5.472967_pt1 | contig 15166 bp, 20 predicted proteins | sample MGYA00514229_ERZ1036460 | MGnify/ENA primary metagenome ERZ1036460 (study PRJEB33795, sample SAMN09464921) | human gut metagenome | host: Homo sapiens | place: USA: Stanford, California | collected 2016-08 | study: EMG produced TPA metagenomics assembly of the...
CCTTCAATGGCTTCCGTTCCAGAGTTAGTGAAAAACACCTGCTCCATACCTGATGCCTGATTAAACAGCTTTGCAGCTTCAATTGCCGGAACATTATAAAAAAGATTAGATGTGTGCAGCAGCTTTTCCCTCTGTATCATAAAGGTACATACCTTCTCCATGATCCAAGACAATAGGATAACGGTTATATACAGGAACAAACTGCTGATTTGCTTGTTCAATATAAGGATTCATTTCAGTCTTTTTCCTCCACCACTTCAATTTTAAACACATTGATCACATCCACATCTGGACAACAGAATACAATGGAGCCATCCGGTTGGCTGGGAAGTTTTCCGCCGTACCGCAGAATGTCAATGTAAGGGAAAGCCACATGCATGGCCATTGGACAGAGATTGCCTCTTTCGGTATCAAAGTCAAAGGTGTCTCCAATTTGATGACCACGATGACACCCCATATGACCTTTTTGATCAATTAAACTGATTTTAATTTTAGGCTTTTTCATCATTGATTTCCTCCAAAAATTGTTCAATGGGAATTCCCTTGTATTTATCAATATCATGCACATTGGCATAAATAATTTTTTCGAGTTGTCTCATTGCGATTTCTACGCTCTCTAAAAGCAGTCCTGATTTTAAATAATGCCCTACTACAATTGCCATAAAAATATCCCCTGTGCCCGGAAAACGCACCGGTATTTCATCATAAGGGAGCAAGACACACGAATTTTTCGGAGAGTTTTTTACAACAGTAAACATTCTTCCGTTAATGTTTGCGCTTGTAATCACAACCGATTTAGCACCAAGCATATGTAGTCGATTTGCGATTACTTCAATTTCCACCTCAGAATAGGTGTTTTTAACTGTGTATCCGGATAAAAAACACGCCTCCGTAATATTGGGGATAATCACATCTGCAATAGAACACAACCGTTTCATATAAGTGACTGCTTGATCTGTCACACCATTGTATCGTTTTCCGTCATCCCCCATAATAGGGTCAACAAAAATCGAAGTACCTGATTTTTGTTGTTCTTTGCAATATTCATATATGAGACATGATTGTTTTTCTGACACAATAAATCCAGTACAGATTGCGTCGAAAGAAAACATGAGTTTCTTCCATACCAGAAGCGTATTTTCCATATATTCTGTTGTGTCCCAAATATCAAACTGCCCATAATCCAGAGTGTTGGAAACGAGTGCAGTCGGCAAATTGAAAGTTTCAAATTTCAAGTGAGATAAAACAGGAATCATGACAGATAAGGCGACCTTTCCATACCCCGCCATATCATTGACCAGTAAAATTCGAGTTTGCTTTTTATCTTCCATAGCCATACTCCCTCAGTAACTCAAATAACAAAGTCTGCACAGCATTTTTCCTGACTCTGTTTGAAAAATCTTCTGTAATGTGGTTTCTACTGTGTTCTTTCCCAGATTATCTTCATAAAAATTCACTAAAAAATCCGCTTCCACAAGAATCTGATAGTCAATCCCGTCTATATCTGTGTAAGTGTGATGATGGCCAACCAAATAGCAGATGCGTTCAATATCTGCTTCTTCAAACTTAAGCTTTTTTAACATTTTTCGAGCATATGCAGGACCTTCCTGCTCTTGCAATTTTCCATTACACCTTCCGTATTTTTCTTCTGACGGACGGATTCCGATATCGTGTACCAGTGCTGCACATTCGGCTAAAAACTGGGTGTGTTCATCCAGCTGTTCCATATGGCCAATCATCTGTGCAAAGCGATGCACCTTTATCAAATGGTGAATACGCTGGGGATCGTTTTGATTGAAAGCAATCATTTCTTGCGTTAAAAGATCGACTATTTTTTCCAGATTCATAAAGTCCTCCTATTTCACTTCCTCTTTTAAACAAAGTGCCAACAACTCTTTCCCTCCATCAGTTTGGAAAAGCCCTTTGATATATTCTGCTTTTTTTCGATCTGGGCGAGTTTCGTAACAGTTTACAATGAGATCTGCTTCTATCAGAAGCTGTAAAAGTTTGTTTTTGATATCATCGTAATCATGATGGCAGATAACTAAGTCGATAATTCTTGGAATATACGAGGAAAGGTAATTTGCTTCTTTTAAAAAACGAGTGACAAGAAGCGGAACTGCCTGCTTCTGATTATCTTGACTGGCATCCCCGTTATAATGTTCTTTACAATACTTGATTGCAATATCATGTAAAATCGCGGCTGCTTGTAGTATCTGCTGTTCTTCGACGGGAAGCTTCTCTTGCTCTCCCAATAATTTAGCCAATGCGTAAACCTTAAGGATGTGCTGTGTACGCCTGCTATGCCCTTCCTCATAGCACATTGCGTTATACAAGAGATGAGTTTCATCGTTTATCACGTTGACAATCATCCTTTCATGAAAAGATTTTAATATCTTTTTATAGAATATAACATTACAAACGGGTCTTGCGTTGCGCTTGCAACATATAATTCAAAATGCTATACTTTAAATTAGGAAAGGAGGGACAGCATGAGGCTTGATATTGAACAACTAACCTTACTTCCTATTTTCAAAGGCATTCGTGAGGAAGATCTTCCGGCAATGTTGACCTGCCTGGGAAGTTTTCAGAAAAAATATCAGAAAGATGAAGTTATTTTTTTGGAAAGCAATGAAGTCAGAAATGTTGGTATTATATTGTCTGGAACTGTGCATATGGTCAAGGATGACTCCGAAGGCTATCAAACACTTCTTGTTGTAATGAAAGAGAATGAACTATTTGGGGAATCATTTTCCTGCGGAAGTCATTTAGATGCACAGGTCAGCTTTTTGACTGCTGCACCTTGTGAAGTTTTGTTTTTGCCCTTTCACAAAGTCATCCATTCCTGTAAGATGAGCTGCACCTTCCATCATCGGCTGATTGAGAACATGGTCCAGTTGATTGGAGATAAAAATGTCCAGTTGATGCACAAAATTGAAGTGATTTCCAAAAAGACACTTCGAGAAAAAATATTAGCATACTTACGACAACAGGCTATGGAGCAGAGCAGCAAACAATTTACAATTCCTTTGGGACGGCTCGAATTGGCTGAATACCTGTGTGCTGATCGTAGTGCAGTGACCAGAGAATTGTCCTATATGCAGCGAGATGGTCTAATTATTTATGATAAAAACACATTTCAGCTGCTATAATAAAAAAGCACAGATCTTTATGTTGTAAATAGGAAAAACCTGTTTGAGAAAATATTGGGGGGTTACTCATATTTTTAAAATTCCATAAGGTCCCAATTAGCTCATTGGCACCACAGAAAGCCCACGCCTCCGGTTCTCTTTCCGGCTGCGTGGGCTTTTTTTCGGCCATTGCTTTATTTCTTGTTTTGCAGCTGTTCATGGGCTTCCTGCTGGACAATCAGCCCCGCCGAAAAGCCATACTTGAAATGGCTCTCACTTTCCTCGCATTGGGCAATAGCGTTCTGCGCCCGGAGTTCCTCCACCAGAGCATAGTCCTCTTTGCTGAGCCGCTGGGATAACTGATCCATCAACGCTGCACAGGTTTGGACTGCCTTGCGGTATTCCGGGGATGTGGGAACAACGGTTTCACAGGGATAAAACTCTCCGTTATACATGGCTTCTAATATCATGGCGTTCCCTCCCTCAACAGTAGATCAGTTCAGCCAGGACGATTTCCTCGGCCCTGTTGTGGATGGAGTTCATGGAGCGCACCCATACCATCTGGTCGGTAGCTTTCAGAGCTTCTGTGACGCCATCTTGCTGCATCATGGCTTTTTCAATGATTTCCAACCGCTCCCGGCAGGCGATGTCGATTTCCTCCAAGTGGGGAAACAGCTTTTCGGTGACAATGAGATCAGTATACAGAATGGGCCGGTGTTCTTTTAAGTAGGCACGGCGCAACCGGCCATATTTCCCGATATGGTACTCTTTGGTGTCCGATAACACAAGGTTGGGAATGAGATAGTCACCGCATTTGGTGTAAGTCAGTTCCATACAAGGCTCCTTTCGTGGGAATGTGGTTGACAGTTACGGTAGGTTTGAGGGCATCCCTCCTTTATCATAACTGTCTTTTCATTCGCCACAAATGAGCCGCCAGTCATGATGTAATGTTTTTTGGTGTAATCCACCCTCTATACATTACATCATGTTCGTCTTTTAGATTTTTTCGAATATAATTTCCAATTTTTATTCCGTTGGAGGATGTTAATTCTATGTCAAGAAATAATAAATGGAACCAGTTTCCCTGATTTAGATAATCCATAAAAATATCTCCAGAATAGAAAATTTCTATTTCTGCTTTTTCCTTTTGAATATCAAAGAAATGACTAACCATTTTTTCCAGTTCTTCACAAGTTCCTTTTTCATCATCACAGATTCCAATTCTATACATAGTGCTACTCCCCCATATAATCTTCATTTTATTTTATCATAAAATTCTGCGTATTATGAGGAAATATGTCGAAATAATTATTGTTTTTTGTATGTAGGAAATGATTAGGAAGTTTAATGGTGACAGTGTTGTAGAGAACCTCTATTCTTTTCTGGGAGATGCAAAGAGGGATTACCTTCCGCATGGATTTACGGTAAATGAGCCTTTGGAAATAATGGAAGAGAAGCGGCGATAACGATTTATTTTTACCTGCAGCCGGATTGAGCCAGGTGTGTGATGAGAACAGTTACAATGTGTGTACAATATAGATAGTTTGGATATTGCATCTATGGAACAGGTCTCTCTTGAAAATGTGCATTATAGAAAAAGTGAGCTTTCCGATGCGATTTATGCTGTGGATGTTTAAGGATATATTGGAAATTAAAATAATACATAGGCTATCGGAAAATAAATGGATATGAGGGGCTGGGAACCTGTGGCGAACGTTTCATGGGCTATAAAGAATTCGTGTTGTATGCAATCGGAAGAAACATAAGAATCTCCTATGGAAGATCAGATATAAAAACACTGATTCCTACAGGAGATTTTTATTTTAAGATTTAGAGGCTAAAAAACGGTATTTACAAACAGGCTCATTTTTTATGAAAAATAAAAAGAAAATGCAACACAACATGAAAAAATACGTCTAATATAATATACGGGAGTAAATGAACAGGAGGCGTGTATGGAAGATACGGATATCATTGAGTTATTTTTAAACAGATCTGAAGAAGCAATTCGTCAGACTGACATAAAGTATTCAAAGCTCTGCTTTGGAATCGCATGGAATATTTTATTGAATAAAGAGGATTCAGAGGAATGTGTAAACGATACCTGGTTAATAACGTGGAATGAGATTCCACCTAAAATCCCGAAAATCCTATCTGCATTTCTGGGGAAGATAACTCGAAATCAGGCAATCGACTGTTTACGGAGAAAAAATGCGTTTAAAAGACCAGACTCTCATATGGCAGATATCAATGGTGAACTGGAAAGACTGGAAGAAACGGTACAGTATTCTCTGGAACATAATATAAAACGTCAGGAGATCTTAGATGTTCTGGATGAATTTTTAAAAGGATTAAAAGAAGAAGACAGGGATATTTTTGTGCGGCGCTATTGGTATATGGATGATATTAAAGAAATTTCCAAAAGACATTCTGTTTCGGAAAGCAAGGTGAAATCCAGTCTGTTTCGCAGCAGAAAAAAATTATGGAAAAAGGCAGGTGATCTTTTATGAAGAACAATTATACCTTTCTGGAATTATTCGGGGATATTGATGAAAAATTTATTTATGAGGCTTCTCGGCCATGGAAAAAACAGGTAATCATAAAATACAGGTTATTAAAGACTGCAGTAGCGGGATTTATATTATTATTTTTGGCAGCAGGTGCTATGACACATCAGGAAGAGGTAAAAGCAGCATGGAAACAGTTTACTTCATGGATTGGAACGGCACTGGGACTTTCTGAGGATGTCAGCAGCTATACAGATATGATAGGGAAAACAATAACCAGAAAGGGAATTTCGGTTACTATTCATGAAGTGGCAGCAGATAAAAATGATTTATGGGTGGCTTTTTCTGCTACTTCTGATTCGGAAAAAACAGAAGAACCCGTTTTGCTGACAGACGTGCTTATTAATAAACAGGAAATACAATTGAGCGAAAGCTATCCCGTGCTTTTAGAAAATGGGGAGATGCAGGGAGAGGTTTTTCATTATACGATAGAAGACAATATTTTTGCCAATGAGGAAGCAGATGTAACAATAAGTGTGCATACAGCTTCGCCGGAGGAGATACAAAAAATAGATGAAAGTTCAAAGTCAGACGAGTATGTTTTTGAATTTAAAACAGATTTAAAAGAATTGGAGGCAAATACTGAAATAATTAATATAGATCAACAGATTAAAATAAATGAAAATCAGAATCTTACGGTTTCTCAAATGCGGCTAAATGATTTTACAAGTACGATTTCAGGAAAGATGACAGATTTGGGAGAGTATGATGAATATTATTTGATAGGAGAAGACAATCTGGGCAATTCTGTTTGTTACCGGCTTGCAGATTATAATAAACCAGAAATACTGTTTCAACAGGACAGAGTTTTCGAAAGATATACAGGCATTTCTCCAAATGCAGAATCTGTAACCCTTCAGTTGTATGTTGATAAATATAAAAATAAAGATATTGAAAACAAATATTTTTATACAACAGGAGAAGAGGACACATATGGAGAAGGAACAGGAAGTGTGTATGAGGGAGATGCGGATTTAACACAGATATATTGTCCATTGGGTAATAAAATAGAAATAAAAATTCGATAACAGGACAATAAATCAGCCGTCCACTACTCGCAATAGTGAACGGCTGTGTAAAACAGTTATCATAATTAATTGAGGGTAGGCCGTGTGTTTCTGGCTTTCCCTTTTTCTATTATCAATAGAACGCATCTGTTAGAATAACACAAGAGCTTTATCCCTCTGTCAAAATTTCATTTTAGGTTCTTTGCCTTTGACTTTTATATGATAGATCAGTTTTTCTTAAATCCCGCGCGTTTTCTTTCTCTTGGGTCAAGAATTCTCTTACGGATGCGAAGGCTTGTAGGAGTTATCTCCAGAAGCTCATCCTGGTCGATAAATTCAATGGCCTGCTCAAGGCTTAATACCTTAGGCGGTGTCAGTTTCAGAGCCTCGTCAGCGGAGGAGGAACGGGTGTTGGTCAGATGCTTGGTCTTGCATACGTTCAGCTCGATATCTTCAGCCTTTCCGTTCTGGCCGATGACCATGCCGCTGTAAACCTTTGCTCCCGGTCCGATGAAGAGTACGCCTCGTTCCTGAGCGGAGAAAAGTCCGTAGGTAACTGCTTCGCCTGCTTCAAATGCGATCAGGGAGCCCTGTTTGCGGTACTGGAAGTCTCCCTTGTACGGGGAATAGCCGTCGAACATGGTATTCAGGATTCCGGTTCCTTTTGTGGAAGTCATAAATTCGCTGCGGAAACCGATCAGTCCGCGGGAAGGAATGTGGAACTCCAGACGGACAGAGCCGTCGCTGGCAGTGCTCATCCCCTGAAGCTCGCCTTTACGCTCGCTGAGCTTCTGGATCACAGTACCGGAAAATTCATCCGGAACGTCTACATATGCGATTTCCATTGGCTCCATCTTTTTGCCGCGCTCATCAAAATGATAAAGGACTTCAGGCTTGCTGACTGCGAATTCATAGCCTTCACGGCGCATGTTTTCGATCAGAACAGAAAGATGAAGCTCGCCTCGCCCGGAAACCTTAAAGCACTCAGTTGACTCGGTATCCTCCACACGAAGGCTTACGTCAGTGTTCAGCTCTCTGTAAAGACGGTCGCGGAGATGACGGGAAGTAATATATTTTCCTTCCTGGCCTGCAAGCGGGCTGTCGTTTACCAGGAAATTCATGGAAATCGTAGGCTCGGAAATTTTCTGGAAAGGAATGGCCTCCGGATTTTCACCGCCGCACAGGGTATCGCCGATATGGATGTCTGCAATACCGGAAACAGCTACAATAGAACCGATAGAAGCCTCTTTGACTTCAATCTTATTTAATCCGTCAAATTCATAAAGCTTGCTGATCTTTACTTTCTGACGTTTATCCAGATCATGATGGTTCAGGAGGGTAAGCTCCTGGTTCACGGCAATCCTGCCGTTTTCTACTTTACCGACACCAATTCGTCCCACATATTCATTGTAGTCGATGGTGCTGATCAGAACCTGTGTATCTGCATCCGGGTCGCCTTCCGGAGCAGGAATGTATTTAAGAATAGTTTCAAAGAGAGGAGCCATATTTTCCGGTGTATCGGAAAGATCAAGAACTGCATGTCCTGCCTTTGCGGATGCATACAGGAACGGACAGTCAAGCTGCTCGTCAGAAGCCTCCAGATCCATGAGAAGCTCAAGAACTTCATCAATTACCTCGTCAGGGCGGGCCTCTGGACGGTCGATCTTATTAATGCAGACAATTACGTGAAGGTTAAGCTCCAGAGCTTTTTTAAGAACGAATTTTGTCTGAGGCATAGCGCCTTCAAAGGCATCTACAAGAAGAATTACGCCGTCTACCATTTTCAGTACACGCTCTACCTCTCCGCCGAAATCAGCGTGTCCGGGAGTGTCGATGATATTGATTTTTACGCCTTTATAATGGACAGCAGTGTTTTTGGACAAAATAGTGATACCACGCTCACGTTCGATATCATTGGAGTCCATGACACGTTCCTGTACTTCCTGATTTTCACGGAAAACACCGCTTTGTTTCAGAAGCTGATCCACCAGAGTGGTTTTGCCATGGTCTACATGGGCGATAATGGCAACATTGCGTACATCTTCGCGTTTGGTCTTCATAAAATTTGAAATCCTTTCTTTTTTCTTCTATATTAATGTGTTTTTTATTCATGGTACGACATTTCAGTTTACCACATTTTTCGCAGATTACAAGGTATTCAAAAAAATTTTTTAAGATTTTGGTTCTAAACTTCCGGGCAGGTACATAGGCTAATATAGACAAAATACCCAAAGAGGAAGGAGAACTATATTATGGCAGACAAAATTATTGAAAACAATCAGGTATCAATCATGGGGAAAATTGATACGGGCTTTACTTTCAGTCATCAGGTGTTTGGAGAGGGCTTTTATGTGATGGATCTGATCGTAAAGAGACTCAGTGATTCAGAGGACAGGATTCCGGTCATGGTATCCGAAAGACTTCTGGATGTAACGCAGGATTACGTGGGGGAATATATAGAAATTCACGGTCAGTTCCGGTCCTATAACCGCCACGAGGAAAAACACAACCGTCTGGTACTTTCTGTTTTTGCAAGGGAGGTAAGATTTGTAGAGGAAGAGGACGACTCAGTTCCCGTAAATCAGATCTTTCTGGACGGATATATCTGTAAACCGCCGGTTTACCGCAAAACTCCGCTGGGAAGAGAAATTGCGGATCTTCTGATGGCTGTAAACCGTCCTTATGGAAAATCTGATTACATACCCTGTATCTGCTGGGGAAGAAACGCCCGGTATGCCTCTGCTTTTGCTGTTGGGGGACATGTTCTTATCTGGGGCCGTATCCAGAGCCGGGAATATGTAAAAAAACTGGGTGAGAACCAGGCAGAAAAAAGAATCGCCTATGAAGTTTCAGTAAGCAAGCTGGAATACATGGAGTAAAGCCCGAAACATGCATTGCCTCATTCAGGCGGCTGTATTATTTCTGCACATAAGCAGATGAATGGGGCAAGTATATGGGCGCCGCCTGGTATCCAGTGGTTCTGTGGGAATAGAAAATGCGAGAATATATGCCTGGCTGAACAAAACCCCTGACGGATTCATACACCGGCAGGGGCTTGTTTCATCTTTTATTCAGCTGGAAATTCAGGCCTGCCTTACAACAGTCTTTTTAAAGCTGCGGAAAACGCCTGTCTGCTCGATCAGTCTGGTAATCGTGAAAAAGATAAAGGAGTCAATTGGCCACATGATCAGATTTTTTACTGCGCGTGCAGGCAGAATTGCAAGGAAACCTTTGCCGTACAGCATGTCAAGCCACAGAGTGTTCAGAACTATATTGACAACAAGAACCACTACCAGCTTGGCGATCAGAACTCTTTTCAGAGTCAGTTTCTGACGGTAATAAAAGCATCCGTAAATAAAGGCTGCGAGCATTGCGTTAAACGTAAAGCCAAAGAAAAAGGCTCCGTCAGGTTTCATGAAATATTTCACAAGATCCAGAATTCCTGCAAATAAGCCTCCGGTAATGGGACCAAACAGATAGTCAACAATCTGGTTTGGAATACCGGAAAATCCGATTTTGATATACGGACCCAGATTAATGGATGCCACTGAATTCAGAATCAGTGCAAGTGCCGCAAACATTGCGCACATGGCAAGAGCAGGCACACTCTTCAGCTCTTTGGCTGAAGAAAGAAACATGTTTTTGTTTTTTTCCATAAAAAAATTACCTCCCTTCGCAGATATCTGACCACAATAGGAGATAACCAAAAATATTTACCCTCTGTTGCAGCGAGATGCAACCCATATACCGCAAGATTTCTCTTTTCGTCCTTCCGGCAACTCTCTATCCGGATGGCACTTTACGCATATGAATTTACTCTGCATGTCTTTTATGGGTTTATTATATACTATTTTATTACGACACGCAATAAAAACAGAGCATTTTTCGACATTTTAGTATAGGCAGATTATTTTCACCGATTAGAAGGCTTCTGAATACTGACAGAGGACGGAAAAGCTTGCAATTTCAGGCGAACTGAGGTAAGATAAGGACATTGAAAAAGATGCAGTTTCATCAATATTAAGAGGAATTGTCATGAAAAAAGAATTAACAGAAGTATACTGCGGAAGCGCGAAGGGAAAGACGACACTGGCTCTGGGGCACAGTCTTCGTGCGGCTGCTGAGGGAAAGAGCGTTATTATCATTCAGTTTCTGAAGGGAAAAGAAACACGTTCTGTTGATTTTCTGGAGCAGTTGGATGATCTGGATATTAAGATTTTCCGTTTTGAAAAAAGAGACTGCTGCTATGATGATCTGAGTGATGAGGAAAAGGCAGAAGAACGTTCTAATATCTTAAATGGATTGAATTTTGCCAGAAAAGTCGTTGTGACCCAGGAATGTGATTTCCTTTTGTTGGATGAGATTCTTGGCGTCATGGAACAGGGAATTGTTTCTGTGGAAACAGTTGCAGACATTCTCAGGCAGAAAGACGAAAGTATGCAGATTGTTATGACCGGTTCGAATCTGCCGGAAGGATTGAGACCCTATGTGGACACAGTGATAAGGCTCACTGAGGATATGGTCGGAAATGATTCAGAGCAACAGTAAAATCCGTGATTCGGGAAGACTGTGATTTGCATAATATAGTACAGAAGAATAAAAGGAGGAACTTATATGGCAATTTTTAAGGGCGCAGGCGTTGCTATTATCACCCCGATGCATGAAGACGGGAGTGTAAATTATGAAAAACTGGAGGAAATTCTGGAGTTTCAGATTGCTAACAGTACGGATGCTGTCATTATCTGTGGAACAACCGGCGAATCATCTACAATGACTCACGGAGAACATCTGAAAACTATCAAATTTGCAGTGGATAAGGTGGCAAAACGTGTTCCTGTGATTGCAGGTACAGGCTCCAACTGTACAGAAACTGCAATTATGATGTCAAAGGAGGCTGCTTCCTATGGTGTGGATGCGCTTCTGGTTGTAACTCCTTATTATAATAAAGCTACACAGAAAGGTCTGATCGCTCATTATACAGCGATTGCCAATGCCGTTCCGGAAACACCGATCATTATGTACAATGTGCCAAGCCGCACCGGCTGTAACCTTCAGCCGGCTACCGTAGCCGCACTTGTAAAAAATGTAAAAAATATTGTTGGAATCAAGGCTGCCAGCGGAGATCTTTCTCAGATTGCAAAAATGATGTCTATGGCGGGAGAGGATCTGGAGCTTTATTCCGGAAATGACGACCAGATTCTTCCGATTATGTCTCTGGGCGGACTTGGAGTTATTTCTGTTCTGTCAAATGTTGCTCCGAAGCAGACACATGATATTGTTATGAAATTCATGGAAGGAGATACCAGAGAGGCGGCAAGACTTCAGCTTGAAGCAATTCCGCTGATCAATGCACTTTTCTGTGAGGTAAATCCGATTCCGGTTAAAACAGCCATGAACATGATGGGTATGGAAGTAGGTCCTCTTCGTATGCCTCTCTGCGAAATGGAGGAGAGCAACAAAGAAACTCTTGCAAAAGCAATGAAGGATTATGGTCTTAAACTTGCATAAACAAGAAGCCGGATCAAATTCAGATGCCTGCAGTTTACAGGCAATAAAGCAGATATGATTTTACACATATCTGGATGTGTGCATACAGGCACACAGAGGAGGTAATTATGATAAAAATTATGATGCACGGATGCTGTGGCCATATGGGCCAGGTAATCTCAGAACTTGTGGAAAAGGATCCGGAGGCGGAGATCACTGTGGGAGTGGATATTGCGGATAAAGGTAATACTTCTTATCCGGTGTATACAGATCTTTATGCCTGTCAGGAAGACGTGGATGTAGTGATTGATTTTTCTTCTGCAAAAGCAGTTGATGCGCTTCTTGATTATTGCGGAGAAAGGAAGCTTCCTCTGGTTCTGTGCACAACAGGGCTCAGTGAAGAGCAACTGGCCAGGGTAGAAGAAACAGCAAAGAAAACAGCAGTGCTGAAATCAGCAAATATGTCTCTTGGAATCAATACCCTTCTGAAACTGATCCAGGAGGCGGCCAGGGTTCTGGCAACAGCCGGATTTGATATGGAGATTGTAGAACGCCATCACCGTCTGAAGCTGGATGCCCCAAGCGGAACTGCTCTTGCGCTGGCAGACAGTCTCAATGAAGCTATGGGCAATGAATATAAATATGTTTATGACCGCAGCCAGAAGAGAGAAATGCGCTCTGATAAAGAAATTGGTATCTCTGCTGTTCGGGGAGGAACAATCGTAGGAGAGCATGAGGTGATCTTTGCAGGTCCGGATGAAGTGATTGAATTTAAGCATACCGCATATTCAAAAGCTGTATTTGGAAAAGGCGCTGTTGAGGCAGCTAAATTCCTGGCAGGAAAGCCGGCAGGCCGTTATGATATGGCCGATGTGATCGAGGGTTAATAATCAGGGCAGGACAAGTGCTGAAAAGCAGAAGTCCTGCCTTTTTTGGAATTTTTTTCACGAATAAAACTGAAAAAATTACGCATATTACCTGTATGAGCTTTAAAATTCCAAGAAAAGGAGACAATCAGGATGAAAAACATCAAAAAGATCATTACAGGTATGATGCTTGTACTGGCATTAACTGCATTTACCGCCTGTGGAGAAAGAACAGACAATAATGCAGACGAAACAAACACAGCAAAAGATAACGTGATGGACAACGGAGACAGAGACAACAACATGGATAATAAGGATGCAGTTCCGGATGCTGACAGGACAGATGATAATAGGACAGATAACAATGGGACTTCTGCGGATACAGATACAAAGAATGACAATACTGCATCTGAAAATAACGCTGCTGATGACAACACTGTTGCAGGAGACAGAACAGATGATGCTGCGGACGGCACCATGGATCAGAGTACTGACAGAAATGATGATACCGTTTCCGGTGAGCTGGGAAACAGTGTAAAAGATCTCGGTGAGGGCGTGGGCAACGCAGTAGAAGATGTAGGTGACGCAGTGGGAAATGCGGCAGAGGGAAGATAGCTTTTTATTTACTGGTAAAACAGTACGTTCTGTACAAGCCATTCCGGTGAATAAGAAACACTTCCACAGGATGCGGCCAGATGCCTGCGGAATATGACGGCTTACGGCAGTCTGCATCTGGTCTGCAGCTGCTGCCATACAGAGACATGCCGATACGGGACAGTATCTGTAGGAGCATGTCCTTACATAGAAACATATTACGTGCTGCAATATATTCTGTAAAAGACAGGAAGTACAGGATATGGGCAGGGATAAAGGAGGATGAATCAGTGAAATTCCGTCCGTGTATTGACATACATAATGGTAAGGTGAAACAGATTGTTGGGGGAAGTCTGAGAGACACAGGCGATCAGGCAAGAGAGAATTTTGTGTCAGAGCAGGATGCTGCTTTTTATGCGGCTCTGTACAGAGATTCCGGATTACAGGGAGGTCATGTGATCCTTCTCAATCCGGAAGATTCACCCTATTATCAGGAAACAAAAAAACAGGCGCTGAACGCTTTAAAAACCTATCCGGAAGGCCTTCAGATCGGCGGAGGGGTCTGCCCGGAAAATGCAGAGGATTATCTTGATGCAGGCGCAAGCCATGTGATTGTTACCTCCTATGTTTTCCGAAATGGAAGGCTGTCCTGGGAAAACCTGGAAAAAATAGAAAAAGAAACAGGAAAAGAGCATCTGGTACTTGATCTCAGTTGTCGGAAAAAGAACGGAGCTTACTACATCGTAACGGACAGATGGCAGAAATTTACAGATGTAAAGATAACTTTGGATACATTGAGGGAGCTTGGCGCCCACTGCGATGAATTTCTGATTCATGGCGTAGATGTAGAAGGAAAAGCCGGAGGAATTGAGGCAGAACTGGTAAAGCTGCTTGCAGAGTATGGAGAACGGTCAGTAACTTATGCGGGCGGTGTGGGAAGTATGGAGGACATTCGTACTCTTGAAGTTTATGGAAAAGGAAAACTGGATGTAACGGTAGGAAGCGCTCTGGATCTTTTTGGCGGAAAGATACCGTTTGACAGTCTGAAAAAGCTTAAATAGGAACCAGAGTCAAAGCATGGAGGAATTATGTCAACAATAACAAAGAGAGCTCTTGCAGAAGCTCTGAAAAAAATGATGGAAAAGAAGCTTCTTTCCAAAATCACTGTGACAGACCTTGCAGAAGCCTGTGGGATTAACAGACACACTTTTTATTATCATTTCAGGGATATTTATGATCTGGTGGAGTGGATTTATTGCAGTGAGGTGGAAAGAGCCATTATGGGAGACGATCCTGCTGACAGCTGGGAAGAACGTTTTCGGAGGTTTTTTACCTATGCCCGGGAAAATAAAAAATTTATCATGAGTACTTACGCATCTGTTCAGAAAGATTATCTTCTGAGGTTTATGTATACATATATTGTTAAAATTATCAGTAATATTTTGGATGAGATGGCAGAGGGAATAACGGTTGCTCCCGAAAAACGAAAATTTATTACAGATTTTTATACCTAT
>ERZ1036460.336-NODE-336-length-15032-cov-9.164385_pt1 | contig 15032 bp, 17 predicted proteins | sample MGYA00514229_ERZ1036460 | MGnify/ENA primary metagenome ERZ1036460 (study PRJEB33795, sample SAMN09464921) | human gut metagenome | host: Homo sapiens | place: USA: Stanford, California | collected 2016-08 | study: EMG produced TPA metagenomics assembly of the...
ATAAAAATCTTATCTCATCCCAAATTTTCTAGTGTTAAATCCCAAAGACGGGAGTTTAAAAAAGCTAGTAAATCAGGCGATAATTTATTCGATAAATTCAAAAGAGCATTTAAAAAATAACAATAAAAGGTTATACTAAAAGAGGGAAAGAAAAAGCCCTCTTTATTTTTTTATAAAATAAAGATTTTTGCTCAAAATGCTATAAAGAGTGAGGGTTGATATGCCAAAATGTAAGTATTGTCATGAAAATATAACTCGTTTTGATAAAGAAATTTGTCCTTTTTGTGGTGGAAAAAAGCCATTAGATGGGATTGATGATAGCACATATGATATTACTCAATGTATCGATATAATGAAGGAACAAGGTGAAATAAATTTTAAACAAAGAAGTCATATAACAAATGCTTTACTTTGTATGTTTTTAGGAATATTTGGTGCTGATGCTTTTTATCTTGGCTTTTATAAAATCGGTATCATAAGAATTGTTATTAACGCTTTAATTTTTTCTGGGATATCTTTTCCTGTATTTTTCACTACTAGTTTAGGCGGACTAGCTTTTGCTATTAGTGGTGGTATTTTATTTGTCATCTACTTTATTTTAGGAATTGTTAATTTCTTTATTAAAGGAAAGAAAGACGCTAATGGAGTTTTTATAAGATAATGCAACGATATTTTGTTAGTTTTGATTCTAATGATAAAATCGTCATTGATAAAGATGACATTTTTCATATTAAAAATGTTATGAGAATGAAAGTTGGGGATCGTTTTGAAATTAATAATGATGGCCAAATTTTACTAGCTGAGATTACTAACTTAAGTGGAGACTTTCAATTCAAAATTATCGAAGAGAAAAATGAGAATCATGAATTAAATGGATACATTCGCTTATTATATTGTCTTCCGAAAGGTGAAAAAACAGAATTAGTAATTCAAAAAGCTGTTGAACTCGGTGCAAGTGAAGTGGTTTTGATTAATAGCACTAGGTCAATTGCTAAAATCACTAAAGAGAATAAAGAAAAGAAATTAATTAGATTCAATAAAATCATTAAAGAAGCAAGTGAACAGTCCAAAAGAACTAAACTTATGAAATTGGATCAAGTTATCACTTTTAAAGAACTAAATCGCTTTGTTAATGATGTTAACTTGATTGCATACGAAAACACTGATTTTACTAGTGCTGATTTGCATAAGATGCTCTCGCAGTTAAAAAATAAGACAATAAATGTAATCGTCGGTGCCGAAGGTGGTATTACAAAAGAGGAACTTGATATTGCAAAGTCACTAGGATATAAAGAAATTTCATTAGGTAAAAGAATTTTACGAAGTGAAACCGCTTGTTTTTATATTTTATCTTTGTTAGCTTTTTATTTGGATAATTAATTATGTCTACTCTATTTGAGATTTTAGAAAAAAATAGAAATAAGAAAGCTTATCGTCATTCAGATGAGGTAGTTTTTTATAATAAATTCAAAGGAATGCTCAAGATACATCCTTTCTTTTCAAAATATTTAGAATGCGAAAATGATTTTGATATTATTAAAGCTAATATTATTATTAAATCAATTATTAATAAGGAAGAATTTGATAAGATTATTAATGATTCTTATATTTCTTTAAATACAAAAAATATCGATGAAATCAAGGATTCTATTAAAGAAAAGACTGCTGATTTGCCTTATATCGATTATGATAATTTTAAGGTTTATATACCGTTTTTTAATAAAACAACCAACATTGTTTATTCTCAAGATAATGAGAAAATGAATGATTATCCATACATTGATTTGAATAAAAAATTTGAACCTTTCTTAGTTGATGCTTTTTCAACTTATACAACTAACTTGTTTAGTTCGTTATTTACTCAACTTGTTAAGGTTGATGAATCTAAAACATCAGTAGCTTTTTATCATTATGATTTTAATGCTATTTTTATTATTAATAGACAAGGTACCTTAGACAATGTCATTTATTTGTATGACAAATATTTGATGAATCCACATAAATTTAATGTTATAGAACGTGTTAAACCACTTGTAAAAGCATATTACAACAACGACTTGTTAGAGTTTGTTAATATTTTGTATAAAAATGGCTTTGTAAGTTATTTAGTATTTAGAAAGATATGTAAGGTTAAAAAAATATGAAATCAGTTTTAATAGAATTCCTAGGTTGTAAAGTTAATAGTTATGAAGTTGAAGCTGCGGCTAAGATTTTTTTAGATAATGGTTATCATTTTTTTGATGAACAAAATGATAAAGTACCAGATGTAATTATCATAAATACATGTGCTGTAACACAAACCAGTATAACTAAAGACAAAAAGGTTATTAAAAAATATAGAAAGTTATATCCAACAAGTGTTGTAGTTGTTATGGGTTGCTATGCTCAATATAAAGCAGAATATATTAAAGATTCATTAGGAGCAGATATTGTTTTAGGCACTTCTAATAGAACAAAAATTTATCAACTTGTAGAAGAATACAATAAAAGCCATCAAAAAGTTGTATTGCACGATGAAAGTAATGATATTAGACAATATGAAAAAATGGATATCGATAAATCTTACCTAACAACAAGAGCGTATGTAAAAATTCAAGATGGATGCAACAATTTCTGTTCTTATTGCTTAATTCCTTATGTTAGAGGAAGATCTAGAAGTAGATTAAAAGAAGATATTGTTAAAGAAATTAATACATTGGTTCGAAACGGACATAAAGAAATTGTTCTTACAGGTGTAGATATGTCTAGCTACGGACTTGATATAAAGGATAAAACTACTTTTAGTGATTTGATAGAATATATCTTAGATAACTGTAAAGAGTTACAAAGTTTAAGAATTTCTTCTTTGGAAGAAAGTTTATTAGATGATAAATTCTTATATTTATTCAAAACTAGATCAACTTTATCCAATCATCTTCATATTCCTTTACAAAGCGGAAGTGAAAGTGTTGTAAAAAAAATGAATAGAAAATATAACCTTAAAGAATTTAAATCGAAGGTTAATGTTATTAGAAATATTAGACCAGATATTTCAATTACTACCGATGTAATCGTAGGCTTTCCAGGTGAAACCGAACAAAATTTTTTAGAAACTTATGATTCATGTAAAGAAATTAATTTTTCCAAAATTCATGTTTTTCCATATTCAGATAGAGAAGGAACAGTGGCTTCTAAAATGAATGATAAAGTTAGTACTGAAGTTAAAAAAGATAGAGTACATAGACTTCTCGAATTAAGTAATCAATTAGAAGAACAATATTGTGAACAATTCTATGGAAAAGAAATAGATTTTTTAATTGAAGAATATGATGATAAATTAAACGCATATAAAGGTCATAGTTCGAATTATTTACATGCTTATATTCCTAGCGACGTAAATTTAAAAAATAAAATAGTAAAAATTAAATTTACTAAGAAAAATAAATTAGATTTTTGACAATGTCAAAAATGAAAAAGTACGATGGTTATCGTGTTTTTATAAGTTTTTATTATAATATCAAATAATTATTTGCATTTTAATTAAATATCTTTATAATATTCAATGTTAGGAGATTAAAGCAATGGCAGTACCTTTTAGAAGAACTAGTAAAACATCAAAAAGAATGAGAAGAACTCATTTTAAATTACACGTTACAGGCGTTAGTGTTTGTTCACATTGTGGTGCAATGGTTAAATCACACACAGTTTGCCCAAAATGTGGTTACTACGACGGAAAACAAATTATTAAGAAATAAGTTTTACTTATAAAATAATCCTTTATTAAAAAAGGAAAGATAATGTCTAGATTAAATGCTAGGCATTTTTTTATTAAAGAGTTACGACTACATGTATTTTTAGTTATATGAAAATATGTTTTAAGTGAAGTGCTTCTGATGTTTATGGTAAAATATTTATATGAATATCGCTTTTTTAGGTTGTTCAAAAATTGCAAATAAAGCTATTCAAGCATTAAAAAGCATCGATGACATCACGCTTTATGCTTGCAGTGCTAGAGATTTTGAGCGAGCCAAGAATTTTGCTAGCAAGCATAATATAATGCATGCTTATAGTAGTTATGAAGAGATGTTGCAAGATGATAAGATTGATCTCGTTTATATTTCTACTTTATCATCATCACATTATAAAGATACGATGCTTGCGATGAAGCATAATAAGAATTGTATTGTTGAAAAACCATTAGCAACCAATTTGAATGATGTTAAAAAGATATTTCAATATAGTGAAAAGCACAATATATATGTTACAGAAGCACTATTAGGTCGTTTTCACCCGTCTAAAAAAGTAATAAAGGATATTCTTAATAGTAATATTATCGGTGACGCTTACCATATAGAAGCTAATCTTTCGTTCCCGTTAACACATATAGAACATTTAAATAATTTGGAAATGGGTGGCGGAGTGTTGCTTGATTTAGGTGTATATCCTTTAAATTTTGCATGTATGCTTTTTGGCTACAATATTAAAAAGATATCTGCCTTACAAGTTATTGATAAGTCTAGTAGAGTTGATCGAAGTAATTTTATTAATATAGTTTTTGATGATAATCATACAGCATCTTTGAACGTTTCAATGGAAGTATTATCAAAAAAAGAAGCGATTATTTATTGCAAAAATGGGTACATTGAAGTTGAGAATTTTAACAATCCAACCTCGGTTAAGATTTATAGAAACATGAACGAAAGAACTTCAGAAATTATTAAGGAATTATCTGTAAGTGGGGAAGTTAATGGTTATGAATATGAATTTATAGACGCGTTTAAAGAGTTAAAAATGTATCAAATTGAGTCAGATAACTTTACACATTATGAAATCGATAAAATCTATGAAATTATTGATTTCATTAACAAAAATTCATTAAAAGTAGAAAACTAGTAGAAAACTAGTAGTTTTATAGTAATATTATAGTAGTTTAGGAGGAAATTATGAACTATAGCAAATATATTGATAACACATTATTAAAGGCTGATGCTAGATTAAGCGAAATCAAAGCTTTATGTGAAGAAAGCAAAGAATACGATTTTAAATCGGTTTGTATTAATCCGGCTTTCATCCTTAATGCAAAAGAATTTTTGAAAGGAAGTGATGTATTAATTTGTACTGTTATCGGATTCCCTTTAGGAAGTATGACAACTGAAGCTAAGGTTTTCGAAACAAAAGATGCAATCGAAAAAGGCGCTGATGAAATCGACATGGTCATTAATATTAGTGCATTAAAAGATGGTAATGATCAATACGTCTTTGAAGAAATTAAAAAAATCAAAGAAGCTTGTGGGGACCACACTTTAAAAGTAATCATCGAATGCTGTTTATTAACTGACGAAGAAAAGGTAAGAGCTTGTAAACTTTCAAAAGAAGCAGGTGCAGACTTTGTAAAAACTAGTACAGGTTTCTCAAAATGGGGAGCTACAGTTGAAGATGTTAAGTTAATGAGAGAAACTGTCGGACCAGAAATGGGCGTTAAAGCTGCTGGTGGCGTTAGAACACACGAAGAAATGCTTGAAATGATTAAAGTAGGAGCTACTAGAATCGGTACAAGTAAAGGCTCAGCTTTAATGAAATAAGCTTATAACGCTGGTCGGAACAAAATTATTTGTAAAATTTTAAATTTTTATTTACACTATTTCGTTTTTTCGATAAAATATCGTAGGTTGCAAGATTGGAGGTGAAGAAAAGATGTCAAAAGTAGTTATTAGAGACGGCGAAACTCTTGATGAAGCATTACGTAGATTTAAAAGACAAGTCAACAAAGCTGGCACTATCCAAGAATGCAGAAGAAGAGAATGCTTTTTAAAGAAAAATCTTAAAAGAAAATTAAAAAGCGAAAACGCTCGTAAAAAATATAGATAGTAAGATAGCCATTTCCGATTGTGAAATGGTTTTTTTATACTTTTTTTGAAAAAATCGTTTAACTAGTTTTGTTGTGTTTAGTGAAGGAGGAAGTTATGAGCTACTTTATTAAACAAATCGGAACTAAAGATTGTGCGATTGCGTGCCTTAAAATGCTATTAGCAATCACTTATCGTTCAAAAAAGTTTCTTTACTATCCTCAGCCTAGTAAAGATCAAGCTTTATCATTAAATGATGTCATCAAATTCGCTGAGAAAGAGGGTGTAGAATTAAAAGGCTACAAGTATCATAAAAAAGAATCATTATTTATTATTAGCAATGACCCTAAATTAGCTGTCATTGCTAATAATAATATTTTGCATATGGTTCTTTTAAAGAAAATAAGACAACACAAAGTGTTGATTTATGATCCTAAAAATGGAGTGTATCGGCTTTCAAAAAAGGAATTTATTAACTTGTGGAATGGTGAGATGCTAGAAGTCGCATCGGTAAAAGGTTCAAACTACGAAGGTAAATATCGTTCGCCGATAAAGTTAAAATACAGGATTGCATCGAGTTTTTTACAAATATGCAGTATGAGTTTTATATTACTTGCAATGTTTTTTGTAAATAATCAATTTCCGTTTTATGTACCAGTTTCATTTTTTACATGTTTCGCGATAACTGAATTGCTATATAAAAAGATTCTTATTTTAACCATGAAAAGATTTGACGCCTCGATAATTGATAAAATGTTTTATGGAGATACAAAATCGTTTAAGGACAAATACGTAGAAATGACTAAATTCAAAACTTTAGTTATAGGAACTCCAATACAAATTATAAATTCGTTAATAGTTTTAGCTGCAGGAGGGGTTATCCTTAGTGTTAATGGTTATCTAAATATTATAAATTTGCTCGGAGTCATTTCTATTAGATTATTATTCGATATTATCGAGATTAAGTTGTTTAGTTTAAAAAATACTAGCGTGCTTATGTCTGAAAATGAATTGTTAGAGAGTTCTGATGAAACAAATTTTGCTTCTAGATTTTTAGCTGTTCAAGATAAAGCGTATAAACAAGTTACATTCATGAACTTTAAAAAATATATTGTTGCTTTCGTAATTGGAGTTGTTTGCCTTTTATATGCTGGTTTCTTAGGAGAGATAAGTTTAAATTTTATTATGTTCCATTCAATAATATATTTTTATTTAAGTGAAAACGCTTCGAAGTTATTAGAGATCTATCTTAAAAATTCTGATTATAGGCAATCAAAGTGTTTATATAGATACTATTGCAATGAAATCTAATTGATTTTCTTTAAGAAAATTAGCATTAATGATTGAAATAATAGTAAAAATATATTTAATCGTATTGAATCATGCTAAAATATCTACATGATTTTAGATTTTAATAGTGAAATTTCACAAGATGTAAGTAGTTACGAAAGTCTTTACGAGAGATTATTCAAAAAAACTATCGATTTATTACATGTTACTGATAATTGTATGATGAGTGTAACTTTTGTATCAAAAGAAGTTATTCATCAAATTAACAAAGAATACAGAAATATAGATCGACCAACTGATGTTATTAGCTTTGCTTTTTTAGATGACGAAGCAGAAAAAAATATCAAAGGGGATTTCCCATTAGATTTAGGGGAAATATATATATGTTACGATGTTGCTGATGAAAATCGTCAAGCGTATGGAAATAGTATAAAGAGAGAAATATGTTTTTTGTTCGTTCACGGACTATTACATCTTCTTGGATATGATCATATGACAAAAGAAGATGAAGAAATTATGTTTCCACTCCAAGAAAAGATATTAGAAGGAGAATTAATATGACAAAAGAAGAATTAGTAATGAAAGCGATTGAAGCTCGCAATAATGCTTATACGCCATATTCAAAATTTTCAGTTGGAGCAGCATTATTAACATTCGATGGTGAAGTTTATTTAGGTTGTAACATTGAAAATGCTTCTTATGGCTTATGTATGTGTGCGGAACGTAATGCTTTATATAATGCTTATTGCCATGGGGTCACACAAGATGATATTGAGGCTTTAGCTATTGTTGCAGATACTATTAATCCAGTTTCTCCTTGTGGAGCTTGTAGACAAGTTATTTCAGAGTTGTTCCCAAAAGATGGAGCGATTTATTTAGCTAATACAAGAGGCGATATTAAGGAAACAACAGTTGAAGAATTATTACCATATGCATTTGAAAGTGGAGATTTAGATTAATGAAAAGTGGTTTTGTTTGTTTAGTTGGGCGTTCTAATGTAGGAAAGTCAACTATTTTAAATAGAGTAATTGGTAAAAAAGTGTCGATTGTATCACCTAAATCTCAAACTACAAGAAACTCAATTCAAGGAATTTATAATGATGAAGATAGCCAAATTATCTTTATCGATACTCCAGGTATTCATAAACCTAAAAGTATTTTAGGAGAACAGATGGATAAGATTTCTTATTCGTCAATTAGAGATTGCGATTTAGCTATTTTTGTTGTTGATGCAAGTAAAGAATTTAGCGATGGTGACCAATATCTTTTCGATCATTTAAAATTTGATTGTGGTGTAATTGTCGTTTTAAATAAAATCGATGAAACTAATATTGAATTAGTAAATTCTTTAAGAGAAAAATATAATGAACAATTCCATCCTTTAAAAATTGTTCAAACATGTGCGTTTGATGGTTTTGGAATTCCTGATTTAATTAATGCAATTAAAGATTCTTTAGAAGAAGGTCCGCAATATTACGATGTCACGACTACAACAAATAAAGATATCGGATTTAGAGTTCAAGAAATTGTCAGAGAAAAAATGCTTTTATTATTAAAAGAAGAAGTACCTCATTGCACAACAGTAATTTGTGAACAAATCGATGATGAAGAATATCCAATGACAATCTATGCTAAAATAGTTGTTGAAAAAGATTCGCAAAAAGGTATTGTCATTGGTAAACGTGGGCTTATGATTAAACGAATAGGTACATACGCAAGACAAGATATAGAAAAAATGCTCGGAAAGCACGTAAGTTTACAACTTCAAGTACAAGTAGTAGAAAACTGGAGGAATTCTAGTAGATTTCTAGTAAAGAATGGGTTTAATTCTTAATGGAAGTTATCCAAGGTTTTGTTATTAAATGTTCGAAATATAGAGATAATGATGCTATTCTTAACATCATTAACGAAAATGGAGAAGACTCTATTATTATTAGAGGTGCTTACTCTAAAAATAGCAAATACTTAAAATATGCTAAGACGTTTTATTGTGCAAAATTTGAAACTTATAAAGCTAATTACGCGCACAAAAAATTAAAAGATGTAAGTGTAATTAAGGATTATAACTTAATATTTGGCGACTATACTAATTTCGCTTTTTTTGAATTGATAAAAGAATTTTTTATAAAAATTTATATAAAAGATGATATACATGTTTTATTTAAGTTACTTGTAACAACTTTGAATAGAATTGAAACTACCAAAAAAATAGTAGAATATACATCTTTATTTTTAGGTTATGGTTTAAAGGTTTCGGGCTATGGCTTTAATGCTGATTTAAAATGCTCATTTTGCGATGGCACAAGAGGTCCATTTATGTTTTCTTTTAAACAAGGAGCTTTTGTATGTGCTCACTGTGCGGAACAAAATGACATAAAACTAACTGATGAAGAAGTAAAACTACTTAGTAATATATTTAGTGTTAAATATATCGAAACTGAAAAGCTCTTATCTTTAAAAAATATCGATTACATAAAGATAATTTCGCTATTAACTGAATTATTTACGTATTATAGCGATAACAGGATTATAAGCATTGATCTTATAAAAGTACACTCTTAGTAGGTTGACAAAATTCCTTTATCTTTATTATAATGTGCGAGATGATTTAGTTAATTTTGAATTACTATGTTTACATAAACATAATTTGAATTTTATTTAATCATTTTTTCATGGAGGAAAATAAATGGATAGTAAATTTGAAACAATTGTCACACATTTACAATCAACTGGTTATGTGTTTCAAGGTTCACAAATATATGGTGGTTTAAGCAATTCCTGGGACTATGGTCCACTTGGAAGCGAATTAAAAAACAATTTAAAAGAATTATGGTGGAAAAAGTTCGTTAACGAATCACCAACTAACGTTGGTATTGATGCTAGCATTTTAATGAATCCACGTGTTTGGCAAGCTACAGGACACGTTTCAACATTTAACGATCCGTTAATTGATTGTAAACATTGCCATGCAAGACATAGAGCAGATGATTTAATTTCTGAACAATTTCCAGAAGTTGATGTTAACGGTATGACTATGGAAGAAATGAGTGCTTTCATTAAAGAACATAATGTTACATGTCCATCATGTGGTAAATCAAATTTCACAGATGTTAGACAATTTAATATGATGTTTAAAACGCACATTGGTGTTACTGATGACTCAAAAAGTACAGTTTATTTAAGACCAGAAACAGCTCAAGGCGTTTTTGTTAACTTTAAAAATGTTCAACGTGTTACAAGAAAAAAATTGCCTTTAGGCATTGCTAACGTTGGCAAATCATTTAGAAACGAAATCACACCTGGTAACTTTATTTTCAGAACAAGAGAATTTACTCAAATGGAATTGGAATTTTTCTGTAAACCAGGTACTGACTTAGAATGGTTTAACTATTGGAAAGATTTCTCAATCAACTTTGTCGAATCTTTAGGCATTAAATCTGAAAACTTAAGATTCAGAGACCATGAACCAGAAGAATTAGCTTTCTATTCAAAAGCTACTACAGATATCGAATACAAATTCCCATTTGGTTGGGGCGAAATCTGGGGTATTGCAGATAGAACTGACTATGATTTAAAGCGTCACCAAGAATTTAGTGGTGAATCTTTAGAATATCTTGATCCAGAGACTAATCAAAAATATGTTCCATATTGTATTGAACCAAGTTTAGGATTAGACAGATTGTTCTTAATGGTTGTAACAGATAGTTATGATGAAGAAGTGCTTCCAAACGGTGAAACAAGAAAGATTATGCATTTAAAACCTTTCTTAGCTCCTTATAAAGCTGCGATTTTACCATTAAACAATAAGCTTAGTGATAAAGCGTTGGAAGTTTTTAATAGCTTAATTCCTTACATTAGAGTTAACTACGATACAACAGGAAGTATTGGAAAGAGATATCGTAGAAATGATGAAATCGGAACACCATATTGTGTAACTATTGATTTTGATACATTAAATGATGAAAGTGTAACTGTTAGAGATAGAGATTCAATGGAACAAGTCAGAATTAAAATCTCTGAATTAAAAGATTACTTAATGGAGAAAACATTTTATAGATGAGTGTTAACATCATTGATTTAGCGAATGAAGTTATAAAAAGTGCTGATATAGTCGAGGTTATTTCTCACTATATCAAGCTCGAAAAAAAGGGTAGAAATTATGCTTCCCTTTGTCCTTTTCATGATGATAAATCGTTAGGTAGTTTCAGCGTTAGCAGAGAAAAAGGCCTTTTTAAATGTTTCTCTTGTAATACAGGTGGTAATGCGATCACGTTTGTTCAAAAGTATACAAATTGTAGTTTCGCTGAGGCTGTTAAGAAAACTGCTGAAATTATCGGATTTAAAGATGATAGATTTAATGAAATTGGAATTTCTAAACCTATCGATCCAAAACTACAAAGAATCTACGACTGCCTGAATGATATCGCTGGCTTTTATAGTGCTAGTTTATTTCAAGCCACTGATGGAAAAGATGCTTTAGATTATTTGCATTCTCGTGGATTAGATGATGATATCATCAAAACTTTTAAAATTGGCTATGCGCAAAACAATGGTGAGAATATAATCAACTTTTTATTAAAAAAAGGTTATTCATTAGAAACTATTAGTCAAACTGGCATTTTAAGTTTGAATCAAACTCCATATAGAGATATCAATCATGGTAGAATCGCTTTTACCATTCAAGATAAAGAAGAAAAAACTGTTGGCTTTAGCTGTAGAAGATTTAAAGAAGGCCAAGAGGATCAAGCTAAATATATAAACACAAGTGCCACAGCACTATTTAACAAGTCAAATATTTTATTTAACTTTTATCAAGCTTCCATTGAAGCTAAAAAAGTTGGTTATATTTATTTATTAGAAGGCTTTATGGATGTTATTGCTTGTTATCGAGTAGGTATAAAAAGTGCAGTAGGATTAATGGGAACCGCTTTAACTAAAGAAAATCTTCAATCGTTGTTATATTTAAAAGTCGAAGTAAGAATTTGCTTGGATTTAGACGGACCAGGTCAATTAAATACTTTGAAAGCAATCGAATTGTTAGAACAATATGGCATAAAACATCGTATTGTTAATAATAATGTTTCATTTAGTGATAAAGATACAGACGAGATTTTAAAAAATAACGGTGAAGAAGTTTTAAGAAGTTACTTAACAAATTTAATCGGTAAGTTAGAATGGCTTTTCAATTACTATTCTAAAATGTTTAAATTAAACACTTTAGATGGCAAAAAGATGTTTCTAACAAAATTATTGCCTTATATTGCTGCAATCGAAGATCCTATTGATTTTGAAATATACACTAATAAAATTATTTCTTTAACAGGATTTACAAAAGATGCGATTTTAAAGTTTATCAAACAATATAAAAAAGCTAACAATAAAAAAACTAGCAAAGAAGAGTTTCAAGACTTTGAAGATGATATAGAGGTTAACATTCGCAAAGAAAATAAAACTTTATCTAGATTAAATTTAGCTGAACGAAGATTGATTGGTTATATTTTAGAAAATAACGAAGCCTTAATAACTTATCAAGAACAACTAGGATATATTGTAGATACCAATTATAAAAGTATCATATCAGCAATAGAGGAATTTAGAATTCAAGTTGGGGCTCAAGTTGATTATAATTCTAAAAATTTAATTAGTTTTATTAGTGATGAAAATGTTAATTTACCTGATAAAAATAAGTTGATACGGAACATCACAACAATCGATTATGAATCACAACAACTACCTCCGTATAAGAAGGATGTTGTTGAAGAACTTATAAATACTATAAAGAGTGAGAAAGAAAAGCATCAAAACGATGCCGCACTCAAAATGAAAATTGAAGGTGAAACTTTTGAAGAAAGACTTAGAAGGTTGAACCAACAAATGGCAAAAAAGAAGATTATCATTCAAAAAAATGATGAAGATAGGAGGTAACAAACATGGCTAGAACCAAAAAAAGTGCTACAAAAGCAAACGTCGATAACTTTGATGAAGTTTTTGAAGATGAAGATTTGAAAGATTTAGAGAATTCTCTCGATTCTATTGATGATGATGAAGGTATCAAAACGCTTGATCAATTTATTAAAGAATTCGAAGCAAAAGGTAAAAATAGTAAGATTTTTGACCAAGATGAATTCGCTGACGCAACAAGTTATTTAGATTTAGAACTTGAAGACTACGAAAAGGTGTATGAACACTTCAGAAAAATTGGTTACCAAGTTACTGGAAGTGGCGAAGATACCGGATTTGATGATGTAGATATGCCAGACGACATTAGCGAAGAAGATTTAGCTAAAGGTGATGTCGATTTTGATGACGATGACGTTGTCGAAGATAGTGAAGAAAGTCAATATGATGTTGATAACATCGAAAACATTGAAACTAGCGATGTTAAAGTTAACGACTGTGTCAAATTATACTTAAAAGAAATTGGTAGAGTACCATTATTAAAACCACAAGAAGAAACTGAGTTAGCAAAACGTATTATTCAAGGTGATAAAGCAGCTAAAGATAAACTTATTACAGCTAACTTACGTTTAGTTGTTTCTATTGCAAAACACTATATTGGTAGAGGTATGCAATTCTTAGATTTAATCGAAGAAGGTAATTTAGGTTTAATGAAGGCTGTAGAAAAATTCGATTATACTAAAGGTTTTAAATTCTCAACATATGCAACCTGGTGGATCAGACAAGCTATTACTAGAGCAATTGCTGACCAAGCTAGAACGATTAGAATCCCAGTTCACATGGTTGAAACTATCAATAAAATCACCAAAACTCAAAGACAATTGACTCAAGAGTTAGGAAGAGATCCAACTGAAGAAGAAGTATCGGCAAAATTAGATGATCCATCATTAACACCTGAAAGAATCAGACAAATTACAGGATTAGCTTTAGAACCAGTTTCATTAGAAAGTCCTATTGGTGAAGAAGATGATTCACACTTAGGTGATTTCGTCGAAGATAAAGATTCAGTATCACCAACAGAATTTACAACTCAATCACTTATTAAAGATGCTTTATATAGTGTAATGAATGATTTAACAGACCGTGAAGAAAGAGTATTACGTTTAAGATATGGCTTAGATGATAATAGACCAAGAACTTTAGAAGAAGTTGGTAAAGAATTCGGTGTCACAAGAGAAAGAATCAGACAAATTGAAGCTAAGGCAATTAGAAAACTTAGACACCCAAACAGAACTAAAAAACTTGATGATTTCCATTAATATATGATTTCAACACGTTTAAACGAAATAGTAAATTTAATAGACCAAGATCAAAATGTAGCTGATATCGGTAGCGATCACGGCTATGTTTTGATTGAACTTAGAAAAAGAGGCTTTAAAAGTAAACTCCTTGGAGTTGAAAATAAAAAAGCTCCTTTTTTGCATTTGCTAAATAATGTAAATGCTTATAAAGATATCGATATTACATGCGATTTATCTGATGGGATAGAGAATGTAAGTGATGAATATCATACAGTTATTATTGCTGGAATGGGATTTCAAACTATTTCTTATATAATAAATAAAAGCAAAGAAAAGCTTGATTTCATCGATACTTTTATTATTGATGCGCACACAGATAAGTCAAAAGTAAGATCGTACTTTGTTGAACTAGGTTATAAAATTCAAAATGAAACAATCGTTTTTGAAGATGGAATATTTTATGATTTAATAAAATTTACAAAAACAAAAGAAGAAGTCTTTTACAATGATTGCGAATTAGAGTTTGGGCCAATTCATATCAAAAATAAAGACGAACTCTTTATTAAAATGATTCGAACTGAAATAGATTATAATAAATCAATAGTTGAGAAAATTGCTAATACAAATGCTAAGGATAAAATTAATAAATTAACTAATAGAAATCTATATCTAGAGAATTTAATTAAATAAATAATTTTATAAGAAAAGAGGATTTATA
>ERZ1036460.347-NODE-347-length-14367-cov-4.457937_pt1 | contig 14367 bp, 10 predicted proteins | sample MGYA00514229_ERZ1036460 | MGnify/ENA primary metagenome ERZ1036460 (study PRJEB33795, sample SAMN09464921) | human gut metagenome | host: Homo sapiens | place: USA: Stanford, California | collected 2016-08 | study: EMG produced TPA metagenomics assembly of the...
GGGGTATTTTTATGGTAGAGAATCAAGTTTTCGGACGGGCTGTGGGGGGGGGGTAAAACCTTATTTTTTTTATTGCACAGCTGTTGGTACTGGAGTGTCCGGATCTCACTGTTAATAAAATCAGCAGTTTCCTCAGGGGTGTAAAAACAGGTGTCCTCAAGTGACTGCAGGTAATCCAGAAAAACATACAGAAGCCCGGTTTCGTTAAACATAAGATATGTTGTCTGATTTTCTGCATTATCAAAGGAAAAGTAGCCCATAGTTTCATTTACGCAAAGGTGAAGATTGATTGGAAGCTGGTCAAGGGGCTGTTTCAGCATACGGTAAGTACCCTGGCGGCACCATGGCAGAAGCTTCTGAAGCATCTGCAAACGTTCGGCAGGAAGAAACGGGCGGTAAAAATCAGAAGGAATTTCTTTTAAAAGCCCTGTTCTGGCAAAGCGTCGGATTCCTTCCCGTGTAAAATAAACATGCATACTGGCAAGATTTTCTGTATTCTTGTTAAAAAATGCACGGATAAGAGGCAGCAGTCTGTTACGATCCGGGAGCATGGGAGAAAGTGCCTGTTCCAGAATCCTGTCAGTAATAAACGGAGTAAAACATGCTTCCGGCTGAAGGAGATAACTGTCAGAGGCATTTAAAGAAATGTTCTGCAGCATATGTAAATTGTTGGGAAGCATATGAAAAATCTGAAAAAGCGGAGTACATTTAGTCTGGAAAGAGTAAAATATTTTCCAGAACTGCGCTACGATATCCGGGTCGCTGTAAAAAATACCATACTGGTAATCTGAGGAAAAGGAAACAGCATACCGGGATGTGACAATAAAATATGGCAGGACATTCAGATTAAAAAAATGTGAATGAATACTGTCATAAAAGTATGAAGCCTGATAATTCAGATTTCGGAGATATAAAGGAAAGATATTATTAAAATATTCCAGATTATACAGTTCATGATCTTTGTTTAAGATTTCGCTGTTGCTCAGGCAGAAAATGTGGCGTATTTCCAGGGTATATCCAAGATTCAGACTGGAAAGAAGGCTGAATAGTCCTTCATGATCGGGCTGCACAAACAGAGCGGCTTTACCCTCGCCTTTGCCGGATTCTGTCAGCAGAATATTGCGCAGGGCATAGTTTAATTCCAGCTGTGTGTGAATAGAAGCACAGGATGGCTTCTGTAATTCGTTTTTGAAGCCGGGATCCGTGGGAGTGGCAGAGCCGGGGCGGATAGAAAATTTATCCGGAAAATGCATGAGAAAATTTTCTGTACTTTTTCTTCTATAATAATTATCGGCTCCAACTCTGGAAATTTCATACGCCTCTTTAAACTGCTCATATTCTGTAGGCGTCAGCTTCATAAAATAAGCCATTTTTTCAATGATATCCCGGGAAGGTGGGTTTCGTTTCCCGTTGATTATTTTGTACATGGTGGCACGGTCGAAATCACAGTACTTACTAAGTGGATAAACCTTTATATTTTTTTCGTGAATAAATTGGCTGAGCATATTTGAAAATTCGGACATAATAGATATCTTCCTCACATTCTGTTTCTTATGTATTCATATTATTTTATCATAGTTTGGCTGTGAAAAAAGAAAAATTGCTGTTTTTGTGTGACAAGTATAAGAAAAAAACTGCCTACAAACCATGCCACAATTAGAAAAATGTAAAAAAATTGAAAAAAGACAAAGGAAATCTGCCCACAACTGATGTCACTTATTGTTCTCAGGCATAAAGCAAAGGTAAAATAAGAAAAAGACAAAGAAAAGATGATAAAGGTAAGGGAAAAAGAATGGAATGTTTACGATGTGGAAAAGAAATCAGGGGAGATTCCCAGTTCTGTATTTACTGTGGACAAAAAGTAAGCCAGTGTGGATACGATCAGGAAACACAGAAACTTGCTGAGAAATTGGCAGATCTGGAAAAAGAGCAGGCAGAGCTGGAAAAGAAAAAACAAGAGACGCTTCAGGAAGAGCAGGACTTAAATCTGAAGCTGGATAACTATACCAGACTTCAAAAAGGAGAGTATGCAAGATGCCGCAAATGGAGGTCTGAGCCAGCCACAGCCAGAGAAGTTCAGCAGCGGGAAACAGAAAAGACTGCGAAAAGGACAAATTCTAAAATCCTTTTTCTGGCATTGAGCATGATATGCTGTGGCTCTTTGTTTCTTCCCTGGGTGAATGTGCCACTGTTTGCATGGATCATGGACTATGCAGAGGTGGATTATCCTCTGAATTTTTTTAATATGATTACATCATTGCCGCTTCTTGAAGAGGGAGCAAGAGGAAAGGGATGGATTTATGAAACGAATATATGTTCTGCTCTTATGCTTGATTTTATACTGTTTTTAATACTGATGGTAATTTTACTTTTGGTTTTTGGACTGTGTATTTATGAGCTTATTAAGCATCATTCAGAACTTTATATGTATCAGAAAGTAAAATCAGCGTCTTTGTGGGGGATAGTCTGTGCAGCGGGAACCTGGCTTATATGTTTTTTTACGAATCTGTGGATCCAGAATGATTTTGGTGGAGAATGGTTTCGGTATTACGGAGGATATATTAATAGAACAGATTTAGTGCTAAAGGCAGATTCAGGAGTATGGCTGGTGCTTGTCGCCTCTGTAGCAGGTTACATATGCGCTAAGCTTGCAGAAGGAGAAGATGAGAAGGAAAAGAAAAAATATGGGGATATTCCTCTTGAAGTAACCAATTATGACCCGGTGCTTCCATTCAGGGCAGTAAGGCTGCTGATCAGGCAGAGTTTTTCTTTTACCGGTTATTCGTTTACTGCATTTTTGAAGGTTATGAGTTTTATGCACCAATCTGTTGACATGATTGAGGCAGAAATCCATGTGATCACAAACAGCGGCCATAAGTTTGTACTGCCTGCTATGACATTTTTTAAACCGGCGTCCAGTAAAGGCAGCGAAGTAGTGCTGAATGGTCAGCTTTATGGGAAACAGCTGGACTGTAATTTTAGTGATCTGAAAGAAGCTAAGATATATGTCAGACAATACGTGACCGGCAGGGATGATTACGGTGCAGATCAGCAAATTGTGAAAGAAAGTGTTTTTTCGGGAATCATAGAAGAAGGAAGCGGTTTTTCCGTGGACAGCGATTTTGTTACAGAAGACTTAAAATTAATGCGTCGGCAATATGGGGACAGTTATATAAAACGAGAGGGCTCACGGGGAGAGAACTGGATTTGCTCCTGCGGACAGATTTATGACCGTAAATTAGAGAAGTGTCCTCTTTGTGGAAAAGAAAGACGGGGGGCAGAGAACTGATTATGGGTGAACAGTCGGTGAAAGAATTCTATCAGAAACAGATACAGGAAGCAGAAAACAAAAAAGTACTGGTAGAAAAAGAAATTGATGATGTTAAAAGAAAATGCAGAATATTAAGGGACAATATCAGAAAAATCCGTACAGAACTGTTGACAGAAAGCGATATTGGAAACAGCCGTCTGGAAAGCGATTCAGAAGGAAATCAGTACTGTCCCAACTGCGGAAATTATGCGGGAGATGATATTTTCTGCAGAAAATGCGGAACACGAATAAAGTGAAAATTCTGATAGAGAAATAAAAACAGGAAAAAGCATTGCATAAAAGGCAGTGCTTTTTTCAGAAAAAGGGGGATGGCTTATGTACTGCAAACATTGCGGAAAAGAGCTGGAAGATGGAGCAATATTCTGTACCAGGTGCGGAAAACCGGTTCAGGGACAGCCTGTAAAAAAGGAACCGGAAAAGTCAGAAAAGAAAAATCATTCAGTAAAGAAGAAAACGTCTAAAAAGCCGGCGAGGGTTATTATGGCAGCAGCAGTTCTGGCCCTGGCAGTGGCCGGGGCAGGAGCCGGATATAAAATATATATGGAGAAAAAAGGAACAGACCGGCTGGGGGATTCCATGAGCGCGGAAGCCAAAAGAACAGAGGCACTGGCAGACGCAGAGGCAAGAGCAAAAGGTGAGCTGGAAGCCAAAGTGATCGCGGAGGAAGAGGCGAAACAAAAGGCAGAAGAAGAGGCCAGGGAAAAAGCGGAAGCAGATATCTGGACAGATCCGGAAACAGGTCTGACAAGAATCCGGGGAGGACATACCAATAAAAAATATGGATATGTCAACGAAGAGGGAGAAGAGATCATTCCGCCGTTTTATGACAGAGTGTCAGAACCGGGGGAAAATGGGTTGATCCTGGCAGAACAACTGGTACCGTCAGCCTTTTCTGAAAGTATTGTACCTACTCATTTCTATAATGAAAAAGGTGAAAAGGTATATGATTATGTAAGAGAATTTGGGGAACATCAGTCAACTGCTGCAAGAGAGGGAACAGAATATTTTATTGTAAACAGACAGGGCAGCCGGATCAGCGAAAACAGCTATACTTATATCGGGGAAGCAGACATTTACGGGAATTTTATTGTAACTCAGGGAGCCAGTCTGGGACTTGTAAATGCCGAAGGAAAAGAAATTATAAAACCTCAGGATATCAGAATCATACCAATAGACAGACTGTATACAGACAGAGACGGTGTATATCTTGTGATGAGTGACGGATCCAGTCTGATCATAACAGAACAGGGAGAGATTCTGGTTTCCTGGCAGGAAGGACAGATTGAGAAAGTTTCTACAGAACAGAAGAGATATCAGATTAACCTAGAGAACGGAATAACAGAAATAAGAGATTTCAAAGGAAATGTAATTGTTTCTCAGGAGTATGGGTCTGTGATCCTCTATCCGAACGGCTGTATGCAAAAGGGTGAAAGTTCAGCGGTTTACGATCCCGACGGGCAGGAAATTTTACCTCGGGAAAATGAAAAAGGATACCTGCAGACTGTAAACTGTTTTTCATCAGACGGGATTGGGGCAGGAATCGTGTATACGCGCGGCACAGACGAGTATCGTTCAAAACAGGGAATGCTTACTCTGGACGGAAAGATATCACTGCCCTGTATGTATGATCAGATATACTATGTTCCGGATAAACAGGTAATTGTTTATTCTAAAGAAAAAATGGTCGGCGTAATGAATCTGGAATGTGAAGTTCTCTGGGAACAGGCGTATGATTACGCTTATGTTTTTACCGCAAAAGACAAAAGGAATACGGAGGATCTTCTTCTTGTAAAAAGAGGAGAGAATTATGGACTTGTAGATATGCTGACCGGAGAAGTGATGCTGGAATGTCAGTACAGTATGATATCAAAGGACAGCCAGGTTCAGGAAAGCTGGTTTTGTTCCAGAGATGGAAAATACGGATTCTGGAATCAGAAAGACGGAAAATATACAGAAATCCCAAACAGTAACAACTATACCATTGACGCATTCCATATGGGATCAGGCGGAGAAGCGATTGATGTCTATGGATATGAGCTGGGAGAGTTTCTCAGAATAAGAGATGGAATGAAAACAGGAGTAATAGACCGACAGGGAAATACGGTCATAGACCCTGTTTACACAGAAATCTACTATGACGAATATGAGGAAGTCTTTTATGTTCGCACAGAGAATGAATCCGGTATTTATGATAAAAGTGGAAACATTATTGTTCCCTTAGACGCTTATGAAGTCCTTCAATGGCATTCTGCCGTCATTGTTGTAAAGCGAGAGGGTGAAAATGCAGCAGTTTTAGATTATGAGGGAAATACTGTGGTTTCCCAGGAAGCATGTCCGGAGAGCTTTTTGGATTTGGGGTACATAGCAACATATCAGGATGGAGAATACCGTTTATATACAGTGGACAGCGGCGAATTTCAAAAACTGGATTATACATGGATTGCTCCGGATGAAAGGGATGGAATTATATGTGTACAAAATGAAGATGCCAAGTACGGATACATCAATGCAGACGGAGAAGAGATAATTCCCTGTAGTTTTACGAGTGCATATTGTTTCTGGAATGGTCTTGCAGTGGTGATGGATGAAGAGGGAGAATGGGGAGCAATGAATCTTCAGGGAGACATGCTGATAGACTGTGATTATGAAAATATTGACAGTTCCTATGCTCCAAATGTGCTTAAAGTGGAGGAAGATGGATATTGGGGAGTCCTTGATCTGGGCGGTGAGAGAATCATAGATTCAGATTATGAAGATATCAGTATGGGCTCTATGGGAACAATGACAGCGATCGGAAGCTATGAAGGTGAAAGGGACATTTATGATTATAGCGGGAATCTTCTAGGAACGTATTCTTATTAAAAAGACCTTGTTGTGAAAAAAGGAAGGAGAAATTTATGTACTGTAAATATTGTGGAAAAAAATTAGACGATGGAGTTTCATTCTGTACCGGATGTGGTAAGCCGATTCAGAAGCAGCCGGAAAAAAAGGAACAGGAAAAACCAGAAAAGATAAAAAAGACAAATCATCCACAAAAGAAGAGAACGCCAAAAAAGTCAGTCAGGGTTATTGGGGCAGTCGCAGTTCTGGCTCTGTCAGTGGCTGCGGTCTGGGGCGGATATAAGATATATACGGAGAAGAATGGAACAGATAAGCTGGAAGACTCAATGAGCGCTGATGCCAAAAGAATAGAGGCGCTGGCAGAGGAAGAGGCAAGGGCAAAAGATGAGTGGGCAGCTAAAGTAATGGCAGAGGAAGAGGCAAAAGAAAAAGAAGAATCTAAGGAAAATACAGCAGCGGAAGAAGATACCTGGACAGATCCGGAAACAGGGCTGACAAAAATTAAAGGCGGACATACTGGAAGAAAAGCTGGATATGTCAATGAAAATGGAGAAGAGGTGATTCCTCCCATTTATGATATGGTGTCAGAACCCGGGGATAACGGGCTGATCCGGGCAGAGTATTATGTGGATGGGATAGACTCAGATGTGCATGACTACGTCAGTAAGGCTAATGTTGTTACTCGCTTTTTTAATGTAAAAGGTGAAATGGTATATGATTATGTCCGGGCGTTCAGAGATGACGATATGGAGCATAAGTCTACAGTAGTGCGAGAAGGAAATGAATACTTTCTGGTAGACAGGCAGGGAAACAGAATCTGCGAGAACAGCTATGATTATATTGAGGATGCTGATGGTTATGAGAATTTTGTGGTAAAACAGGGAACAAAACAGGGACTTGTAAATTCAGAGGGAAAGGTGATACTGGAACCGGAAGCAGTTAAAATTGTTGCAATTAGCGATTGGGAGGAAGAGGACTGTGGCGTATATGCGGTAATAAGCGACGAGGGAAGCAGGCTTGTTACAGAAAAGGGTGAAATACTGACAGACTGGCAGCAGGGACAGATTGATGCGGTTTCTTTAAGCCAGGAGCGATATCAGATTAATCTGCCGGGAGGAACAACAGAGATAAGAGATTTTGAAGGAAAAGTAGTTGCATCCGGGAATTATCTTGAGTTGTGGTTGTATTCAAATGGATGCATTTGGGAGTATAAAGAAGATGATACGTTAATTGTTCTTGATTGCAATGGAAATGAAATTATTTCAGGAGAAGATGAAAATGGTCATCTTGAATACGCAGACTGTTTTTGGGATGAAGAGCTTGGGGGTGGAGTTCAATATACACGAGAAAATAATGAGGAGCAGAAAAGAGAAGGATTTTTTACGTTGGATGGAAAAATATCGCTTCCCTGTGTTTATGAAAAGATTGAGTATGTACCAGATAAAAAGATTCTCATATATGCAAAAGATAACCAGATTGGCATAATGAATCTGAAAAATGAAATTTTATGGGAAGAGGCATACGGTTCCTATTTTTATATCACTGAAAAAGAAGATTCGGAAGAGACAGAAGATCTGCTTATTGTATACAAAAACGGACAATATGGTCTTGTAGATATGCTTGAGGGAAAGATGGTTCTGGAATGTGAATATGATGATATTTCAAAGGACAGCAGAAAAAAGGAATCCTGGATTTTAAATATTGATGGAAAATATGGATTTTGGAATCAGGATGATGGAACTTATACAGAAATTCCATATGGTGAAAATTATAGCATTGAGAATAATTTTGGAGAATTCCTGAGAGTTGCTGTTGATGACGATAGAAATCAGAGAGGGATTATTGACAGAAACGGTAATTGTATAGTGGATCCAGTATATAATCAAGTATATTATGATGAAAAAAATGAGATATTCCTTGTTTATAAAAATATAGAAACAGATGATGAATATATTACAGAGACAGCTGTGATAGATAAAACCGGACAGTTTCTGGCACCTTTGGCTGAATATCAGAAGCTTATATGGGATACGAATATCATCTTAACGAAAGAATTTGTTGGAAATCCCATATGTGTGGACTATGAGGGAAATTCAGTATTTACCATAGATGGAATATTAACAGACTATCTGGAAGAGGGATATATTGGTTTGAGCCAGGACACAGGAGATATTATTGCCACAACAGACGGACAAGTGATCACAGAATTAGATTCCGTAGAGTTGAATGATTTTGAGAGTTCAGAAGGACTAATAGGGGTATATGACAGCGAAAATTCTATGTATGGATACATTAATCCGGATGGGGAAGAGATTATTCCATGCATGTATAACAGTGCGTACAAATTTACCCATGGATTGGCAGCAGTTTACGCTGAGGAAGAGGATGGACAGGAAAAAGCTGGCCTGATCAATGTGAAGGGAGATATGCTGATTGATTGCAAATATGATTATATAGAAGTTTTGGATGAGGATCCAAATCTTATCAGGGTCAGAAAAGATGATGTGGATTTTTATGGAATTATTGATTGCAGAAACAGGACAATTGCTGATTTAAGTCCTCGTGAAGATGAGAATGGACAATATAATTCCATTGATGATTGCTTTGCCCGAGACAATGGAACAATTGACGTATGCTGGTCAAACGGAGAAGAGGATATTTTTGATTACTCAGGTAATAAAGTAGTATCTTATTCAGCTGATGAGTGAGTATAAAGCTTTTAAACCTAATGCATTGTATATTGTCAGCTGCAAACAGACAGATATCAATTTGTATCAGTCTGTCTGCTGCTTTGGATTTACTTCATTATAAACAGGAACTGATTCCTGTAAAAAAGAACATATGGTGAAAAAGGAAGGAGAAAATTATGTACTGTAAATATTGTGGAAAAAAATTAGAAGATGGAGTTTCCTTCTGTACCGGATGCGGTAAACCGGTACAGAAGCAGATCATAAAGAGCGAACTGGAAAGCAGGAATAAAAAAACAAAGAAAACAGTTACACGAAATGTGATTATAGCTGTAGTGTTGTTGGCAATTGTATGTGTTGTCATTGGAATTTTCAATAAATCAGGCGCAATTTCCTTGGATCCGGAAAAGAGACTGGTGGGAACATGGTATGAAGTGGATGATGACGGCAGTGTGGATTATGACGAGGACATACAGTTTTTCAGTGACGGAACCTTTATAGGATTCGGAGAAGACGGCACCTATTCTGTTGTGGATGGACAACTGGTATTCCGGTTTCAGTGGGCAGTCAGCAGTTTTGTATATGTATATGACTTTGATTTTCAGGGAAATGAATTACATTTATTTGAGGAAGACGGAGACGAAAAGATTCTGCAGAAAGAGGGGACACTTTTTTAGAATGAATGACTTAAAGTATCCTGATAATTATTCATCAGATAAAATAATCTTTCCCCTGCTAGTTACCACAGCTTGGTAAATGTACCTGAAAAAATTGCAAGTAAGGTACAAAGGAGGGGGCAAAGGAGATGAAAAACATATGAAACAAAAGAAAGTGTGCAAAAATATTCTCATGATTCTGGCAATGCTTGTTTTTCTGTTTTCCTGGTGCAGTGTGGTGCATGCGGAAGAAAATGTGCTTTTGAAGGATATGCCGATAGAGGAATGGGAAGGAGAATATGTTGACATAGGGGGAGAGGAAATTGAAGATTCCAATGGAAATCACAATAGCAGGAATATCTTAGAGATGTGTACAATCTCTGATACTCATGTAGTTTACAAGCTGGATGGTCAGTATACACGCTTTTCGGGGAAATTTGTGATGGATAAGACTGAGTCGATTGTAATTAATGATACATCACTTTTTTTCTATATAAATATTGGCATTTACGGGGATGGCAGGGAATTGTACAGCAAGGCACTGCTGACAAAAGAGACAGAAGCACAGAATTTTGATATTGATGTAACGGGTGTGGGAAAGCTGGAAATACGAAGCAGTGGAGTTGGAATTTTCTCTCTGGAAGAAGGAATATTTACTAAAGCAGAACAGCGAATAGAACCTCAAACACATGTTTCTCTTGGAGAGTTGAAAGTTATTGATTCCGTTAATTTTGCACAGAGAACCAGTGTACAGATGGATGCGTTTGGAGGCGTACATAGAGGAAAACAGTATTTTAATAATTCTATGGACACAGATACGGAATCTTATGCTCTTTATAATTTGGATCTGAAATATTCATCATTCTCGGGTAAGCTGATTACTGACTATATTGACAATATAACGTCGGATAACGACTGTAATATGAATGTGCAGATTTATCTGGACGATCAGCTTGCATTTGAACAGAATGGGATAGGTTGGAACACTGAGCCAGTGGAAGTGAATTTGAATGTAACAAATACGAAGATAATGAAAATCAGAGTGGTTGGCAAAGAAGGTTATCTGTGCGTTGTGGATGATAGTCTGAAAGCTCATACTCCGGGAGATTGGGAAATAGTGACAGAAGCAACCTGTGAAAAAGCAGGGAAATCAGTACAGCGTTGCACAGAATGTAAGGCGATATGTAATACAGCTGAACTAAAGGCTCTGGAACACACGCCGGGTGACTGGGAAATAGAAACGGAAGCCACCTGTAACGCAGAGGGGGAGCGAAAAAAATATTGTACCGTATGTAAAAAGGTGTGCGAAGAAGAAAAGATACCCAAACTGGAGCATAAAGAGGAAGATGAATGGTTTGAACAGGAAGCACCTACATGCACCAGTGAAGGAACTCGGATAAAGAGATGCATTTATTGTAGTGAGACAGTGAAAACAGAGAAAATACCTCAAACAAAGCATGAATTCGGAAAATGGATAACGGCAGAAGGAAGTGTGTGGAACGCTCCAATTGTAAAAAAACGTACATGCAATGTCTGTGATGCAGAAGAAGTAAAAAATATTTATACGTGGGTATGGGTTAAGCCGGCAGTACTTGTTCTGCTGTTTGTCAGTGTATTGACTGGAACTACAATAATTTTGATAAGGAGGAAAGGGATACAGACTATATCGAAAAACCAGAGAAAATTTTGGAGGAAGAAGAAAAGAGAAAAAAGAACACAACAGGATGATGTTTTTCACGGTCATCAGTAAAAAGAAGAGAGCATTTTAATATTTTTTAATTTCAAAATAATCTGCCCCTACCCATTGCCACAGCTTGATAAATGTACCTGAAAAAAATAAAATTTTTATAAACAGGTCAAAGGAGATAAAAGAATGGAACAAAAGAAAGCGTACAAAAACATTCTCATGCTTGTGGCAATGCTTGTCTTTCTGTTTTCCTGGTGCAGTATAGCCCATGCGGAAGAAAAAAGTGTGCTTTTAAAGGACATGCACATGGAAGACAGCAATGAATGTGAAATATGGGAAAAAGAACTGAAAGATTCCTATGGAAATTCTTACAGCGGGAATATTGTAAATATGGAAGCCAGCAGAAATTCCTATGCGGTATATAATCTGGATGGCGAGTATACACGCTTTTCAGGTAAGATTGTTATTGCGGAGGATGTCTATACAGATTGTGTGATGGACATTGCCATTTACGGAGATGGAAGGGAACTGTACAGTAAGGCGGGGCTGACAAGGCAGACGGAAGCGCAGGATTTTGATCTTGATGTTACCGGTGTGGGAACCCTGGAAATACGAAGCAGTGGAGAGGATTCTATTTCTCTGGCAGAAGCAGAGTTTACCCAGGCTGAAGAACGAACAGTACCGCCGACATATGCTTCGCTTGGGGAGCTGACAGTTATTGATTCCGTTGATTTTGAGCAGAAAACCTGTTTACAGAAGGATACGTTTGGAGACTTACATAAAGGAAGACAGTACTTTAAGAATCCAATGACTTCAGAGACAGAATCCTATGCTCTTTATAATCTGGATCAGAAATATCTGTCCTTTTCCGGTAAACTGATTATTGATGAAGAGTCAACTACCAACTGTAGTATGAACGTACAGATTTATCTGGATGACCAGCTTGCATTTGAACAGAATGGAATAGGCAGGACCACGGAACCGGTGGAAGTAAATCTGGATGTGACAAATGTAAAAGTAATGAAAATCAGAGTAGTGGGCAAGGCCGGATACTTGTGCGTGGTGGATGATGTTCTGAAAGGTCATGATCACACTCCGGGAGAGTGGGAAACCGAGACAGAAGCAACCTGCGATAAAGCAGGAAAAAAGGTACAGCGATGTACAGAATGTAAGGAAATTTGTAACACTCAGGAAACAAAAGCTCTGGGACATACTCCCGGCGACTGGGAGACAGAGATAGAAGCAACCTGCAAAGCAGAGGGAAAACGGGTAAAATACTGTACGGTATGTAAAAAGGTGTGTGCTGAAGAAAAAGTGGACAAGCTGGAACATGAACCGGGAGACTGGGAAGTAGAATCAGAACCCACCTGTGAGGAGGAGGGTGAGAAAGTTCGCCATTGTAAGGTGTGCGGAGAAATCTGTGACACGGAAGCTATCCCGCAAACAGAACATGAGCCGGGAGACTGGGAAGTGGAAACAGAGGCAACCTGTTGGTCAGAGGGGGAGGAATCTGTTTACTGCAAGTATTGTGGGGAATGGCTGGATACCCGGGAAATCCCTGTTTTGGAGCATAAACAGGAAAAAGAGTGGTTTGTGCAGGAAGAGCCTACCTGTACTTATGAAGGAACCCAGGTAAAAAGATGCGTTTACTGTGGTGAAACTATAAAAGTAGAAAAAATTCCAAAAACAAAGCATAAGTTTGGAGAATGGGTAACGGTAGAAGGAAGCGTATGGAATGCACCGATTGTAAAAACACGTATATGCAGCGGCTGTTTTTCTGAGGAGACAAAAAAGGTATATGCATGGGTATGGGTGAAACCGGTTGTTACGCTTCTGGTGATTCTTGGAGTCCTGGTTGGAATCATTGTGATTCTTATGAGGCAAAAAGGAATCCAGATCACTGTTGCAAATATAAAAGAATTTTGCAGGAACGGAATCAGGGATATCAAAGACAGGTCGAAAGATGAGGAATCCGGCGATGATATTTTTGGCGAAACCAAAAAAAATGAAAAAAAGGATAAGGATGATATTTTTTAACAGATATCATAAAAAAGAAGAAAACAGGGAGGAAAAAAATGTTTTGTGGAAAATGTGGTAAACAGCTTGAAGATGATGAGATTGTATGTCCGTGGTGCGGAGAACCAACAGGAGTGGAAGCAGGAGAAAAAAATTACTCGCATCAGCCGGAAAGCAGAGGATACAGTCAGAATACTGAGGAACGGTCTGATGTAAACAGAGCGCCTGAAAAACCAATGGCTTTGCTTGGGATTTCAGTGGGACTTGCGGCAATGATGATTTATTTCAGCGGACTGATCAGCAGTACGATCCTTGTTCTGGCAGCAGGTTACGTACTTTTAAAAGAGGAAGACCGCTGGCTTCGCGCAGTAGCTGCCAAGGCAATTCTGATCGTGTGTATTTTCGGCGTAATAGGAGCCGGAATTACAATGGTGGAAAATGGAATTTCAGGATTAAATTATCTGGTAATGTTCATAGGCGCAGGCCCTATGGATCGTATGGCAGTGCAGGATCTTTGCAGTTTCCTTAACTATATTTGCCTGATCGTCAGAGATCTGATTCTTTTGATTGCAGGAATTCAGGCGCTTCACTGCAATAATTTCAGAGTTGGTTTTATAGACCGGATGATTAACCGAAATATACGGAAATAGGAAGGAGAAAAGAGTATGTTTTGCAGAAAATGTGGAATTGACAATCCGGATGGAGCAAGGTACTGCAGGAGATGCGGAGAGCCTTTAACAGGAGCCCGGACATCAACGGGAGGGACAACGTCTGTGCCGCCCACATCCGGGAAAATGACAGTTGAAGATCTTCCGGTGGAATATCGTCCTATTGGAATGTGGGGATATTTTGGATACAGCCTGCTGTTTGCGATTCCGTTTGTAGGCTGGATCATTGCGCTGGTATTTGCTTTTGGCGTGAACCCCAATATTAATCTGAAAAACTTTGCCAGAGCTTATTTCTGCAGTCTGATCGTAGCATGTGTTTTTCTGTTTCTTGTATCAGTAAGCGGATGCTCGGTTCTGTCCGCATTATTATAAAAATGAAAGCCTGCAACAGTGTTTTCTGCTTCTGTATTGGAGCAGGAGACACTGTTTTTGTTGTTAGGGCAAGGCCCTGTTTTACATTGTGGAGTTTTTCGTTGTTCCG
>ERZ1036460.348-NODE-348-length-14258-cov-8.461170_pt1 | contig 14258 bp, 15 predicted proteins | sample MGYA00514229_ERZ1036460 | MGnify/ENA primary metagenome ERZ1036460 (study PRJEB33795, sample SAMN09464921) | human gut metagenome | host: Homo sapiens | place: USA: Stanford, California | collected 2016-08 | study: EMG produced TPA metagenomics assembly of the...
TGAGAATTTATATCTATTTGTTTCTTAAGAAGACTTTATTGCGAAAAACGGGAGATACTAGATATGAATAGTGAAAAAAAGAATATGTCAATTAAAAAATGAAAGAACGCAATCTTCTTAATCGGAAAGAATTCGTGAATAAAATATTATAAGTAAACTTTATATTTTACTTAGTAGTAATAAAGTGCTGATTTAATCGATAGTATTTATCTTTGTTTTGGATAATATGTTGCTATAATAAATTCATAATTAATAATTTGGAATAATGTCATGAAAAGATTTCGAAAAGTTCTTGCAATAAGTGGAACTATATTTTTAACTTTAGGTATTGGAACGGGTGTTTATATTGCATCGATGACTTGTTTTAGAGAATATAGACAAACCAACCATTCATTAAAAACGTGGATGAAAGACATCAAAGACGATACTAAAATTAATGAAATAATAATGCCTGGAAGTCATGATGCTGGTACTTATGGAATGAGTTGGCTAGGAGCAACGCAACATTTAACAATCGAAGAACAATTAAAGCTAGGAGTTCGATATTTTGATCTAAGAGTTAATAAAGTTGATAATGAATATGTGATGTTCCATTCTATTTTAAACGGTACAAAGTTCGATCCAATTTTAGATTCCATAGTTCAATTTTTAGATGAAAATCCAAGTGAAACTTTATTACTTGATTTTCAACATTTCAAAAATGGCAGTGATGATTATGTTTATAACGAAGTAAATGAAAGACTTAAAGGAAAATTAGTTGTTCAAGATGAGAGTCAAAACGAACTTCAATATGTCGATGATTTAACATTAAAAGAAACTAGAGGAAAATGTATCGTTTTCTTTAATAGTAGTTCTACTTATATAAAAGAAAAACATATATTTTCTAGAAATGATGATGCGTGCACTAAAAAAGGGCAAGCTCTTGATTCATGTTATATTAGCGATTTCCACGCTTATGAGTCAGATAAATTTATTGAAATTGTTTTAACAAATTATGCTAATAAAATCAAAGAAAAAATTAGTAAAGAAGAACATAAAGGAATATTTGTTCTTCAATGCCAATTGACTGACAAATCTTTATTATTAGGACCATTTCATAAAGAGCGCAGTCACGAGGAAAATATGAATCATCATATTCTAAACTTCTCAAAAACTGAATATTTCGATATTGCTAATGTAATCATGCGAGATTTCTTAGATGAAAATAAAACGCAGTCAATTATAGATTTAAATGAATGTAAAGGAATATTTAAAAAATGAACGAAATAAAATATATTATTTTTGATATGGATGATACATTGCTTCCAAAAGATAGAATTATAAAAAAATATACACTAGATGTTTTACACGAACTACAAAAATTAGGACATAAAATCGTTATCAATACAGCGAGAAGTAAATCATTCAATCAAGAATATTTTGATGAAATTAAACCTGATTACGCTATTTTAAATGGTGGGTCTTTGATTATTGATAAAAACGAAAAGATACTTTTTAAAGAAGTAATAGCTAAAGAGGTGGTAAATGATATATCTAAAGATCTACTTGAAATAGCGAATACATTTTCCATTTATACAGAAGATGAACTTTTTAGTAGTGATCCGAATTATCATTCTCAAGGAGCTAAATATTTTGATTTCTTCAAAAACAAACTGAATAAAGAAGCATTAAAAATTGTTGCTAGTTTTAATGATGAAAAAGTAGCAAGCAAAATAGCTAAAAAATATGGTCTTGAATATGTTGTTTACCTTAATGGAAGATTTGGGAGAATAAATCTAAAAAATACAAGTAAAGAAAGTGGCAACCGTAAACTTATGGAAATTCTAGGCGATGAGCTTAAAAATACTATTGTTTTTGGAGATGATGTTGGCGATTTAAATATGATTAATGAAGCTGGCATTGGAGTATTAATGAAAAATGCTCGTGACGAAATTAAAGTGAAAGCAAAAAACGTTAGTAAATATACAAATGATGAAGAAGGTGTCGCAAGATTTTTAAGTAATTATTTTAATCTTAAAATTTAGGTTGAATTAATGCTGTAAACGGAAGCATCACTACAGTTGTTGCAAATGTATCTTCTTTAATTTTTGACATATTTTATATCTTTTGTTGCTTTATATATAAAAAAGACTAAATTTAGACTGAAATCAATCCTGAATAATCGTTTTTAATGCAAAAGTTATTATTGGTATGCTAAACTTATATTGTTAGGAAGGTGATAATTATGCATTACGAGCAAAAAGCTCTTTACTGGGGTGTAGCAATTAATGTCTTCTCAGCGTTACTTGGATTGGTATTCTTCTTTATAACGAAGAGCCAAACTATGTTCTTAGATGCTTTCATATCTTTGATATTATGTGTATCAACTATCATTTCATTAGTTGTTGCACGAGTTGTTAATAAAAAAGATTCTGAAAAGTTTCCGCTTGGAAGATATGCTATTGAGAATTTATTCTTAATCTTTAGAGCAATCTTGATGTTAGGAATAATAGCTTATACGCTTATCGAAGGTATCGTTACTATTGTTCATTTCTATGAGGGTACATTAGTTAGTGACGTAAATATTAATTTTACTTACATGATTATTTATGCTGTTTTAATGACTGGATCATGTGTTGCGATTACTGTAGTTTATTCCTATTACAATAGAAAATTAGAAGTTCCTAGCGAAATCATAAAAATTGAAATTTCATCTTCACTTTTTGATGGTCTTGTCACTTTATTTGCGGCAAGTAGTTTACTAATATTTACTTATGTTCCTGCGTTGTCTTCGGTTAGTAAAATCGGAGATAGTATTGTCGTTATCATTTTATCGATAGGATATTTAATTCTTCCAATTAAAGAAATTATTAAACAAATTAGAATTTTAACTGACAAACGTGAAAATCAAGATATTGAATCAGAAATTCGTAAATTCTTGAATGATGAATATTCAAACTTTAAAATTTATGATGTTTATTGCGCTCTATCAGGTGATGTTTCTTCAATTTACATTTGCTTATATCCGAAAGAAGATTTAGCGGCAAGTGAAATAAGTGATGAATTCACTAGTATTAGAGAAGAATTAGGACAAGAGTATACACATTCTAAAGTTATATTACTTTTATCTGATAGCAAGTTACACTCAATGTAAAAGTAAAAAAAACGTAAGCAAAGCGGATTAAGGCGCGTTTAGCTTACGTTTTTTTGATGCTTAAAAATGATTAGAAATCATTAAGCCTCTTAACAATACACTCTCCAAATTCTTTTTCAAATTGTTCGTAGGGTGTTTTACCGTTATTACAAAAACGCGTTTTCAAAAAAATGTGGTGAAGGTTTTTAGTTGGCTTTGAATTATACGTAAATAATTTCTGTAGTGATGATTTTTTGGTTTTGCCTACATCTTGTTCATTCTTTCAATCTAAAATATCAAGATTTCTTTATTTGAGTTACTCAGTCACGCCAAACTTATTATTAATTTCAAGATAAACTAAGAAGAGCAATAATCGCTTATGCTTTTATGGTTTTTCAAATTTGATTTAATAAATTTAATGACGTGAGTGTTATCTTTATACAAATCTACTTAATAAATTGAACCATAAGAATAAACTGTTATAAATAGATTTTTTAACCTTGAAAATGTCGCTCACTAACATTAAAATTATACCTATGAGACGCGCTTTATTTTTTGATTTAGATGGAACGCTTTGGGATGCTTTAATTCCGCTTTGTGAAAGTTGGAATGAAGCAATGGAGAATAATAATCTTCCATATCGATTCGACTTACCAACAATGTTAAGCTATATGGGCTTAACTCCTTTAGAAACTGTACATTTAGCTTTCAAAGATGTTGATGAAGAAACAGGTTTAAAATATTTTGATATATGTTTTCAACATGAAATTAAATATCTTAGTATTCATCCTGGAAAATTATATCCTCACGAAGAGGAAGTAATTGCGAAGTTATCTAAGCTTTGTGACCTTTATGTTGTTTCTAATGCTGATTGTGGGTATATCGAAAACTATTTAAATGCATGTGGAATGGCAAAATATTTTAAAGGTCATCTTTGTGCTGGAGATACTAAGTTAGATAAATGCGATAATATAAAGTTATTAAAAGATAAAGAAAATATTGATGAAGTTATTTATATCGGGGATACAAATAAAGATATGATAGAAACTCTAAAAGCAGGAGTTCCTTTTATTCATGCAAGTTATGGTTTTGGAAAAATAGATAATCCTCCTTATAAAATTACATCATTATTAGAACTCGAAGACATAGTTAGAAAAATTTTTAAAATTTAATTCATAAATTAAGAAAGGACGGGTTAACTATGAAATCCAAATCAATTGACACTAATAGTCAAAACGGATTTAAGCTTAACTACAAAAGAACGTTTATCATTGGTTTTGCGTTCTTTGGCATTTTGCTTTTATGGCAAGTTTATGACTCTTGGTGCCCGACATTCCTTACAGAACTTTTTAAAGAAGCTCTCGGAGGAAAATCTACTGAAGAAGTTCAGTATTTAGTTGGTATCATGATGGCTCTTGATAATTTATCAGCTTTAATCATGCTTCCAATTTTTGGAAATTTAAGCGATAAGACGCATACTAAAATTGGCAAAAGAATGCCTTATATTTTAGTTGGCACATTCTTATGCGCAGTAACTTTCCCATTCGTTCCTGTATTTTTCCATTATCATAATATCATTGGAACGATTGTTATGATGGCTTTAGTTGTTTTCTTTGCAATGATGTATAGAAATCCAGCTGTCGCTTTAATGCCTGATATCACACCTAAACCATTAAGAAGCAAAGCAAACGGAATCATTAATATCATGGGCTATATCGGTGGAGCTTTTGCTACTGTTGTTGGCATTATTTTTGTTTTAAGTGACTATTTAGCAGATAATGGATGGATTCAAAGAACATCTAATATTTGGTTAATTGAAGCCCCATTTCTAGTCGCAAGCGTTTTAATGGTCATCAGTGCTTTAGTTTTATTCTTCTCAATTAATGAAAATAAGATCGAAGAAGAAATGCGCGATGAATTAGAAAGAGGAGAAAAAGTCGCTGCTGTTGCTAGTTCAGTTGAACATGACGACGAAAAACCAATGAGCAAAGCTAATAAAATTATGCTTTGTTTAATTCTTGGTGCTGAATTTTTATGGTTCATGGCGGACAATGGAATCGGCACATTCATGATGAATTATTCGATTTATTATTTACACTGCGCTTCAAGTTCTAACATGATTAACACAATTGTTGGTGGTGTTGGAAGTGTTATTGGCTTTGCTGCTGGAGGATATTTTGCAGGTAAAATCGGTAGAAAATGGACAATATTTGGTGGCTTAGGATTAACTGTTTTTTCTTTAACTTTATGGTTGATTTGCTCATTAACGATTCCTGTATCAATCCCAGAAGCAGGAACTTATAATCCATTCCCAGTTTATTTATATTTTGTTTGGGCTCTTAAAGGATTCGGAATGAGTTTAGTTCATGTTAACTCTTACCCAATGGTCGTTGAACTTTGTTCAAGTAAGAAAATTGGTAAATTTACTGGATTCTACTACGCTTCTTCAATGACGGCTCAAACACTAACACCAATTGCTTTAGGTTCATTATTACTTTTAGATTCGTTCAGCTTCCAATATTTACCAGTCTACTCCTTAACATTAACCGCTGTTGCTGCTATTATTTTTATATTCGTTAAGAATATTAAAGTTGATAAGACTAAAATTAAAAGTGGCCTTGAAGCTTTAGATGTTGAGGATTAGATATGAAAAAAGAAAAAGCTTTAAAAAAATTAAATCCTGTCTTTTTAAAAGGGATAGCTCATAGAGGTTTGCATACAAAAGAATTCACAGAAAATGGAATGAAAGCTTTTGAAAATGCAATAAATAAAGGTATTGCTTTTGAACTTGATGTACATTTAACTAAAGATAATCAATTAATTGTTTGTCATGATGATGATTTAGTTAGAACAACAGGCAAAAAAGGCATTATCGAAGAACTTACTGTTCAAGAAATTAAATCAAATTATCGTTTGCTTGATGGTGGAGAAGTTCCTACTTTGAAGGAAGTCATGGAATTAAATAATGAAAAAGTTCCGATGGTTATCGAATTAAAAGTAAGAAATCGTAATTATAAACCGTTAGCAAAAAGACTTGTTGAAGAGCTTAAAGGTGTTAAGGATTATAAAAATTATCACTTAATATCTTTTGATCCAAGAGCGCTTTATTTTACTAGAAAAACTAAATTTATCAACGCTTTACTTGTTACAACAAGCCATATCCGGACATATCATTTTAGATTTTTCTTTGATTCACTTGATTTAGAATATTGCATGGTTAAAGAAAAAAGAGTCCAAAAATATGCTAAAAAACATTTATTAAATGTTTGGACAATTGACTCGAAAGAAAGTTTTGATGAAGTATATGATGTAGTTGACACAGTTACATTCCAATTAATGGATGAAAACTATGTTGTTAACAAACTAACAGATAAAAATTTCAAATAAAAAGTGCCATCACTTCGTAATTCGAATGAATGAAGGAGTGATGACACTATTTTTTTTCGGAAGTAATCTTTTTATATTGGCGATAGAAAGTTGAATAATCACTAAAACCTAGTTGTTGAGCAACAACACTTTTTTTGATTCCACCTTTTACCATTGATTCAGCTACAAACATCTTTTTGTGTCTAACATAATCGATTAAAGATATTTTCATGTAATGTTTGAATTGGTTACAAAGATGTGATTTAGAGAAATTCAAATCTTTGGAAATGTCTTCTAATGTTATATCTTCATAAATATGGCGATCAATATAAGCGATAATATCTTGAATAAAGTTATTAGCTTCGGTTTTGCTCATCGTGAAATCATGATCACTATTAGAAGATAGAAGAAGTAACTTAGTTAATTCGCACATGAATAATATATAAGCTGTTTCTTTGTCTTTTTCTATTGCATATAAATCGAAATTTTTTAAATTATCAAGGATATATTTGTTTCCTGGAATGAAAACAGGCATCTTTTTTAATCGTTCAAGAAGCTCAGTTGGGATAGCGTTATCTGGAAATTTGAAAACGTATCTTTCATATGTAGCTTCGTTATTAAAATCTAAAAAATGAAATTTCGCAGTGGAAATAAAAATAATATCACCTGGTTCTAATTTATGTGTTACATTTTCGACTGTGTAATTTAAATCACCACTAATGAAAAATAGAACTTCATTAAAGTGATGGGCATGCTTTGAATAATCTTTGCCTTTTACTGGTATTAAGTCAAGCTTATGAGCAAAGTCTACATCTTTATAAAGGAAATTAAACATACTTTACCCCTCATGGACGAATAAAAAAACAATTCTTAATTAAGGATTGTTATCATATTAATATGATAAACGATTTAATATTTTTGACAATTAAAAAATGTAAATTTTCAGTAAAAACATTGCAAATATTTTTCAACGTGATAAATAAACAATTATTTTAATATTTATGATAATATATTCATATTTATTCGATACAATCGATTAAATTTAATTATTACATGATGAATAATAATAAACATATCAATTAAAAATAGTAAGTTAGACAACACTAATATTACAATTCTTACAATTTAGATTGCAAAATTGACAATAGGGGTGTCATTTTTTAACATTTTGTTTAAATGCAAAAAATTATCATTATATATAATAGAAATATACGATATAAAAAATAATAAACTTAATAGTGGTAATTATGTAAAACCTAAACTGCAATTGATACCTACTTATAAAGGAATATAATTTGGAATATTGTTAATATTTACTATTAACATCATCTTAAAAATACTTGATTAAATGCCTTTTTTCGTGAATTAGCTTTCTTATAGTGTTAAAATAATTTCATGATAGTCGTTTATAAAGAAGAAGAAAAAAAGTTAACAAAAACTGAATATCAAGATGATGAAGAGTTTGAAGTTGAACCAGGTGCCTGGATTCATTTATTTAAGCCAACTCCTGAAGTTATTGAACGAGTAGCTAAAATTACTTCAATTTCTAAAGACATGTTAATGTGTTCTTTAGATGAAGAAGAAAGTGCGCGTATCGACAATGATGATGGCGATACTTTAATAGTTCTTGATACACCTTATTTAGAAAATAAAGAGAAGTCTTTTTATACAACTTCGCCTTTTTTAATCGCTTATAATAGAAGTTATTATGTTACTATCCAAAGACATGAATTTGAATTAATGGATGAACTTTTTAAACGTGTCAGATTTATTGAACCACACAAGCATGTTCGCTTAACATTAAATTTTGTTTATCGTTTAGCGACTTTATTTATTACATATTTAAAAAGAATTAATTCTTATACTGAAAGTCTTGAAACTAGCTTAAAAAAATCTACAAGAAATGAAGAAGTTCTTGCTTTAATGGATACAAATAAATCGTTAATCTATTTTTCCACAGCTTTAAATGCTGATAATGGTGTATTAACTAAATTAACTAAAAGTCAAACATATAAAAAATTTGAAAGCGACTTTGATTTAATGGAAGACGCTCAAGTTGAAATGGCTCAAGCAATTGAAATGTGCACTATTTCTAGAAACGTTTTAGCTAGCATGATGGAAGCTTTCGCTTCAATTATTAATAACAACATGAACGTTGTTATGAAAACTTTAGCTATTATAACTTTAGTTTTATCGATTCCAACTCTTATTTCTTCTTTCTTAGGTATGAACTTTGACACCATACCAATGGAAGACAATCCTTGGGGCTTTTGGATTACTTTGGGCGTTTCATTTGCATTAAGTGCAATAGGTGCTGTTGCTTTAGTTATGATGAGTAGACCTAGAAATAATAGAAAATAAGATTTGTGATTCTTCGGAATCACTTTTTTAGAGGAGAATTTTTATGTACGATAATGAACATTTAAAGAAACTTAATGAACTTTTAAAATCACATAATTTAGACGCTTATATAATTTTTACAAGCGATCCTCATAATAGTGAATATATTAGTGATGAATTTTTATCACTTCGTAAATATTTTTGTCCTTTTAGTGGAAGTGCTGGTCAAGTTGTTGTTACACAAAGTGAAGCATATCTTTTTGCTGATGGTAGATATTGGATTCAAGCTGAAAAAGAACTATCAGGCACTCCAATTAAATTAATAAAATTAGGAGATAAAGATGCTCCTTCTTTAATCGAATTTTTGAAAGAAAAAGAGCTTAATAAAATTGGAGTTGATAAGCGATTAATCACCCAAAGTTATGCAAAAACTTTACAAAATAATGGTTTTATCATCGCAGACCTTAATTTATATAATGAGTTTGATATAAAATTTAGTAAAAATGAAAGTAAACTTTTTAAGTTAAATGACGAATTAGTTACATTAACTCATCAAGAAAAAATTAATAAGATTTATCAAGAAATGGATAAAGTAGGAGCGACAAGCCACTTAATCACAACTTTAGATGATATCGCTTATATTTTAAATGTTAGAGGAAATGATATTCCTAATAATCCTGTTTTTTATAGCTATTTATATCTTTCTAAAAAGTTTGGAAATTATCTTTTCGTAGATAAAAATAAAATAGATTTTGAAATCGAAGGTGTGAAAATATTTGATTATAATTCAATTGAATCTTTCTTAATGTATCATCAAGAAATTCCAACTTTAGTTGATTCGATTAGATGTAATGCTTTTATTTATAATCTTTTGTTAAATCCAATTGAAGGAAAAAATCCAAGTTATGTCATGAAAGCAATCAAAGGCGAAAAAGAAATTAAAAATACAAAGGAAATCCAAGCTATCGATGGTATCGCTTTATTGAAATTTTCTAAATATTTAAAAGATAACATTAAAAACAATTTAACTGAGTTTGAATATAGTGAAAAATTAAAAGAATTTCGTTTAAGTAATTCTAGATGTTTTGATCTTTCTTTTGGGAGTATTGTTGCTTTTGGTGAGAATGCTGCTCAAATGCATTATGCCCCTACTTTCAATAATTCATCTATTGTAAATGATACTAAAATTGAACTTTTAGTAGATAGTGGAGGTCAATATTTTGGCGGAACAACTGATACAACAAGAACTTTTATTGTAGGAGAACCTACTCAAGAATTTAAGCACGACTATACGCTTACATTAAAAGCTTTAATAAATTTATCAAATACCATTTTCTTAAAAGGAAGTACCGGTCAAACAATTGATATTAGAGCTCGTGAATATTTTTGGCGTGAAGGAATGGACTACAAATGTGGAACAGGGCATGGTGTTGGTTATATTTTAAATGTTCATGAAGGACCAAATGGATTTAGATATCGTAAAGTAGTTGAACGTGATGATCAAGGAGAAATCGTTCCTGGAATGATTACAACAATTGAGCCTGGTGTTTATAAAGTTAATAAGTACGGGATAAGAATTGAAAATAATTTGTTATGTGTAAAATCTTTTGAAACTGAAGATGGCGAATTCTATAAATTTGAAACAATTACTTATGTTCCGATTGATAAAAAGGGACTTGATTTAAGTATGCTTTCAAAAGAAGAAATTGAATGGATTAATTCTTATCATAAAATGGTATATGAAAAACTTTCTCCTTTAATTAAAGAAGAAAGCTTATGTAACTTCCTTAAGGAACAAACTAGTCCGATATCAATAAATTAAGAATGAATTGAAAATTTTGAAGGAAAAATATAAAGCAAAACAAGAAAAATAAACATGATAAAACAAACAACAAGTATAAGTACTGTTTTTAATGTCAATTTTTCTTTCATAAGTGGTTTAAATGTGAAATGTATTCCTTTTGGAATTGAATAATTTTATTTCCGATTAATGATTTTGCATATTTGATAAAATCGTTTTCAGTGAACTTCCTACTTAAAATTTTCTTAATTTTAGAGATGTGAAGTAGACAAATCGTATCTTTTCCTTTTCCAACGTGAAGGATATAAGATTTATTTGCTTCTTTATATTCATCTAAAGTGGCATTGAATTGCAATACGGAAGTGTGATATTTAGCTTTTTTGATGCACAATTTTTCTGAAGCACCAAAATTTGCTTCAACTAATCTTAAAACTTTTTGTGCGTCATCATATTTTGCTTCTTTTAATAATGCATCAACTCTCTCAAGTTTCAGAATCAACTAACGAATTATGTAAATCGTATTTCATATATCTTATATTTGGTTTTTTAAAAAATAATGGGTTAGTTAAAGTTATTTTTGCTATGACTGAATTAACATTATATTCATTTGTTAAAATGTTTGAATGCTTTTTCTCTAGAGCAAAATTAACATAAATTGCATTATCATAATTTACCTTTACAAAGTTCAAAATAGATTTTGTTTTTCCTACTAATCTAATCCCTATAACAGTTGAATGTTTAGGGTATTCATTATTTTTCAAATCAATAAACACATAAATCTTTCTTTCTAAATATATAAAATAATACCTCATTATTATTTTGCTATAACCAACCTAGTACCAAAATATAAAATAATGAAACAATAATTAAATATTTAATACATCTATAAAGATGATATTAAGATTATTTTTGCTTAAATTGTAATTTTCAATCTAGTTGACAAAATTAAAACTAGAAAAATACAAGGGGTACTTATATATGGTTTTTGCTAGTTTGTTATTAACAATGACAACGTGTTTAAGTTGTGGATGCAACGATGTTGCTAGAAGTATAAACTTTACTGCGTTAGAAGAAAAAACTACTTCCGCAGCTAATTCATTTAATGCTCTTTACGATATGAGTGATTACAATTTATCCACTGATGAAGAGTGTACGTTATTAAAAGCTAATATAATGAGTTATATTGGGAAATACGATCTTTTGCAAGATGAATACTATCAAGAATTAGAAAAATCGTTACTTCTGAGGCTAATTATAACGAAGTAATTAGTTATCAAAATTCATTAATTCGCTCTGATTTATCTCGGAAACTTAAAGCTATTCATTTAAGTAATTTGACTATGGAATATGACAATCATGGGGTTTTAAATTTAGGTGAAACTTATAATGTTTTACCAAATGTTGATGATTTAATTCCGAATCACCCGATTCAAACTTATAGTCAACCTCGAAGAATAGGTATGAATATGAATTACGAATACAATTTTGGCGGTGGCAGAGGCAGAGGCGGAGGCAATTCTCCTACAGAAAAAATTTCTAAACAATTGTGCAATGAAAATAATATATCCTTAGAATTAAATGGAATTATAGAGGGAAATAATTTTTTAGGTCTTATCTGTACACCTGATACCTGTAAGTATGTTTATAATAAAGGAGTTGATATTATTAATAGTATTTTTGAAAGCACAGACATGTACGAAGAGAAAAAAATGCTAAAACAATTAATAACTATGCTTATTACAGCTGCATCGCCTTCAGCTGCCTACTTAGCTATTGTAAAGAATGCTTTATTTTCGAAAATTAGAAATTTCTTTTTAGAAGCATTTATAATGTGTGGTTCAAGTGTCCTTGGGTGGATAGTTGGTATTCTGTGTTTGTTTGTGGTTGTAGGTGTTCTTACTGCGATAATTGCGATGTTTATATGTGGATACTTTGGATGTGGGTATGCTATTGGTTGGATTATCAGAAGTGTTTTAGATCGGGAATGGGTTGCAACTATATTGCACTAATACTATTTAAATTTTGGGTTAACTTAATTAAATAATTTGCTTATATATATTAATAGACTAACTATTAAAATTGAAAAAAGCTGTTGTAGGAGTCTCATTAAAGAGTCAAAGCTCTATAAACACAGAAACAAATCCACAAGAGATTTAATATACAATATATAGGAAATTTATTTTAAAGTTCTCAAGAAAGGAGAAATTCTAAATTAATCAATCCTTGTGATAATTTAGAATGCCAGAATTAATTATGGAAAAATATTCTACTAAAGATATAATTATAAACTTTATAATGCGTAAAGATAAAATCAAAGAAAGATATGGATTTCGTTATGGAAAGTTTCTTGCTAGATGGAGCTTTTTACATATTTTAATTTTGCTAGTGGGAACAATTGGATTTGCTTATATTCCTGAAGTTTTTGAGTCGCCATTGCACCCTATTCTTATGTCTTTATTTGTGGTTTTTACTTTTCTTGGAATATATGTGAGTATTAGATTTTATTTGATGAACAAAAAACTTAATGTTTTGAAAATAAATCGGCTAAATTTTTTTATGTCATTTTTTTGGTTGGTTTTTATAACAACTTATTCGATTGCGTTGATTTGTGCTACTTATTTTATTCCACAAAAATCATTATTTCTGAACATGAAAGGTGCATATGTCTTTCTATTAATGCCTCTCATTATTATTAATTGGGGAATATTTTTACCATTATATTTTATACCGATTATTGAAGTTCTTCATTCTTTAGAAAATCAAACGCAAAATAATTCGTACAATAATAATCGTTTCTCAAGTAGAGACTAAGATAACTAGATAGTTATTAAAATAATTCTCTTGTTTGAACTATCTTAAACATATAAAAAGAAGAACGTATTTATGAATAATTAACAACGTCTATAGGAGGAAGAAGAAATCATGAATTTAGAAAGTGAAGGTAAATTCAAAAAATTAATAATGAACAAAGAAAAAATATCAGGTAAAATCGGATTTGATTATGATAAATTTCTTTTTAGGTGGTGTAATTTAGGGACGTTAACTTTTTTAGTTTGTGGGCTAGGTTTCATTTTTAGAAATCGAACTCTTGATTTAACAACAAGAACTATATTATTAATTTTTATATGTGTTTGTGCAGTTCTTGGCATATATGTAAGTGCTAAATTTTATTTGATGAATAAAGAACTCGATATATTAAAAAAGAAGTGGATGAATTTTTATTTATCGTTCTTCTGGTTAGTTTTAGCTATTATTTATTCATGTGTTTCAATTTGCTTTTCTTACTTTGCTTCAAAGAATATTCTTGAATTAAATATAACAGGAATTTTGTTTTATATCATTTTTCCACTTATGTTTATGAATTTTTGGCTTTTCTTGTCTTGGTACGCTAAACCTGTATTTAAAATTTTTCAAGAAATTAGTAAATCTAACGCTTCTAATCAGTTTGATAGAAAAAAATAACTTTACAAGATTATTCTTTAAAATTCATTGATTGCAAAAGTCAACATAAATGCGTCCGAAGCTACATAAATATATTAGCCGTTGTATTTGGAGATGATTTTTAAATCAATATTATTTTATGCTTCGTTAAGTGACAAAGCTATTGCAATAAAAAAGAAATTAAAAAATATGAATTAG
>ERZ1036460.353-NODE-353-length-13589-cov-3.430398_pt1 | contig 13589 bp, 9 predicted proteins | sample MGYA00514229_ERZ1036460 | MGnify/ENA primary metagenome ERZ1036460 (study PRJEB33795, sample SAMN09464921) | human gut metagenome | host: Homo sapiens | place: USA: Stanford, California | collected 2016-08 | study: EMG produced TPA metagenomics assembly of the...
AAAATAAAAATGGAAAATATGAAGGACAGAATAGAGGCGAAAGTACTTGAATTCTCTGGTAAGCTAAGCACACAGATACATTTGCTTGCATTGCGTAATACGTTTATGACAATCCTTCCAATCATGGTGTTCGGCGGCTTGTCAGCTGTTATTTCCGCAGCACCTGTCACAAAAGAGACAACGAACGGTTTTCTGCTCGCATGGGCTGGCTTTGTGGCAGATTACAGCTATGTGTTCTCATGGATTTCAGTTTTAAGTCTTGGTTTTATCACACTGTATGTTGCACTTGGTATTACACATTATCTGTGTAAGAATTATAAAATTGAGGAATTGATTCCAAACTTTATCACTGTATTCGGAGTATTCATGCTGGCAGTGAGAATTGAAAAACTGCAGTATGGGCTATCTCTTACCGATTTGAACTTTCTGGATGGAAAAGGTCTTCTGGTAGGAATCTTTGTTTCCATTGTGACGGTTGAAATTTACAGATTTCTTAAATCAAAAAACTTTGGGCGCATCAAGCTGCCGGACAGTGTTCCTGCATCCCTATCCGAAACCTTTGCCTCCTTATCCATCGCAATCCTGATCATGTCGTTGTTTCTGGTAATGTTTATCATCTTCCATAACATGGATACCACCTTTGCCATGTGGCTCAGCTCTGTTATAGCGCCGCAAATCAAAGCGACTGACAGCTTGTGGTTTATTCTCCTTATGACCTTTATTATCAATGCAGCATGGTTCTTTGGAATCCATAATGCAACCTTCTGGGGACTGATGGGACCGATTATGATGATGAACATATCAGAGAATGCTGCACAGCTTGCGGCAGGAATAGCGCCTACAGCAATATTGACCGAAGCCTTCTGGGTATATTTCATCTGCATTGGAGGTGTCGGTTCCTGTCTCTCGCTTGCTATTATCCTGTGTTTCTCCAAATCGAAGCTTTTAAAAGTCGTTGGTAAGGTGGGAATCATACCGGCATTCTTTGGAATATCTGAGCCAATTACATTTGGTCTTCCGATTATGCTGAATCCTATCTTCTTCATACCATGTTCTCTGGTATCTGTTGTTAATGCAGTTATAGCATTCCTTTGTCTGAATACAGGATTGATTGGAAAAACCTATGCGATGCTTTCTTTCAATATGCCAAGTATCTTCGGCGCCTATTTCTCCACCGGGGATTTCAAGGCTGTCTTTCTTGTAGCTGTTCTGATTGTCATAGATATGCTGTTATATTTTCCGTTTATGAAAATGTATGAAAAACAGCAGCTGCTGATTGAACAGCAGGACGAAATGCAGGAATAACCATGCTTGCGTTTCAACCAAAGGATACAAAACGGCTTATTGCAGCGGCTTTGGGAAATGTAGAGAATGATCTGGCTATTGAGGGGTGCCGCATCTTCAACGTATTTACAAAAGAATTCCTGGAAGCAACTGTCTACATCTGCGACGGGTTTATATCCCATGTGGAATATAACAAAAAGAATTTGGCACTGCCTTCAAAGCAGCGATTACAGCTGAACGGAATTTTGTGCCCGGGTTTCATTGATGCACATACACATATTGAAAGCTCGCTCCTTGTACCGGAACATTATGCTGCTATGGTTCTGCCGCACGGGACAACGACTGTACTGGAGGATGCCCATGAAATAGCAAATGTAATGGGAGTGGAAGGTATTCAGTATATGCTTGCTGCTTCACAGGATCTCCCTATGCGTATGCTGCTGACACTTCCATCCTGTGTTCCAAGCCTTCCGGGGTTTGAATCTTCTAATGCTGAACTGTTCGCAAAGGATTATACAGCACTCTTTCAGCATCCGCGTGTAGCCGGACTGGGTGAGGTGATGGATTATGAGGGAGTTTTGCAGGGAGAACAGCGTATACATGATTTGCTGCTTGCTGCTAAAAAGCATGCAGGCTATCTGCAGGGACATGCACCTCTTATGGAGGGGAACCGTCTCAGTGCGTATGTAAATGCAGGACCGCAATCCGATCATGAGGTGAAAACGAAACAGGAGGCTCTTGATAAATACAGAAAGGGTATGTGGATCGATATCAGAGAGGCTAACACACAGGGGCGTATGAAAGAGATTCTGGATGTCTGCAAAGAATTTAATGATTACAGCCGCATATGCTTCTGTACGGATGACCGACGCTGTAATGTCACCGGAAAATACGGACATCTGGATCATGTGGTAAGAAAAGCCGTATCTCTTGGAATGCCTGTGGAGGAAGCCCTGTTATCAACGAGCTACCGTGTGGCACAGGAAAGCGGATGTAAGCATCTCGGTGCGATTGCTCCGGGATATGCAGCCGATCTGGTGCTGTTGAATAATGTGGAGGATCTGCAGGTGCATGCAGTATTCTTTGAAGGGAAGCTTGTCAGCAAGAAGGAACAGCTGACATCGCCAATTGTTTTATCCTCTTATACCCGCGAGTTGAACAGCAGAAATACTATCCAAATGCAGGTCCTGAAGCAGGAGGATTTCCTTATCAAAGCAAAGGGTCCGTATGCACAGCTGAATATCCTAAGCTTTGCATCTGAATATATAGCTACATCCCATCTGAAAACACGTATATGCCCGATACAGGATGGAAGGGTTTTGCTTCAAAAGGATAAAAAACAAATGTATGCCGCAGTATTCAACCGCTATGGACGCGCACAAAGGAAGGTTTGTATCGTCGAGAATTTCGGTATTGATCATGGTGCTGTTGCCAGTAGTATCTCTCATGACAGTCATAATGTATGTGTGGTTTATGATACACCTGAAAACGGGTATCTGGCCGTACAGGAGGTTATGAATATGCATGGAGGCTTCTGTGCAGTTTCACAGGGAAATATTCTTGCATCTCTGGCTCTTTCTGTTGCCGGACTGATGAGCACGGAATGCATGGAAACAGTATCACAAAACGTGGATCTAATGGCAGAGGCCTTTCATAAGCTGGGGAACAGCTATTTGGAAAATCCGGTATCCAGAATCACAATATTGAATTTGCTTGTATGTCCGTACGTGAAGCTTTCTGACCACGGACTTGTTATGACAGAAGAGAAAAAAATAATACCAGTCGTGAAAAAGGAGGGAAGCACCATGGATCAGCGTTATGAAAACGTAGTTTTAGATAAAATTCCGTTTCCGAAGGAGGAGACAGGAGAACCGGTATTGCTCAGTGATGAAACCATGCAGGAAAGACGGCAAAAGATTCTTCACCGAATGCAGGAGAAAAAACTGGACTGTATTGCCGTATATGCAGATGTGGAGCACGGTGGCAATTTTGAATACCTTACTGGTTTTATACCGCGTTTTGAAGAAGCCTTACTGATTCTTCATAAAAATGAAGATGCATATCTTCTACTGGGGAATGAGGTCCTTTCATTATCCAAGCATGCAAGAATACCTGCAAAGGGTCTGCATATGTCTTATTTCTCACTGCCTGACCAGCCGCTTCAGGAGGAAGAGGATCTAAAAAGTGTGTTAGCTAAGGCAGGCGTTAAGAACGGTATGCATCTCGGTGTGGTTGGATGGAAAGGCTTCTACCGTTTACAGAAAGAGCTGTTTGACATACCCTATTACATTCTTGAAGCATTGAAAGCTTGTGAAGTGAAGATAAGCAATGCAACGGATATATTCATCTCTCCAAAGGATGGTGCAAGAACGGTCAATAATGCAAATGAAATTGCACATTATGAGTATGGACAAATCCTTGCAGCAAGAGGTCTTCAGCGGGCGATGCTTGCTCTGGAGCCGGGAAAAACAGAAGCTGAAATCGGAGGATTGCTGGAATCCGAAGGTCAGATACACAATGTTGTGACCATCTGTTCCAGCGGGACACGCTTTGAAAAAGCCAATCTGTATCCTATGAACAAGCCGATACAGACAGGAGAGAGAATATCACTAACCGTCGGGTACAAGGGCGGTCTTGCCAGCAGAGCAGCATTTGCCGCTTATGAAAGAGAAGACCTTGATTCCGCAGTAAGAGATTATGAAGAGAAAATCGCAAAACCATATTTCGCAGCTGTCTGCACATGGCTTGAGCATCTCCATATCGGTATGGAGGGGAAAGAGGTATATGAGTTGGTTGATGATATTCTGCCAAAGGATATTTTCCGCTGGAAGTTGAATCCCGGACACCTCACTGCGGATGAGGAATGGCTAAGTAGCCCGATTTACGAAGGTTCAAGGCTGAAGCTGAAAAGCGGTATGCTTTTACAGATTGATATCATTCCATCTGTAGAAGGATATCCGGGCTGCTGCTGTGAAAACGGCGTTGTTCTTGCGGATGCGGTATTGAAAGAGGAAATCAAAAAGCAGTATCCAAACAGCTGGGAGCGCATGTTGAAAAGAAGAACATATATACAGGATGTTCTCGGTATTCAGTTGCATGAGGATATCCTGCCGTTATCCAGTATGGTTGCCTATTATACACCATATCTGATGAATCACGATTACGCATTTACCTGGAAACGATAACATGGAAAGGGAGAGATATCATGGAGATCAGTCTGTCGAAACGACAAATGAAGATGGTTGATATACTACTGAAGGAATCCGAATATTGTACTGCAGCGACACTTGCCAATCTTTTAAAGGTCAGTGAGAAAACAATACACGGAGAAATAGCAGAAATCAATAGGAAATCAAAAGCCTGCATGATATCTTCTCTGAAAGGAAAAGGGTATGTAGTGCGTGATAAGGATGCCTGGATCAGGCAGAAGTATATTGTTGGTGATGAGGGGAGAAGAGATATAAAAATACTGAAGGAAATTCTATTCAATGAGCATATGGATTACTATGAGCTTGCGGATAGATTTTATATCAGCCCCTCTACACTGAATAAGGATATACGGATATTGAATGAACGCATACAGAAGGAATTTCGGACACTGAGGATTACAAGAAAACAAAATCATCTCTTTCTGAATTGTGATGATATAGAAAAACGAAGGGTTTTGACTTATTTCCTATTGGAGGAAAGTGAGGATCAGCGCTTTGATGTTGGAATATTGGATCGTTATTTTGAAAATGTGGATGTCTATCGGCTTTCTGAGATACTGATGGAGTTTATCCACAGGCAGCAGCTTGCTGTTTCTGATTTTAATCTGTTTTCCATCCTGCTGCATATGCTGATGTATATCAGTAATACCTCTTATATATGCATGGAAGAGGAGCGTGCTTCGATATGTGATCAGGACTGTAGGCCGTTACTTGAAGCGATAAGGGAAAGAATGCGTATTCAATTCACTGCAGAGGGTACACAGCAGATTTGCGCATTGTTCAAAAAACGAAATGCAGGACAGGATGATGTGAGAGTTATGCAGTTTCTGCATGAAGTATTGAGGGAAATTTATGATATTTACAGTATCAATTTTACTGAAAATCAGGATCTTATGGATAATCTGGCATTGCATCTTCAAAATTTGAGAAACCGCTGTAAGCATGGTATGCTGATAAAAAATCCATTATTGTCAGAGCTGAAGCAGAGCTTTGTTCTTATATATGATATCGCAGCATATATAGCGATACGCTTTCAGGAACAAACAGGCTATGTTCTGGATGAAAACGAAATCAGCTTTATCGCCTTGCATATTATGAACGGTATCAAAAGTATAAAGACCTCCATTGTCCGTATTGCATTGATCAATCCGTATGGAAATTCTGTAACACATATCATACAGCAGAGATTACAGGCTTTAACAGATGTCGAGATGATCGGCTGCTTCTCCATGTTTGATTTTAAAACGCTTTATACCGAGAAGCCGGATATTATTGTGACAATGGTCTCAACCAGTGAGCAAATGGGAGTACCTGTCTTTCAGCTTGATAATTATCTTCAGGATGATGAATATGAGAAAATTGAGCGTATTGTAAAGAGTGTCCGCGTTAAAAAGTCTTATGAAAATATCATGATCCATAATTATTTCATGGAGGATCTGTTTTGTATTCCCTCACAGCTTACTACCAAGGACGAGGTGATTACCTATCTTTGCAGCTTACTCGACGAACAGGGGTATGTGGACGCCGATTTTCAGGAACAGATTTATGAAAGAGAAGCAATTGCACCTACCTGCTTTGGTGCAAGATATGCAATTCCGCATACAACGAAAAAAACAGCAAAGAAAAACGGCATCGCTGTCGCACTGCTGAGGAAGCCCGTTATATGGGATGGCTTTGAAGTGAACATTGTACTGATGTTTGCTTTGCACAAGAGCTTTGATCAGGTTCCAAAGCTGTATGATCTGATACTGAATGTATTTGATGATCCTGTTCGATTTGCACAGGTATTGGAATGTGACAGCTATGCAGCATTTATGAAGAAAATACATAGTACATGAGAGGAGAGATATAATGAAAAAAGATAAACAATTTCCGGAAGGGTTTTTATGGGGTGGCGCAACCAGTGCCTATCAGTTTGAGGGGGCATGGAATGTGAGGATGGCAAGGGTGTAAACATTGTGGATATTCTTCCACATGGCAGCAGAGAGGCGGTACCAAAGGATCATAAGATTCTGCCGGATGTATTTTATCCTTCCCATGGCGGTATTGATTTCTATCACACCTATAAGGAGGATATCAGACTGTTTAAGGAGATGGGTATGAAGTGCTTCCGCATGTCGATTGCATGGACAAGAATTTATCCAACCGGAGTGGAGGAGGAGCCCAATGAAAAGGGTCTGCAGTTTTATGACAATGTGATTGATGAGCTTCTGAAAAACGGTATCGAGCCGCTGATTACCATTTCACATGACGAATTTCCACTGCATCTGGTAGAGGCATATGGCGGATGGAGAAATCGTATTCTGATTGATCTTTATGTAAAGTATGCGAAAACACTGTTTGAACGCTATAAAGGAAAAGTAAAATACTGGATCACGTTTAATGAAATCAATTTCTGCAGTGTTATTCCATGGTATGCGGCAGGTCTTGAATTTGAAGAAGGGGAGCATAAGGAACAGATCATGTTTCAGGCAGCACATCATCAGATGGTTGCAAGCGCACTGACAGTAAAGCTGGCACGCAGCATCGATCCGGAAATGAAAATCGGTTGTATGATCAATGCGATTCCAAGCTATGCCAATACATGCAAACCAGAGGATGTTATGGAAAGCATTGAAGCGAACCATGAGATTTTCCTTTATACCGATGTATGTGTACGTGGAGCGTACCCATCCTATGCAAATCGTTTCTTTGAAGAAAAGGGAGTTAAAATAGTTATGGAGGACGGTGATGCTGAAATCCTTGCACAGGGATGCGTTGATTTCTGCTCCTTCAGCTACTATTATTCAAGAGTGACTCCGTTAAATCCGGAAAAGGTCAGTGATCTGACAGAGGATGAGCGCATGCTGGGAGTTCTCCGTAACCCTTATCTGAAAGCCAGCGACTGGGGCTGGGTGATTGATCCGGTTGGCCTGCGTATTATTCTGAATCAGCTTTATGAGCGCTATCAGATTCCACTGATGATTGTAGAAAACGGTCTTGGTGCGCATGATGAGCTGGTTGATGGAAAGATACATGATGATTACCGTATAGAATACTTTAAAAATCATTTGATTCAGGTGCGAGAAGCAATCAAAGACGGTGTGGATGTTATGGGTTACACATCCTGGGGCTGTATTGATATTACAGCCGCCAGCACCGGTCAGATGAGCAAGCGCTATGGCTTTATTTATGTGGATATCAATGATGATGGAAGCGGCAGCAAAAAACGCTATAAAAAAGATTCCTTTGCATGGTATAAGCGTGTAATGGAATCCAATGGGGAAGAGGGACTGGAAAATGACTCTCAGTCTATTTAATCCATTTAAGCTGCCGATCTTATGAAAGGATATAGCATTGGAAAAAACATGACTTTTCGTAAAGTCATGTTTTTGTGTGTTACACGATAGTTTACAAAGAAGAATAATGCTTTTACAGTATGTAAAATCCAATATATATGAGTGATATAGCAGAGCAATATAATGCTGAATCTATCCATTATGTTGTGTGCATGCAGGCACACACAAAAACGACCAGCCCTTTTCAGTAGTTCTTACTTTATTATAATATTTGCAGTTAGACGATTACCTTATCTATCATAAACAATAGAAGATATCTGCGAAAGGACAGGTTATTTTCATTTTACTTACAGACAACGTTCGATCAGCTGTTATACCTTTAACAAAACCAAGGCTGTCTCGATAAGCTCTTGAATAGGCCAAAATCTTTTAATGCTTTTCAAATAAGAAAAAAATTATCATAATCACTGATAAAAACATTTAGTCTCTCCCATATATAAAATGACGTTATTATCTTTTATGGAATTTCTAATATGGAAAAAGGCTGCTTGTAAAATAAAAAATATAATTTCATATGTTTGAATGAACGATAAGAATTTATTTACTGGATATACTTCCATAAAATGTAAAAAAACAGCAGCCAGACAAATAATAATTTCATTGAACGTGTCATATCGGATAAATTTCCTCTATTTTGAATTTGTATATGTTACTATATTGAAAAGGAGCTGAAGCTATGACATTGACTTTAAAAGAAAAATGGCACCGTTATATTTGTGAGGAAGAGTATATAGGATATGAATTTTATCTCGATGATCTTTTGTGTGGCGATGGGTACGTATATATCGGCACAAAGGAAATCAACCGATTCGGTAATCTGGGTTATCATATTCTGGAGGAATATCAACATCGCGGATATGCAACGACTGCCTGTCATAAGCTGATAGCCATATTGCAATCTAAGCATCTGAACAAAATATATATCATGGTTGACAAGGATAATGTATATTCAAACAAACTATGTAAAAGGATCGGCGGTATGCTTGTTTCCGAGATAAAAGACGGATGTTCTCATAAATATAAATATCAACTCGAGCTATGATTCTATGTAAGGAATATGTCGGAATATTGTTCCCTTTCTTTGGATTCTATCAGGAGGTGAAGCTGTTAAAATAAAATAGAAGGAGGTGTAAAATATGATGGAACATATTTTACTGCTGAAGCTTCCGCCTATCTCCATGGAAGCAATCTGGGGAGATGGTACATTGACCAGAAGATATCATTTGGAAATGGCGGATGGGTATGATATTGATCGGTGTCCGTTTGGCGGAGGCTTCTCTGAAGAGTGCACGATACAAAATGGTGAGTATAAAGGACGAAGCTTAAAATGGCTTTATAAACATCATCCTGATTACTTCGGTTCTGCCGATCAGCGGAAATGGAAGGATATGATGGCGATTTCTATGGGAGCGTGCTGGGCATCGGAGGATTTAAGCGTACAGGTTCATCCGAGAGAGGACTGGGCTATGGAGCATCTGCATGCTCATGGAAAATCTGAATGCTGGTACTTTCCGGAAACTGTTGAAAATAACACGGTTGTATTCGGAAGCAGAGCGAAAACGATGGAAGAATTTGACGAGTATATCAGAAGGGGAGCCTGGGAGGAGCTAATGGTTAGACATCCTGTTAAGCCTGGCTCATTTTATGCTATCAATGCAGGAACACTTCATGCCGTGCAAAAGGGAAGCTATTTTATAGAAATATGCAATCCGAGTCCTGTTACCTATCGGTTTTATGACTACGATCGGCTGGATAGCAATGGAAAGCCGCGTAAGCTGGATATGGAGAAAGCAAAAGAAAATCTTTTGGTACCGGATCAACCAGTTGTATACAATGAGGTTATCAGCGAATATGGCAGTGTAACAGAACGGTTTATGGCCGATAACGGTAATTACTCTGCATGGCTGTATAAGGTAAAGGGTACCGGCTGTATCCCTTTAAAGAAACCTTTTGCCGGATGCTTTGTGATTTATGGGAAGGGAACCATAAATGACATTGAGGTGAGAGAGGGACAAAGCTTCATGCTGACAAACGCTTGTAAAGAATTTGTATTACAGGGGGATATGGAAATCATTTGTTGTCATGGCTAGGAATATCGGAAAGCGAAAAACTACGGAATTTGATAAAGCAGATGTAAAGATATTTATATATTATGACTTTATAACAAGGAAAACATATGAAATTGATGGAAAATATCGCATAAAGCTCAGCTTCTTTCTGTTGCGATTTATTATTACATTTGCCGTATTCCTTGTATTGTATACCTGTCTGGATATCACAGCTGTCCTTTCTGTTATGGTAGCAGCCGGTTTCTATATTACGTATGATATTTCTTTTCGGATCCTCTTCTTAAAGAAGATGCCGGTTTCAAGCTGGACTCCGAAAAAAAATAATTTTATGAAGCTTATCTATGACTCTTCCTGTATTCAGTCTATCAAATGTGTAATACTCTCTGTCCTATTGTTGATTCTGCTTTATTTATATCTGGACAGAGTGACTGGTGTATCTGTATTCCTCATATATATCAGCATAAGTTTGATATTTTGTTTTATAGCAGTTCATATATGGGCGATAGCTTTAAAAACTTATCGGAAATATATAAATAAAAAAAGATAGGATGTCATACGGTTTTAGGTTCTTACTCATTTGTGGGTACAAACTGAAATAGGGAATTCATAACTAATGTGTTCATCAATAGAAATTGAATTCTCTTTTTCATAAACACTATGCAAAATAGAAACATCTATTTTATGTTCAGGGAGGTTTATCATGGATAGGAGCAAAGCATATGAGATATTAAAATCACTGAATGAAAAAGAATATGTGACAGCAAGGGATATTTCTGAAAGCTGTGAAATAAGTATAAAGACAATTCGTAATCGTATTACCGATATCAATAAAATGCTTGTATATCAGAAGGTCGGATGTATTGAATCACGACCGCATTACGGATATAAATTACGTGTACATAACAATGTGAAATTCAAGGAGTTCTTAGAAAATTTTACGGAAGCTAAGCAGGCAGTTCCGGAAAATCCACAGGAGCGTGCATTTGGGGTGTTAAGTATCCTGCTGAATCAAAGGGACTGTATTGTGATGGAAACAATCGCAGCAAGGCTGTATATCTCCCGGACTTCTATCAGTAATACGATGCGTGAGATCGAAGGTATGCTGGAGGAGTATAATCTGACATTGGTGAGGAAATCCCACAATGGAATCATGATTGCGGGAAAGGAACAGGATAAAAGAAGCCTTATGAATTCCCTGATTGAAAAGGATGTCTACTTTTATGAGTCGCAAAATCCGATTACAATCAAGGTGATTCAGGATATGTTAAAAAAGATAATTCAGAGAAATACCGAAATTACAATTTACTCCGCAGCCTTCGATAAGCTGGTTGTTTCTGTATTCGTATTTACACAGCGGATTCTCTCCGGTTTCTATATAGATACGGATTATGACCGTGAGGAAGTAGATCATATTGATGATAATACACTTGTTGTGACGGATCAGATTTTAAAGGCTCTGGAAGCTATGGGAATCACGATAGCAGAAGAAAAATACAGTGCGGAGTTTTCTTTTCTTGCCATTTTATTTCAGAGTCAGCAAACGATGATTACGAAAAATCAGTTTTCCGGAACGATGATTATACCGGTTCACATACAGGAAAAGGTCAGTACAATGCTGGAGGGCATTTATAAAGAATTCGGCGTAGATCTCAGAAGCAATCTGGAGCTTCGTATGTCACTTTACACACATTTGATTCCCTTCGATATACGAATGAAATACAATATCCCGATTACAAATCCACAAAAATTGGATATAAAGGAAAAGTATCCGTTAAGCTATGCGATGGCATCGTATGCTTTTGCTGCCATACAGGATCAGTACGCCAAATTGATCACCGAGGATGAAATCGCCTATATCACCCCGTTCATCGAGCTTTTTACCGGAGAAGAAGAGAAGTTTAAACACAAGAAACGCATCCTCATTATTTGCTCTGCAGGAAGGGCAAGCTCACAGCTGCTCGCATTTAAGTTTATGAGAGAATTCGAGCCTTTTATCAGTAGCATAGAAATGAGAAATATGCACAATTTTACTCAGGAAAATCTGGATTCTTATGATTTTATATTTTCAACCATCCCAATTGATGTGAAAGGAAAGCATATATATTATATCAATCCTTATCTTACCAAGAATGACCTGTATAAGGTAAAGGATATCCTAATCCATAACGATTATGATTCCTCCCTTCTGGAGTTTTATAAGAAGGAGCTGTTTTTTAATTGTGTGGAAGGAAAGACAAGGCAGGAGGTAATTCATAACATTTGTTGCCGTATGCAGAAGCATTATGATAAACCAATCGGTATGCTTGAGGAAAAAATATTGGAGAGGGAAAATCTATATCCGACAGATTATGGGAATTTCATTGCATTTCCACATCCGATGGAAGCATGTACAGAGGAAACCTTTATTTCTGTATCCGTATTGAAGGATGCCGTGAAGTGGAGCGAAAAAAGAGTGCGCATCGTATTTGTGATTTCCTATGGAAAAGGCTATGTGGAGGAAGAGAAAATAAAAAATCTGAATACACTGACATTTCGTTTATTTTCGAATAGAGAGGCAGTAAAAAGGATTTTAGAGAATCCTGTTTATGAAACAGTAATAGAACAGCTTATCGGTTAGGAATATGCCACAATGTTAGGGCAAAAGTTAAGGCGGCAGATCATCACGTAGAATGTAAAATGAAATTATAAGATCAGGACGGCTACTGCTTCAACAGCCGAAGAATCTTATGTTTTGGATATTTTGTTGCGGATGATTACAGAGAAAGGAGCTGGCGAACAGTGAAAAAGCAATACTTTATCTTCGTATGCTGCGGAGCGGGGAAATTAACATCTTATATGGCAGCAGAGGGATTGAAATCGGGATTAAAGGAACGGGGATGGGATGTGAAAAAACAAATTAAAATAGAGCATGGGCTTATAAATGATGTACCTCGTTATAGCGATAAAATTGATATTCTGGTATCTTCAACGAATTATACAAGGAAGCATGCGTTTCCGGTTGTAAATGGAATCGCATTCGTTATGCAGAATGAAGAGGATGAAATCAAATGCATTGATGAGGTGGAAGCATACCTGAAGGAAATCATCGAAAAAGAAAACAGCTGATATACATCATAAAACAAAATACCAAAAACTAGAAATCGAGAGGAGAAGTTTATGGAAATATTCACAACGATTGTTACGTTTATCACATCACTTCCGACGGCTGCGTTTACAGGAATTGTTATGGGCCTTATGTGTGTGGTATTTCGGGGAGGTATGAAAAATGCAGTAAGAGCATGCTGCTGCTTTATGGTGGGTATTGCGGGAATCACGTTATTGATCAATTATTGTGTTACGGAAATGCAGGGTGTCGCTGAAGGAATTGCCTCAACATTGGGAATCACGCTGAATGTTATTGATGGCGGATATGGAGCTATCCCTTATTACGGTTATGTAGAGCTGCTGTTCCCTGCCTTGGCCTGCATCATTGTTCTGGATATTATTATGATCGGACTCGGATGGACAAAGGTTCTATGGGTGGATATTCACAATACATGGCACGGTTTGTTTGTCGGACTGATAGCTTATGCTATCACGGATGATTATGTTCTGTCACTGATTATAACGGTTATCGTTTTGATCATCTTGTTGAAGCTGGCCGACTTTGTTGCTCCGCGTTTTCAGGAGTTCAACAATACACCGGGCGT
>ERZ1036460.360-NODE-360-length-13308-cov-28.891496_pt1 | contig 13308 bp, 7 predicted proteins | sample MGYA00514229_ERZ1036460 | MGnify/ENA primary metagenome ERZ1036460 (study PRJEB33795, sample SAMN09464921) | human gut metagenome | host: Homo sapiens | place: USA: Stanford, California | collected 2016-08 | study: EMG produced TPA metagenomics assembly of the...
TAAATTTAAAGTTTTCAATTATGAACAAAAAGTTTCTAAGTGTGATCCTGTTCAGTGCCTTAATGGCTGGTACTGCAGGAACGTTCACGTCTTGTAAGGACTATGATGATGACATCAAGGACTTGCAGGGACAAGTTGACGGCTTGGCTGGAGACGTTAAAAAGCTGCAAGGCGATTTGACGACTTTAGGTACTACAGTCGACAACTTGACTTACGTGAAGGATGCAAAAATTGAGAACGGCAAACTGGTTGTCGTTGACAAAAATGGTAATCCGCATTCGTATGACATTCAGGCAGGTATAACTTATACATTGTCTGTTGCTGAGAATGGGGGCAAAGTTACAATATCTTTGAAGGGCAGTGACGGTAGTACGTCAGAGGTGAAAATTGATATGCCTAAAGGATTTGATGCTACTTTGCTTTCTATAGATAAGGATGGCAATATATTGTACGATGATGAAAAAACAGGTGGAAAGATTGACTTGCCCACAGTTCCCACTCTTACTATGGAGGTTCTGGACGAAGACGATGTCAAATTGGGCTATATCATAAAATATGGTAGCGCTACTCCTATCAATCTGCGAATTTCAGATGTGTTGCCTATCACAAGCTTCGAATATATTCCAGAATCTATTCTGCAAGGTTGGGGTGAACGCGTAATTGTATTCCACAAGGATAGCTATACACCGGTAGAAATTAAAAATGATGCAGTTGCTGTACTTGCAAAAACAAATTATTTGCCGAATCAAGCAGCACCTCAATTCCATGTAAATCCTTCTTCTGCTACACAAGAACAAATTACTAAAACAGATGTACTAGATAAGACCGTTACAATGACCAAAGGTGTGAACGCGGGTCTTGTTACCTGGAAAAACACTGTTATTGAAGGAGGATTGGCTACTGTGACTTTGGAAGCCAACCCGAATTTGTTTGCTAATTCCAATTTGAATGATACAAACAATGAAGAACCCAAACTGAACGAAATAGCTCTTCAGTTTACAACCAAAGCGGGAAACAAGGTTACTACAGAATATGTAGGTGTTGTGAACCGTACAGAGGAATTGAAACTTGTTTTAGCTGACAAAGAGCTGACTAGCGAGAATACAAAGGATAATAATTGCCATTTTGCAACGAGTTTGGCTGATGCCAAAGCTCAAACAGCAAAGATTGGAGTAGACAATAAGCCTGCTGCCGACAACGCTCATTTGGTACAAAATGTTGTTTATGATGATGCGATTTCTGAGCAAGGTATTGATTTGAAGACTTTGGTTACAACTTGTAACATTGCCGGTGATCAACATAAATTCTTCAATTATGCCGATTATGCCGATACATACGAACTGACATTTGAGGCGGTGGAATATAAGGTAAGCAATACTCCGCAAGAAAATTATATGACTTTGGAAGATGGTGTTTTCCATGCAAAGAATTATGGCGGTGTAGACAAGAGCGCTATCGGTAAGTCTCCTATTGTATTGGCTAAGTTGACAGACAAAACCAACAACAACGAGTTGGTTGCGGCTGCATGGATCAAACTGCTGATTGTTGCAGGTGAAGTTCCTGCCGAAATTGAGGACGACTATGTAGCAGAAAAGAAAGAGGTGATAAATCTGGGATGCAACGTTGAAGGTTGGACGTACGAGACTGAAGACGAGTTCATGAGTGCACAGGTTTATAACTTCAAGAACAATGCTGACCTGGAAGCACTGAGCAAACAGCAATGGCATCATATCTATGCATTCGATGAAGATGCTACTACAGAATATGCCGAAAATCAGGTAGGTGACTGGACGATAACTGCAACTAAGTACGAGGGGAATAATGAAGCTAACCAAGTAGTAACATTCAAGTTTACAACAACTCCGCTTGAAGCGAAATCTTATGTAGGCTATGCCGTATTTACCAAAACAACAGACGCTACTAAGCTGGATGCCGTTGCCAACAGCCGTACATATCCTGAAAATGTGGTTATCAAGTATGTTGTTGAAGTGAAAGATATCGACTTTACTGCTCATACTCCACAAGGCTCTACCGCAGGTGCTAAGATTGCAGAATACTGGTCAACCTTCAAGGGAAAATCGGCTATTGACATTTACTGTGCAACTCCGGATGATGACGGAACAACATCGAAGGCTGTTATTGAACAAGACCTGTTGAGCAATTTCTATGGACGTACTGTAGCTCTGGTATATAACAAGGAAGATGCAGAAGAAAAATATCCATCATTTGCTCATGAAAATATGACTGTTAAGTTTGTATTCTCTGCAGAAAACAACGAACGTGTCGTGAAGGGTAATGACGGTAAGAATTATAAATTGTTTGTAAGTGCCGATGGTACTCAAATTCATGCTCTTGAAGTATTGGAAGGTGGTCTCACTGCAATTGCTTCTGATGAAAATATAATTGCAGCTCTCAGCGAAGATGAAACTGATGACAATGGTACTGATACATCGGATGATGTGACTATTGCTGAAAATATCAAGATTTCCTACGAAGATAACGCCGTAGCCAAGGCTGTACTTAACTGGGCTGCACGTGATACGGATGAAATGTTGTATGCTACTATTGATATGCAGTATTACAATGGTTGTGACCAGTATGTTACCGTAACCGATGGTACATTCAATGCCAAATTTATCCGTCCGGTTAATGTCTCCGGAAATAAAGGCAAGTACTTCGAGGATGGCAACAATGTAGGCAAGAGTGTATTGAACTTAGGTGACCTGGTTGTATTGAAAGACTGGCGTCTGGATGCAAGCAATGGTTTGAATGAGTTCTCTAAGCACCTGAATTACTACAAGTACTACAACGTAACAGATATCAAGTTAGCCGCAGGCAAAGACATCCTGACTAACTTGAATAACAGTGGTGAAACATTTGTTCCTATCGAAGAAGTATTTGGTAAAACTGGTGCAGAAACGTTGTTGACATTTAATTCTGAATCACAAACATACGAGAATGTTCCTACAGAAGTTCCAAACTTTGGTACTGTGACCTACAACAATAAGGATGTGAAAGTTCACTCTTCCTTCTACCTGCGTATTCCTATTGAAGTTGTTTACGTATGGGGTAGTGTGATAGAAGAAATCGATGTAGAAGTTAAGCCTACTCTCTAATATAGAGAAAGCCGTACTTATAGAAGTACTCTAATTGAAAAGGGGATATGTTGACCATCAGCATATCCCCTTTTTGTATTTCTGCAATTTGCCCCCTCATTCAGCTATCCTGTTCTCGGCATAAAAAATGCCCCCGTTCATTTCATTCTCCCTCCACTTTCCCTTATCTTTGCCCCCACAATGAAAAAGTTTGCCGACGTCATATTGCCTTTGCCCCTGTACAGCTGCTTCACCTACTCCCTGCCCGACGAGTGGGCGGATGAAGTGCAGACCGGTTGCCGGGTGGTAGTACCATTCGGACGGAAGAAATACTATACAGCCATCGTGCGCAACGTGCACTATTGTGCCCCCACCGAATACGAAGTAAAGGAAGTGTCCGCTTTGCTGGATGCCCGCCCGATACTGCTTCCGCGGCAGTTCAAGTTCTGGGAATGGCTCTCCGATTACTATCTCTGCACGCAAGGAGACGTCTACAAAGCTGCCTTACCCTCTGGCTTGAAGCTGGAAAGCGAAACAATCGTAGAGTACAACCCCGATTTCGAATCCGATGTCCGCCTGCCGGAGAAGGAACAGAAGATACTGGATATGCTCTCTGCCGACCCGGAGCAATGCGTGACGAAACTGGAGAAGGAGACCGGCATCAAGAACATACTTTCTGTCATCAAGTCACTGCTCGACAAAGAGGCCATCTTCGTAAAGGAAGAATTGCGCCGTACCTATAAGCCTAAGACCGAAACCCGTGTACGCCTCACCGCCGCCGCCCGCAACGAACACCGCCTGCACATCTTCTTCGACGAGTTGCAGCGCCGTGCCCCCAAGCAACTGGACCTGCTGATGAAATATCTGGAACTCTCCGGCTACCTCAGCGGACGAGATATAAAAGAAGTCTCCAAAGCCGAACTGCTGCAACGCACCTCTGCCACCCCTGCCGTATTCAACGGTCTTGTGGACCGTGGTGTATTCGAAGTCTACCAACAGGAAATAGGCCGCATAGACAAAGCGTTCCTCAAGGAAATCGTCCCCGCCAACCCGCTGAACGAGCACCAGCAACGCGCCTATCACTCCATCCTGAAGAATTTCCAGAGCAGGAATGTCTGCCTGCTGCACGGCGTCACGGCAAGCGGCAAGACAGAAATCTACATTCACCTGATAGAGGAAACCATCCGGCAAGGAAAGCAAGTGTTGTACCTGCTTCCCGAAATAGCCCTTACTACGCAAATCACGGAACGTCTGCAACGTGTTTTCGGTTCCCGTCTGGGCATCTACCACTCCAAGTTCCCCGATGCGGAACGGGTGGAAATCTGGCAGAAGCAACTGTCGGAAGCAGACTATGACATCATCTTGGGAGTCCGCTCCTCCATCTTCCTGCCTTTCCGCGACCTCGGCTTGGTGATTGTGGACGAAGAGCACGAAAACACCTACAAGCAACAAGACCCTGCCCCCCGCTATCATGCCCGCAATGCCGCCATTGTGCTCGCCTCCATGTACGGTGCCAAAACCCTGCTGGGCACGGCCACCCCTTCTGTAGAGACCTGGCACAATGCCGCCTCCGGCAAGTACGGGCTGGTAGAACTGAAGGAGCGCTATAAAGAGATACAACTGCCGGAGATTATCCCTGTGGACATCAAGGAACTGCACCGCAAGAAGAGGATGAACGGTCCGTTCTCGCCGTTGCTCCTGCAGTATATCCGCGAAGCGCTGGAACAGAAAGAACAAGTCATCCTCTTCCAGAACCGCCGCGGCTTCGCCCCCATGATAGAGTGCAACACCTGCGGCTGGGTACCCAAGTGCAAGAACTGCGACGTCAGCCTCACCTACCATAAGGGGCTGAACCAACTGACCTGCCACTACTGTGGCTACACCTACCAACTGCCCCGCATCTGCCCTGCCTGCGAGGGCACTGACCTGCGCAACCGCGGCTTCGGCACGGAAAAAATAGAAGATGACATCAAAGCCCTCTTCCCCGACGCCCGCGTAGCCCGTATGGACTTGGACACCACCCGCACCCGTACCGCCTACGAGCGCATCATCTCCGATTTCCAGCAAGGCAAGACGGACATCCTGATAGGCACGCAAATGGTGTCCAAGGGTCTGGACTTCGACCACGTCAGCATTGTGGGCATACTCAATGCCGACACCATGCTGAACTATCCCGACTTCCGCGCCTACGAGCGCGCCTTCCAGCTGATGGCGCAGGTTGCCGGACGCGCCGGACGGAAGAACAAGCGCGGCAGGGTGGTGCTACAAACCAAAAGCATCGACCATCCCATCATCCCGCAAGTCATTGCCAACGACTACGAAGCCATGGTAGGCGGGCAGCTTGCCGAACGCCAGATGTTCCACTACCCGCCCTACTACCGCCTGGTGTATGTCTACCTGAAGAACCGGAACGAGACCCTGCTCGACCTCATGGCACAGACTATGGCCGCCAAGCTCCGCACCGTCTTCGGCAACCGGGTACTGGGACCGGACAAGCCGCCCGTAGCACGCGTACAGACCCTGTTCATCCGAAAGATTGTCTTGAAGATAGAAACCAATGCCCCGATGGCCCGTGCCCGCGAACTGCTCGTCCAGGTGCAAAAGGAGATGGTGGCGGAAGACCGCTTCAAGTCGCTGATAGTGTATTATGATGTAGACCCGATGTAAATAACTCGTAACTAAAGAAATATGAAGAAGATACTTTTCGTTTGCCTCGGCAACATTTGCCGTTCCTCCTCGGCAGAGGGAGTCATGAAGCATCTGGTAGAAGAAGCCGGACGTGCGGATGAGTTTTTAATCGATTCTGCAGGCATTCTGTCCTATCACCAGGGCGAACTGCCGGACAGCCGGATGCGTACCCATGCCGCCCGCCGTGGATACAATCTGACGCATCTTTCGCGACCCGTACGTACCGAGGATTTTTACAACTTCGACCTGATTATCGGTATGGATGACCGCAACATCGACGACCTGAAAGATCGTGCCCCTTCAACCGCCGAATGGAGCAAGATACACCGCATGACGGAATACTGTACAAAGTTTACCCATGCCGACCATGTACCGGACCCCTACTACGGCGGTTCCGAAGGTTTTGAGTATGTGCTGGACATTCTGGAAGATGCTTGTGCGGGGTTACTGCAGAGCATTTAATCCAGCGGCATTACATGATACAGTGTCCCCTGCCTTGACTTCTTGTTCGGTATTTCAAGCTTCTTGAGCGTCCGCCCGAATACGGCAACCTTGTTGATTGCCAGACGGTCACGCGTCTTTGTCTGTAAAGCGGAAAGAATCTGCATGGGCATCATCCATTGCCCCTCTTCATCCTCTTCTGCCGCACGGAAATGGCTGTGAAAGAGTTGTTCCAGTGGGGTGAGCTGTTCAAATTCCCGGTTCGTCCGCTTCAAGATGGCTTCATCGGCATCATCCAGCCAGTAGCGCTCACCTTTGGCTACGGCATTCAGAGCTTGTGCATAGAGCTGGCGGTAGTTGATGGTGACATTTGTATCGATGGGGCCGGTGACCTCAATGCAGATGAAACGGCGGCTGCCACTGGGGTCGGACAACAAGTCCTTCTGGTTGCTGGTGCCGATGAAGGAGGCATACCGCCGCATCTCACGGATGGTGCTGCCGTAGGGTTTGCGCAGGTTGGCAACCGGTTTCTGCAGCAGATGCTTCAGGAAGCCCTGCTGGTTGATGTTGATTTGATCGAACTCATCGATGTTGACGAGCAGAAAGCGTCCCAGACTGCGCTCCGCTTCCTGCCTACTCTTGAAGTCGATGCTGTCCGTATAGCCGAAACGCAGCTCCGGTGGCAGCAAAATGCGGCAAAAGGTGGATTTCCGGAACCCTTGGGAACCGACAAGCAGAGGAGAAGTATTGTTTCCGTGTTGCCGGTCCATTCCACGCCAGTGTGCCACCATGCCCAGGAACCAGCGGTAGAACAACTCCCGCCAATGAGGATTGTGGCACGGGACGAGATCGGCCAACGCCCGGATGCGGTCTTTCCCGTCCCAGCGGCCGGTATCGTAAAGGTATTCTTCGACGGGATTATAGAGTGGCACATGGTCTGAAGTAAGGAAACGATTGATGTCGCGGTCCCATACGCGGATACCCTCCTTCAGGGCATTCATGGAGACCGTACTGCGGGCACGCTGGTCAGCAGGCTTGAAATAGAAATGGACGGAGTCGCGCTGACGGTATTCCAAATCATCCAGAACGGTGTTGTAGCGGAACTCATACCGGCGGCCCATAAACTCTTCCAGCCGGAAAACGCTCTCCTGCTCTTGCGTCAGACTGCTCTTTTTCCCGAAGCCTTTAAGCTCTTGATATAGGTTATGAATCGTTTGACGAACAATGAATTCATCCGCTTCCCGGTAATAGTGCATCAATGTCTGGCGGACTACTTCCTCTTCGGGGATGCCTGCCTTGAAACAATGTTCGGCCAGAGGCACCAGCAGTATCCGTAAATCCCCCTCCCGTTTCCAGCCGTCCAATTCGCGGAATGCACGGTCAAGGGCTGATTCGAAGAGTATGGCGAAGGTGTCCGAGGCTTTACTGTCCGGATGCAGCCGCAACAGCGGATTCTTTTCTGTGAGTTTTCGTTGCCGGAAGTTCTCTTCCTCGGGCATGCCGAGGGGCTGTTCCAGGCAGAAAGGTACAGCGGCAGGATTGTAGTATGGATATCCGTCCAGAGTCATGCGGCAACTCTGGGTAAGGGAAGGTTCTTTCAATGTAATGGCAAACGGCAGTAAGGGCTGGTAGCACTTCACCGCCATACGGTAGGCGTGGGCATGAAACAAGGTGGCATCGCTCTCCCGCTTCGGCGTTGTGCCGTCGGGCAGGGCAAACAATACCCATATCTTGGCACTCCGTCCGCTGGAACCGCAGAAAGCGGCAAAGGTCTGTGGCAGCAGGGCGGCTTGTTGCTTTACATATTCCGCTTCGGCAATGCCCGACAGACGGTTTACTTCCAGTTGTACGAGTCCGTTATAGTTCTTCATCCGCCGTTCTCCCTCTTGTGTACGGCTATATTCCACGGCAGGGTAGATGCGTGGCAGTTTGTCTATATGTTCGTATTGGGCGCAAGTACCCTCCAGTTGAGGAAGGATGGCCCGGAGGGTCGATACATGTCCGGCTTTGGTTTCGGTTTTCAGTTTTTTAATCAGTGCATCCGCTTCCAGGGTGCTGAGGGCTTCCTTTCCGCTCTCTTTTTCTGCTCTAATCAAGGTAATTTTCATTCTGTTTGTCAGCTTGTTTGGGTAAATATAATTCTCGTAAAGATACTACATTGAAGAGCTGAAAGCAAGCATTCTGCGGAATAATTATTAAATGGATACAAGTCTCCACGACTCATGCAGAGAAGTGTTAAAAGCAAGTGAGTTTCTTTGTCAAAACACTGGCATTCCTTTGCTTTTCTCCCTTTGTTTGTCTACTTTTGTATAGGGAATAGATGACGCCTAACGACCATGAACAACTCTGCTTACGGCCATGAAGCAATCGCTTGACGACCGTAAGCAGAGTTGTTCATGGTCGTTAGGCGTCTCTCTTTCCATAGCTTTTACGGATGAAGTACGCACCCCGCACCTATTCCGCATAGGGCGCAAACTTATTATATAACAACTTAAAAGACATTGAACTATGGCAATTTTATTTGATTGGTATGAACTTCCGGAACCAAAAGACAAACAGCGGGAAGAAAAGATACTTCATCCACGCATCCGCTTGAACGGCTCTACCACTACCGACGAACTGCGTCGCAGAATTCAGGAACGCAGCTCGTTGACGGAGACTGATGTCTCGGCGGTACTGGATGCCTTGTCGCACGTCATGGGGGAAGACCTTGCCGAGGGGCGGCAGGTGCATCTGGACGGTATCGGCTATTTTCATCCCGTACTGACGAGCACGGAGCCGGTGACCGCTGCGACCAAACGAAAAACCACCAAGATTAAGCTGAAGAGCATCAAGTTTCGTGCCGACCAGGTGCTGAAGAATGAGATAGGTGCCATCAAAGTTAAACCGCTGGGGCTGAATGAGCATTCCCAAAAGCTGAGTGACAAGGAGATTGACAGGCGACTGACGGGCTACTTCTCTACGCATCAGTTCCTTACGCGCAGTGATTTTCAGAGCCTCTGCGGAATGATGCGCTCTACTGCACAGCTTCATATTCGCCTGCTTCGTAGCGAAGGCAAGCTCGAGAATGCAGGAAAACTGAACCAACCGATTTATGTACCTTGCACGGGGTATTATGGTAGAGACGAGTAGGTTACGGTAAAACTATAGCGTTTTGAGTAGGTGGAAGCAAAATTTGCTTCCACCTTTTTTTGTTGCTTCCACAGCAGTTCAAGTGCCGATGGATAGGGGGATGCAGGAGGTGGGTGGAAGTGTGGAAGCAAAGTGGGGAGAAAAAAATCTAGAGAGTGATGAGAGGCGCGGAAATCATTCTATATACTTCACCTCTTCACCTAAGGCATCATGGTTCATTTCGCGTATACTGCGATAAAGCTTACCATTTTTCAAATAATAATAATTCTGATAACCAGCAAACTCTATGTTGGCATAGGTTTCATTGTTACGATCTTTGCTTATTTTCCAAGAACTTTCGTAAATCATAGAATCTTTGAAAGTTATGATTGATGTAGAATCTGGACGAAGCTCAAACTTTATGCCGTTGGCAGTAGTGAATATACCGACAAAATCATGTTCTTTTTCGTTGTTGTCACATCCGGTTAGTAGCAGTATTCCCAACAATATTCCTATAATGACTGTTTGTTTCATATTTTTAGTTGTTATATTATAAAAAAGAGTGCTTCAATCGGATGAAGCACTCTCTCTTGTCTGTTTACTTTATTGGCATCTCTTTTCAGAGTTGTCTCTTATCTTCCTGCGGGAGTACCGGCATTTTCATTTACGTGGATTTTGAATTCCTGAGTGAAAGTCTTCCACTTATAACCGAACTTGATAGGAACATAGATTTCATAATCCCAGTTTACAGGAGTACCACTGTGGTTGTAGTAAGTCAGTGTTTCCTTACCAGTTGTTGCATCTACGTTGTAAACTACAGTTGTGTTGGCAGGAAGGCTACCTTCCTTGTAACCAGCCACAGGCTGCAAATTGCCGTCTACCAGTTTCAGGTTAGTCTTAACTTGATCAGTCATCCAGTTGCTCGGAGTACATTCGTAGAATTTGAACAGTTCTTTTTGCAGAGCTGTTGCATTGGGAGCCTCAGAAGCAGTGTAGAAATTACCGTTTTCGTCTGCATTCCAGCAAGTGTAAGTATAAGCACCTGTTACATCTACAGAGCTACCGTTAACAACAGCATCAGTTACTTCTCCTTCTTCCTTATTCACTGTGATAGTCATCGGTTCAATGATGTTGGCATCATAAGCCTTGATAACTTCAGTATGAGCAGCCGGATGTCCCGGAGTTGCATCACCATAGCAAAGGTCTGCAACCAACTTGATAGGAACAATCTGACCTACCAAAGCTTTGGCAGCTTCTGTCGGTTTGGTGTTTTCTCCGAAATTGGATTTTGCATCCGGATCAGCTTCTTGCAATTTGATGTTATAAGTCTTGTGACCTTTCAGAGGATTATTTGCATTTGTACAGAGGTTGTCCTTATAATTGTCAATTGTTGCAGCCAATTCACCTGCAATGTACAATTTTGTGTTGTCGGCACTCAATGTAACAGCACCATCCTTGAATGTCTTGCTGGCAACATCAAAGTACTTATAAGTTTTACCAGCCAACTGTTCAGCATCGAATTCAAAACGTACACCTTCTGCTTCAAATGTAGGAGAATAAGGATTCTTCACATTCGCAACGTTCTTATCCTGGAAGTACAGGTATTCCCATGCACCAGTAGCAGGTTTTACACCGTCTTGGTTCAAGAAACCGTTCACTAAGTCAGTGTAGATATTTACGGTCGGATTATTGTTAGTCTTATCGCCAGTCAATACGTGTCCAGTGGTTTCATTCCATGCAGGATTCCATTCCACAGCACCATAAACTACCGGGTTCACATTGAATACAGTGTTGTTGGTGTTTTTCTTCCAATAACGATTGTCATATCCATATCCACCGAATGTAGGTTTGTAGATAGTACGTGTCAATGTAATCTTCAATGCAGGATATGCCTTTGTCGGATCTTTCCAGAAGAATGTTTTAGTGAATACCATATCTTCGTGATTCTTCCATTCTGGATATTTCTTCACGATGTCAGCGTGAGTCAAAGTCCACTCAATGTTGTAAGATTCAACGCCGTCTTCTGTATTCTTAATAAGTTTAACTGTACCATAATCTACTCCATTTTGTGCGTCGAAACCTTCGTCAGTGTAAATGGCGTGGAATTCCTGTTTGGTCATACCACCTTCTTTTGCACCGTTGTAGATAACTTCGTTCATGGCTACAGTACCAATTCTATCTGCGAAATTGCCACATTTGAATATGGTATCATCGTATGTGAAACCGATTTCACGCATACCTTCTTCTTTCACCCATTTCACCTTGATGTAACGCATTGCTACCAAAGCATTGTTTACAGTATCCACCAGCTCTACACGTACCAACGGTTCGCGGCCTACTGCAGTGGCAGATACACCGTCAAGGCTATAGACCTTTGAAGTCATGTGACCATTCATAGGAGAGTCGATTTCTGCAAATTTCTGCTGATCAGTCTTGTTGCTGTTATTCTCAGGACCACCTAAAGTGATATATTCTTCAGTAGCCTTGTAGAAACGGAATGTCAGACCGTAGTCTTTGTATGCCTTCAACTCTGCATGTTGTTTATGGTCTTCTGCACCGATTTCCGTTGTACAAACCTCAACCAATTTCTTCAGGTCAAGGACTTTGTCATACTGTGCATAAACGTCAATCATGTTGTTAGCTTGTGATTCGTATGCACAAATAGAGTCGTGGTAGTGTACGTAGAATCTGCCTTCGCCATCGGTCTGAACTTCGTCAGCAAATTTGCCGGTCATAGTTTCGCCGTACTTCGTACGTGCATTAGCGATATAAGGAGCTACTTTTGTTTCGTGCAGACGAACATATTCAGAGTTTACATAAACTTGAGTGCCATTTTCCTTAAGGGCTTTAGCTTCATCAGCAGTCAAGTTTTCCTTAGCGATAGGAGCCTTTAGAGAAGCCATGTAGAAAGTTTCTTTTCCACTTGCATGACCGCCTGCTTCATTGATGGATTCGGCAACAGTCTTCTTGAATTGTACTGTCAATACATTGTCTTCTATTTTATAGCCAGTTGGCTGGATAGGAGAGTTCTCCGAAATCGTTGCGCCAGCTTTGGTGAGGATGTTTTCAGATTTGATGCAATCGAAAGAAGGCATATAGATATCTTCTGTACGTACACCCATATTGGGGCTAACGTGGAAGTAAGCCTCATTTTTGTCTGTAGATACCGTGTATGGATTAGCACCAGCTTTATTAACGTGGTCAAGTACAGGAGTTTTGGAATGTGCGGTAAACGTTCCTTCAGAATCTTCGTCAGTTTGAGGACCATCTGTATGTTTTGCCATTGCCTTGTACTCTTGTGGAGTATACTGTAGAGTAGTCAATGTAATAGCAGCAATACCATTGATATGACTTGTAGGAATTACAGCCAGACTAGTCAAACGATGTCCGATAATAGACATAACTTGAGCGCTCAATGCATCAACCTCAGCAGCCAAGTCTTTTAGTTTTTCGTCTGTAACAAAGCCGCCTTCCAATTCTTCTTTCAAGTCGTTGATTTTAGTCTCAACTGCCTCCAAAGAAGCCAACTTCTCAATTTGCTTTTCCAGTTCTTTCTTCAAAGCAGTCAAATCTGCCTCGGATACTCCGCCTTCTGTCGAATTAGCCTTGTCCAAAGCTTCCTGAGCTTTGTTCTTGGCCTCGTTTGCGGCACTTTTGGCTTCATCTACAGCCGTCTGCAACGTAGTAACTTTTGCATTCAGGTCATCAAGTGAAGCTTTCTTGTCCAGTTGTTCCTGCAAGTCCTTGATGTCATCATCATAATCCTTACAAGACGTGAATGTACCTGCAGTACCCAACATCAAGGCACTGAACAGGGTCACACTTAGAAACTTCTTGTTCATAATTGAAAACTTTAAATTTATAAATTTAAAAAAATAAAAAGTGAATAATCTCTCATTTCGAATCCCTTCCACATAGCTGTCTGTCATGTGATTTTTTCCGTTACTTCGCAGGTAATGAAATCTTGTTAATT
>ERZ1036460.362-NODE-362-length-13227-cov-17.854995_pt1 | contig 13227 bp, 9 predicted proteins | sample MGYA00514229_ERZ1036460 | MGnify/ENA primary metagenome ERZ1036460 (study PRJEB33795, sample SAMN09464921) | human gut metagenome | host: Homo sapiens | place: USA: Stanford, California | collected 2016-08 | study: EMG produced TPA metagenomics assembly of the...
AAAATCATCAAATAAAGTGATAAATTCTTCGTCAAATAATCTGACTAGCTACAAAATATCAAAAGTTTGTACGCTAAAACGTAAAAACTTTGAATTTAATTATCATTTTGTACTGTAATTTATTCAGGAGATAACCATGATGATATATAGAAAAGAATACATGAAAGAGTTAAATTCCTTCAAAGATAATAAAATTATTAAAGTTGTAACTAGCATACCAAGATCTGATAAATCAACATTGCTTAATATGTTTAGTGATGAATTATTAGCAGATTGGGTCAAAAAAGAACAAATTCAATTTATAAACTTTGAACTCATGAAATATGATTCGATACGAAATTATAAAGATTTATACAATTTAGTCGTTTCTAATATTCTAACTAATCAAAAAATTACTTATTTTTGACGAAATTCAGCAAGTTCAAGAGTGGGAAAAAGCAATAAATTCAATTTCTATAGAATACGATGCTGATATTTATATAACAGGTTCAAACGCATATCTTCTTTCTTTAGAACTATCCACCTTGATCTCTGGTAAATACGTTGAAATAAAAATTCTTTCGCTTTCATTTAAAGAGTATTTTGAATATTACAATGATAGAAATATATCTAGAGAAGAAATTTATAATAATTATTTTAAATATGGTGAACTTCCACAACTATTAATTTTGCCTAACAATGAAAAAACAATCTATGATTTCTTATCGAGTATATATGACATAGTTATTTTAAAAGATGTTATTTCAAGAAATAAAATAAGAGATATCGACTTAATAAAAAGAGTCTTTGCATTTATTTGTGGAAACATTGGAAATATCATTTCAACTAATAAAATTGCTAATTATATCGCAAAAGAAGCTAAGTTAGATTCCTCAATTAGACCAGCAACCGTCGGAAACATTCTTGAAATGTTAGAAAACGCATTCATAATTTTCAAAGTAAGCAGATATGACGTGAAAGGAAAGGAGATATTAAAATCATTAGAAAAATATTATGTGGCTGATTCCGGTTTAAAAAATTTTGTTGTTGACTATGGATTAGAAAACTATGGCTATACTATTGAAAACGTTATTTATCTTGAACTTATTAGACGCGGCTACAAAGTTTATGTTGGCAAAAACGAGGCAAAAGAAATTGACTTCGTTGCTAAGAAAGGCGATATAACAGTATATTATCAAGTAACCGAAACTTTATTAAGCCAATCAACTCAAAAAAGAGAAGTTTCCTCTTTTAGTGGCACAAACGATTTCTATGAAAAGATAATAATAACAACCGATAAAACTTACACCACAAATTTAAAAGGTATTAAGATAATAAATATAATCGACTTTTTATTATCTTAGCCTAAAAGAAGTACTCTATTTTTAGTTAGTAATTACTATAGTTAGTAAAGACAATGATTTTCATGAAAATTCAAAAAATATTGATGTAATCGATATATTGACGAATTAAAAAATCCCTAGCTCACATTTGAGGATAGGGATTTATTAGAAACATTATATTTTAAGCTTTTATAAATTCACCAGCATTTTTTCCTTTAGTAGCTTTAACATAAAGTTCGCCATTTTGTGACTTACATAATGCCTTAGCATACTTTAAAGCTTCTTCTTTTGTTGTGAATGTTTTAATTACTTTAGAACCATCTTTAAGTTCGATTTGCCATTTATTATTAACTTTGCTTAATAAATAAATTTTCTTATCAGATTTTTCTATAGAAGTTAAGGAATCTTTATTGTCTTCTTTAACAACATTTTCATCTTTTTCTTCTAAAGTTTGATCAACTGGTTCATCTACAATAACATTTTCTTGAATAGATTCTTCAATAGCATCTTTGATTTCTTGAACAGTTTCTTCTTTAGTTTCTTCTACTAAAGCTTCATTTTCTAATCCTTCACTTTGAATAATGTCTTCAGATATAGATTCAGTAATTTCTTTTGTTTCAATTGGTGTTTCTTTTAAATTTACCTCTTCATCACTTTTAGTATTTTCATGATGAAGTAAAGTTTCTTCTCTAGCTAAAGTTGCTTCAAGAATTTCTGATGTTGTTTTGCCTTCATCAAAGCCTTTATCGATGCTAGAGATTTCTTCTTTATATCTAGCGATTTCTTCATCATTAGCAAGAATGAAGTGACCTGGTTCAATTTCAACAAATTTAGGTTTATTGACTGAGTAATCATGGCATTCTTGAGGATTATAAACGATTCTTTTACGTTTTTTCTCCGAATAAGGATTTGGTTTTGGAATAGCGCTTAATAAACTCTTTGTATATGGGTGTAATGGGTGACGGAATAATTCATCGCTTGGAGCAAGTTCAACAATTTCACCAAAATACATAACAGCAATTCTATCACAGAAATATTTAACAACCGATAAATCGTGAGCGATGAATAAAATGGATAATCCCATTTCTTCTTTAAGTTCATTAAGTAAGTTAATAATTTGAGCACGAATCGAAACATCTAAAGCACTAATTGGTTCATCACAAATAAGTAATTTTGGATTCATAACAAGTGCTCTAGCAATACCAATTCTTTGACGTTGACCACCACTAAATTCATGTGGATAACGGTTGGCATAATCTTCGATTAATCCGACTTTTTCTAAAGCTTCAACGACTCGAGCATGATTTTCGGCTTTGTTATGGAAGCCTTGAATTTGTAAACCTTCAGAAATAATAGATTCAACAGTCATACGAGGATCAAGCGAATCAACAGGATCTTGGAAAATCATTTGAATTTCGCTCATCAATTTATGATTAGTCGCCTTTAAAGCAGCGATTTTACCATTGATTTGTTCTATTTTTTGAGTATCGTTTTGACTTTTTGCTAATTTCAATTCAGATTTATATCTTGCAATTTCTTCATCGTTGACACCAAGTTCGCTTGCTCTTTTATCATCTTTTTTAATTTGTGATATTTTAGCTTTTTGAACTTTACAAATGTCACGTTTATATTTTAAAGCCTCACTATATAAAGAATCGTATTCTTCTTTAGTAATTTCTTTGTTAGCTAAACGAGTTTTCAATTCTTTTACTTTTTTAGTAAATCTAATATTAGTGTACTTAATTTCTTTTTCGTTCCAACGAGTACCAGCACCAATTCTATATCCTTTATAGTATATGGAGCCTGAAGTGATATTATAAAGCCTAATAATTGATCTACCAGTAGTTGTTTTTCCGCAACCTGATTCACCAACTAAACCAAAGCATTCACCTTCTTTAATTTGGAAATTTACATCATGTACAGCTTTGAGTTTATATCTACCAGGTCCTGATCCGAAGAAGAAATATTGTTTTAAATGATTAACGCTAAGAATGATTTTTTCGTCAGCATATTCTTTTTTATACTTACATTTAATCTTAATATCTTCTAATTGCTTTTCGCTATCTTCATATTGATTTAATTCAACTTTAGGTTCAGTGTCATGATAGTTTTCTTTAAATGAATCTGATTCGACTTTGATTTCATCGTTAGATTGAACTTCTTGATATAAATCTAAATTTTTACTAATCATCTTTTTAGGAGAAATTTTTTGTTCTTTATTTTTATTTTCGTTAAACATCTTGTTTCCTCCTTAAATATTCTTTTCGAATTTCGCTTTTTCTTTTAAAGCATTTTCGATTCTTGTTTTGACGATTTTAGGCATTTCAACCTTAGGTGCTGCAGGGTGTAATAACCAAGTAGCAGCATAATGTGTATCACTTATTTTAAAATAAGGTGGTTCATATTTAAAATCAACAGCTAAAGCATATTTACTTCTTAATGCGAATGCATCACCTTTTGGTGGGTAAATCATATCTGGTGGAGTTCCTGGAATAGCATCAAGTTTTTCTTTGCTATCAATATCAGGTATAGAAGATAAAAGTGCCCATGTATATGGATGTTTTGGATCAAAGAATACTTCTTCAGCGAGTCCATATTCAACAATTTTACCAGCATACATGACTGCAACTCTATCAGCCATATTAGCAACAACACCAAGGTCATGAGTAATAAAGATACAACTTAAATTACGTGTTTCTTTTAATCTATTAATAAGTTCAAGAATTTGGGCTTGAATTGTAACGTCAAGTGCGGTTGTTGGTTCATCACAAATTAAAATTTCTGGATTAGCAGTTAACGCAATTGCAATAACAATTCTTTGTCTCATACCTCCACTAAATTCAAATGGATATTGTTTGAAACGTTTTTCAGGAAGTGGAATACCAACTTCTCTCATAACTTCAATAGCCATCTTTTTAGCTTCGGCTTTACTTATTTTTGTTTTACTCTTAAATTCTTCGTTTTCAGTGACTATTTTTCCTTTAATTGAATCAATACGAGTAATAAATTCTTTGAATTTTTCATCACTAATAACTTTATGTTTATCTACCGCTTTTTCAGTTTTAGAAATATTAATTTCTTTAAACTTTTTATTCTTTTGTTCTTCTTCGAGATCTAATTTTTTATTGAAATTATATGCTTCTTCAAGTTCTTTTAATGTAGCTGGATTTAAAGATGCTTTATAAGAAGAAAATTCAGCTTCAGCAGTTTTAAGTTCTTCATTTATTGATGTTAGCTTATTTTTATGTTCTTTAGTAATTTGTTTTTTGTATTCTTTAACATCTTTTTTACCTGCTTTTTTACTTAAATCATAAGCTTTTTTTAAAGCTGGCTTGCAAAGTTTATATTCAGCTTTATAACTTGCAATTAACTCTTTTAAAATTAAATTATGAGCTGTAAGTCCTTCTTCAATAGTTCCATCAAATTTGTCAAAAGATTCTTTTTGATAAATAGCTAAATGAAATTTGCTTTTTTGAATATTGTTATCTCTAATAATTCTTTCTAAATCATTTTTAAATGAAGTGATGCTTTCAAGTTTAGAAATACGACCTTCGTATTTTTCAATCGCTTCACTACGTTTTTTAGTAGTATCATTTTTATAATTTTCATAAGAAGCATAGATTTCATCGATACTTTTTTGATTGCTTTGAATACTATCAGTAAGTGCAGAAATTTTTTCTTCGTTTTTTTCTACGTTTGCTGCTTTAAGCTTTTCTAACTTATTTGTTTCACTATCAATCGTCTTATTTAATTCTTTAAGCTTTTCGATTAGTGACTTGTTATTTGCAATTTCATTAGTTAATTGATGAATATTGTAATCAGTATTAGCTTTATTGTTTCTATATGCAGTTAATTCATTTGCAACTTGTTGATGCAATCTACGTTTTAACATATTTTTGTTAACCATAGTTGCTTCAATAATTTGCTTACCGATTTTCATGACAGGATTTAAAGCACTTAAAGGATCTTGGAAAATCATTCCGATTTTCTTTCCTCTAATACGATGAAATTCAGCTTCACTTACTCTGACTAAATCTTCACCTTCATAAAGAATTTGTCCGTTTTCGATAATAGCATTATTGGCACTAATACCCATAATTGCTTTATTAGTAACAGATTTACCACTACCACTTTCACCAACAATACATAAAGTTTCACCTTTATATAAGTCGAATGAAACTCCTCTTACAGCGTGGACGATTCCACGATCTGTTTTAAAAGAAATGACTAAATCTTTAACTTCTAATATTTTTTCTTTATTATTTGTTGCCATAATTATTCACTTCCTTTCAATTGTGGGTTGAAGGCATCTCTTAAACCATTTCCGAATAAGTTAAATGAAATAAGTAAGAACATCATAATAATCGTTGGTATGAATAAAAGGAAACTCTTTTCACCAGTATAATAAGAATTAGCACTAGCTAAAATAACACCGAATAATGTTTGATTCTTTAAACCTAAACCTAAATAAGCAATACTTGCTTCTGTATAAATAACACTAGGAATAATTAAAACCGAGCCGGTAATAATAGTTCCAGCAGCATTTGGTAAAATGTGTTTAAAAATTAATCTTCCGTCTTTAGCACCAAGAGTTCTACTAGCTAAGACATATTCTCTACCTTTAAATCTATAGAATTGCGTTCTCGTTTGATGAGCTACACCCATCCAACCAGTAAGGAAGAGAGATAAAAGTAAAGCTATAACGTCACTTGCATTACCCCAATTAAATTCTTGACCATAAAGAATACATAACGTAACGATAACTGTTAATGGTAAACCGCTTAAAATATCGCAGAATCTTTCCATTAATATATCAGTCCATCCTCCGAAATATCCTGAGATAGAACCCCAAATTAAGCCGATAAAAATATTAACAAAAGAGACTCCAATTGCTAAGAAGAATGAAAATCTTAAGCCTGTAAATAATAATTTAAAATAGTCTTGTCCATTTCCGTTGGTTCCAAAGATGAAAATAGGCATCTTATCATAACCAAGCGATTTGTACTTCATTACTTTTACTTTTAAACTAAATCCAGTGTATCTTCCGTTTGCACCTTTTTTAGCGTCTCCAATTTGTTCAACAACTTCAACAATCGGACAATCATCATTTAAAATTTCAAAACGTTTTTTAAGAACTTCTAAGTCATTAGTAGCTTTAGTTCCTTCTTTTGCAAAGTTCATTTTAAATGAATTATTAAGTTCAAAAACAGTTAATTCTCTAGCACCATATGTATGATCAATTTTTCCATAAACTGCTTCATATTGGTCGTATGTAAAAGAACAATAAGTTAGTTGAACTTGGTTAGCGACAAAGCCAAAGTCACCAATCCATGAATTAATATCTTCTCTTTTTCTTAATAAAGCTTCATTTCCATCTTTGAATGATAAAGACTTAATAAGTTTATCGTTTTCAGATTCTGTAGGTGCTTCAACTTTAACGCTTTCTAATGGTAAAAAGCCTGTTTCAGTTTCGCTTTTTTGAACTTCAAAATAAAGCTTTCCATTAACTGTAGAGTTTTCTGCTGTAGTTGAATAGCCAAAATCACTAAGTTTTAAATCGATAGTAACAGTACCTCTATTTTTTTCAAATGAAGTTTCTGTACCTTTTAAATAGTGATGCTTATTTGTTGTTGTATCAAGGAAGGAGAATTTATATCCATTAAATTCATATCCAGTTTTTGTTGCATCGCTAATTACATAAGTAATTTGGTAAGTTTCATCAATTGCAAAATCAGCAGCTGAAGAATAATAGTTAGAATTACTTGTTTTAGTTGTGCAATAAACACTGACATAGCCACCAGTTCCATATTCACTACTAACACCATCAGTAAGTCTTACTTCAGTTTGTAGATTAGAAATTGTATTTTCAGCATAACCAACAGGTAAATTTGTTTTGCTATCAAAAATGACATCTTTTTTCTTTTGTGTTCCGTCCCAAAATCCTGTTCCAGCAGGAAACAATTTTGGTGTTAAGAAAGTTTCAGAAACTGTGCCGCCTTTACCAGGCTCAGTATTATAAACACCTTCATTAGGTGTGCAAAGAGGAACGATAAAAGCTAAAAGCATTAAAGCTCCAACAATTACACCTCCTGTTACAGATGCTTTTGATTTGAAAAAGCGTTTCATAGCATCTTTAAAGAAGGTAGTTGCTTTTGTTTTTAATTTAACGTCATGGATTTTAGTATGATTTTGAACAAATTCAAAATCTTGAGCTTCTAAAGTAACTTCTTTTCCATTGCCGTCATTAAGAGTGTAATGTTCCATAATTATTTCTTAGCTCCCATTCTGATACGAGGATCAATAAATCCATAAGATAAATCAACGACGATGCCTGATAAAAGACCAATTAATGTATAAAAAGCCATATCAGTCATAAGTAATGAATAGTCTTTACCATTGAATGCAGCCATATAAAGTTGACCAACACCAGGAATTTGATAAAGATTTTCTAAAATCATACTACCGCCTAAAATAGCGATAAATTCACTAACAATTGAAGGTAATACTGGAACCATTGAGTTTCTAAAAGCGTGCTTCATAATCGCTTGACCTTTAGTTAAACCTTTAGTTCTAGCTAATAATAAATAATCGGATTGTAAAACTTCGCAAAGTTCAGCTCTAACAAATCTAGCATATCCGAACAATGAACCACTAGCTAAAGCAGTAACAGGAACGATATAAGCTAAAACCTTTTTGGACGTAGGATCGGTTGCTTGAGGCCAATAAGGTGGTAAAGAGCCAGATCCATAAGCAAGAGCGATTAAATAAGAAATAAGAACGAATCCAGGGATAGAAATAAAGGCCATAATGACAATTTGCATGACGTTATCGAAAACTGTCCCTTTTTTTAGTGCACATATAACACCTAATCCAATTCCTAGAGGTACTGAAATTATAACACTAATAATATTAATGCTAATTGTTGTAGGAAGTCTTGACATTAAAATGTCCATCGTCGATCTTCCAACTTCGAATGATTGAGATACGCCCCAATCCCATCTTGTAAAGATACCACCAATCCAGTTTACATATCTAACCATAACAGGAGTTTGATAGAAATAATAAGTCGTATTTCCTGCACTTGTTGAGATAGTAATTTGATCGAGAAGTTCGCCTAAATTTGATACTGGCGTTGTTTTAACAATTAAAAATCCTCTATTAACTTGTTCCATGTAATAAGCATACGTTTGTCCAACGCTTGGTAAGAAAACTTTTTCAGTCTTCAGACATGCTAACAAAATGTAAGTTAAAGAAAGAACAATAAATGCAGTCATCAACGCTAACAAAATTCTTTTTATAACGTATTTAGTCATGTTCAATCCCTTTCAATAATATAAAATATAACCCTATCAAGGATAGGGTTATATTATCATTTCATTGTATTTTTTTAAATCAATTTAATAAATTTTATTTATTAATTTGATAAATCTTCTGGTGTGATAAGCCAGTAGCTTCCATAATTTTTAGAAATTGTTTCGCCATTAGCATCTACATCAAATGTAATCATGAAATCAAGATATGTGTATGCTGCGTAATCTGGGCCTAAAACTGCACCTGGAATAAGTGTGTTACCACTAAATTCTAATGTATAAGTTCCATCACTATTTTTAGTGAAAGGAATTTCAACATATGCTTCTTTGCCAGTTTCTAAGTCAATCGCATCACCAAATATTTTTACATTCTTTGCTGCTTCATCGATTGAGAGTGGGAATGTAACTTTAACTTTTTCCGTTAAAGATCCAGCGAATTTAGCTTTGCTTTCATCAGCAACGATAAATTGCTTTTCTGCACCGTATTCATCAACGAAGACGCCACCATTTCCAGCGCCCCATAAGGAGTTGAATGACCATAACTTACCATTGTAAGAAAGATCTTTATTAATAACTCCAGTGTCGCCACCAAAATTAAGTGTAAATCCAGATGAATCATCACTCTTATATTTGTCAAAGTTATTGAATACATCTAATCCATTACCTGAAACTCTAATAACAGTTTGTCCATCGTAATTACCAGCTTTAACACCTTGATTAAGGATTTCTGTTTGTATTTGAGTATCTGATAGACTTGAAGAAAGTACTTTTGCAGTTACATCAAGTTTAATTAATGGTTTTCCATTAGAAACCCAGTTAGTTTCATTATTTTCGTTAATATGTGATTTAACTGCTAAATCGAATGCTTCTTCCCAGTTACTGAAAATAACACCATCTGTATATTTACGTGTAGCATCATCTAAAGAAACTAATTCAAGTTTAATAACTGTTGGATTTGATTCAGTTCCTAAAGTATAGTGTCCTGCATCAAGTTCTTCTTGAATGGCTAATTCAAAATAATCAGCTGCATTATCTTTCCATAAAGTGAAATCATCTAATGAAGTTCCAAATGTTTCACTAATAACTTCTTTATGAGCATCACTATCATTATATGCAGTTGGAGATTTTGGTGAAACTTTATTTACTGGTTCTTGAATTCCATAAGCTGGATTTCTGTGATAGTAATTAGCGATAGCATTTCTATCAACACCAACAACTAACCCTTTATAGAAATTATTATTAGATAAAATAGGTTTGACTTCCCATTCACTACCTGGGAACATTGAATCGTGTGAATGTTTATCGAATGTGTTAACAAAATAAACAGGAAAATATCCTGAGCCTGGAACAGCTTTCTTTAAAGGGCTAGATGCATATTTATCCCAATAATCAGCAGGAATATCTGAACTATCTGTTAATCCTTGTTCAAACATTTTGATAGTTGTATTTTCATCAGTAGCTAAAGCTGTATTGATGTTTAAATGGTAACCTTTAATTTGATATAAATCTCTGCCATGATCATCTTTTGCAAGTGGCCATGTTTCGTTTTTTGCAAAAGCAACAGTTTTCTTTGATTGATAGGCACTTGTGTAATATGGACCAACACAAAGCATTGTATCTAATGGTGTAAGACCATCAGAACTTGCGCCCATAGTTTTTGCACCTTTAATAACATCTCCATTACCTAAAGCTTTTAAAAATTCTTCTGGGAATGGATTTGCCCAAACACCATTTAATTGATATTCAGCATAATCAGGTGTTATTTTTCCGTTAAATTGGAATGTAATTGAGTTATCGGTTTCATCAATTTTAACACCGACTTTCTTCATAAATTCTTCATTTGATGGTAATGAAGTTGCATCTCCTGAACTTTCAAAGAATTCAGCAAATCCTTTAAGTTGTCTATTAGGTGTTGCTTCTGCTGCTTGTTCAGATCCTCTAAAGTAGTTAATAGATTGAGTTGCTAAAACTTTTAAAGGAGTAAGATAATCTTCTAAAGCGATTGGTCTGTTATCAAATTGTGAGAGTCTTTTTGATGCAGTTCTATAATTTAATCCTGGTGTAACACCTTTATTATTATCTGCAGTTGAACCACCAACTCTAAGATAAACTTTCCATGTGTCACTTGCACCGTTTGCATCAGGATTTATAGCTTCAGGAGCATTCTTTCTTGATAGACCATTGGTATATTCATAACCAGTTGAATCTTTGTTAACTAAAGTTCTGAAATAATATTGACTGATATATTCATAGAAAGTTTCAACAGCGTTAGAATTTGATTTTAAATAGTTAAATTCTCCAATATCCATTGATGCGTCAACTTGTTCGTGTAAGAACATTTTGTAAGCTTCTGTTTTTTCAGCTTCTAAAGGTGCATCAATTGAGCCATAGTCGGTAATACCAAAACCATATCCTGCAATATATTTGTTGCTATCAAGGAATGGTGAATGTAATCTTTTTGAATATAATTGATATCCGCCACTATCCATGAAAGTAATTGGAGCCAAACCGTTATTAATTAAATATTTTTCAGTAGCAGCTGCCATTTTTGTTCTTTCGGCATCTCCGAGTGAAGAATTATCATAATAATTATTAACAGCAGTTCCATTAGCTGGAGTGATTGTTAAGTCTAAAGCTTTTCTTACAGTTGAATCACCATTTAAAGCAAATAAATATACTTGTAAGTTAAGATTTTCATCAACTTCTGGAGCAGTAATAGTACCATCATCACCAACGATTGATGTTCTATCTTTTCCATTTTCATCAATAACTGTGACACCAAAAGTTGATCCAGACTTTACTTCATAAGCAAATAAGTTAGCTTGTTGTCCACTTTCTAAAACAGCAGAACTCTTAGCACTAACAAAGTGTGAAGCGTTTCCTTTAGTAACAGTTAATTGTGGTGAAAAATATAAATTTGAACTTGCTTCTTTAACTTGACTAGCAGCTAAATTAATAGTTTTTTCAGGTGTAGCTTCTAATTGTCCATCAGGCAATATCTCATCACCATTATTATCATTTCCGCCACATGCAGTAAGCGATAAAGCAAGGAGAGTTAATGCAGATAATGTATATGTAAATTTTCTTTTCATAATATGACCTCCTTTTCCCTCAAAAATTCTTTTGAAAGAAATATGTTATATTTAACTCTAAAATAGAAAAATTAATTAAACAAATTAATAAATCTTAATACTATCTTAATATCATACATCAATTTTAAGTTTGACTGAAAGTAATAATTAATTAGGATAGCCAACATAAAATAGAATTAATGACACCACTAAAAAAGTAATGCCTATTATAAGATAAGATAGAAAGATAAAACGATTACTTTTTCTTTGCGTAATTTTACTTTCTCGATACGACACCATGTCATATTGTTTTTTTCCGTTTTTCTTTGATACACTAATCAAATTTTCAAATCCAACATAGAAGACATCAAATAATCCTTGGTTAGTCACATATGAAAGTATTGAAATAGCAATTCCTGTAGCACCGCTAGCAAAAGTTCCGTCTATTGCTCCATACATTGTCCAACCACTAACTCCATATATTAAAAGAAAGAGAAAGATCATAGTCAAACCAAAAAACACAAATGTCATAACAGACTTTTTATTAATAAAATCTTTTTTTGTTAACTTTATTTTTGTACTCATTTTAATTCCTTTTTTATAATACCTAATAATACATGTTTATTAAGTATTTAGCGTTATATCATTTTATTATTATAAAAAATGTCTGGCACTTAATTGTATCCAGACATTTTAATTAAAATTTACCAACTAGAAGAAAGTTCCTCTAGCTTTTTCTTTAACTTCTTTACTTGCAGTAAATGGAATACGAGTTGTATAACCTGCTTTAGCTGCAACGATCATTTTAGCTGGCCATTCTTGGATAGCTGCGTTCCAAGTGAAAACTGTATCATTGTAAAGTTCTCTAGCTGCTGTAATTTCTTTTTGTAAGTAACTATTTTGTCTTAAGCATTCAGCGATTTGATCGTGAGCTTTTAAATCTGGATAATTTTCATATGCAACATTAATTTGACCAAATAATTTATCAATGTTAGCATTCTTTTCATTTCTTAAAGCGTCTTGATTTGCTGCATCACTAATTCCACTTCTATATTGTGTAATTTTAGTTAATGTATCTTTATCTAAATCAATTGCTCTATCAAGTAACTTAGCTGCATTTTGTAAAATGACAACTCTTTGTTCTAAGTAATTGTCAATTTGAGATGCATCGTGTTGAATTTTTTGTTGCAATTGTCTTAAGTAAGTTCTTGCATTAATTTTAACGATCAAGAAAATTAATCCTGGAATAATGCCTAATACATAAAGCATGATTTCGAAAATTAAAGATCCAACTCCTACTTTAACAGGAATTTGTTTTTGAATAACATTAACATCGCGACCTTCTTCAATGGTAGGTCCTGTTAATTCATCTAATTCATTTGCCATAAATTTTATCTCCTCGATTATTTTATTTAACGACAATTAAATAATAACACCTAAATAAATAATTTAATATCTATTTAATTTTATTGATTACGTTTCATAATTGTAGGTAACAAATTAAAAAGGAACCCTTTATAATTG
>ERZ1036460.367-NODE-367-length-12733-cov-10.308566_pt1 | contig 12733 bp, 11 predicted proteins | sample MGYA00514229_ERZ1036460 | MGnify/ENA primary metagenome ERZ1036460 (study PRJEB33795, sample SAMN09464921) | human gut metagenome | host: Homo sapiens | place: USA: Stanford, California | collected 2016-08 | study: EMG produced TPA metagenomics assembly of the...
CATCGTTAAAAAGAATACCTACTTTTGTGTTTACACAGAGTTACGCGCGGATTCCAAAGAATTGTTATAAAATTATCAAAATAATCTTTTTTGGTTTTTAGTGATAACTAAAAATTATTTTGAGAAGAGGTGTTTTTTATCTAAAAGTATATTGTTATATGGTAAAATGATTATATGTATAAAGTTATATTAGTTGATGATGAAACTTCTGTTAGAGAACGTCTTTTAAACTTGGTTGGAAAACTTAATGAAGACTTTGAAGTTATTGGTGTTTATGAAAATGGCTTTGACGCTTTAATAAATGGAGTTACTTTAAATCCTGATCTTATAATTACTGATATTAAAATGCCTTATATTGATGGAATCACATTAATAAAAAAGGCAAAGTTAGAATTACCTTTTGTCCAATCTATTATTATCAGTGGATTTGATTCTTTTGATTACGCTAAACAAGCAATTTCTTTAGGTGTTATCGGATACATTTCTAAACCTATTACTTTTGAAGAACTTAAAGAAACTATGCAAAAAGCTAAACGTGAACTTGATTCAAAATTACGTATAGATAAAGATTTAAAGCAACTTAAGAGCAACGAAAATGTAGCTTTAAAATTAATTCATGATAGTGATTTATGTACTCTTTTAACTTTAAAAGAAGCTCCTGAAATTTTTAAAAATAAATTAATTAATGATGGTATCAATTTAGATTATAAATACTTAATTTTAGGTGTTTTTGATAATGATACAGAAAAAGAAAATGTTACTTTCGAAGAAAATGAAAATATATCTTTATATTTAGAATCTTATATTTATGACGAATTAAAGGATGCAACTTTTAAATCAATAGTCTTTAGAAATGGAAATAGCTACAACATATTTTTGCTTTCAAATGATCCATTTAATCATGAAGATGTAGAATCTCGTTTTTCTAGAGTTATTATCAAAATGAAAAAAGGTACAAGTGTATCTTTATCACTTGGATTTAGTGAAACGGGAGGAGGAATTAATAGCGACACAAGCTTTAGAAAGTTATATCGTCACGCTTCTAGAGTTTTAGAATATAGAACAGTTGTTGGTAGTAACATTGTTTTATTTTATGATGATGTTGATAAAGAACAAACACCAATTGGTAAAATCGATGATAATGATTTTAAAGCAATTTCTTATGAGGTTTTATATGGAAGAATTGAAATAGCTAAAGATAAAATCGTTAAAATTTTAAATAATATTACTTTAGATTCGTTTCGCTCCACATATTATTTTATTTTAAGTAACTTGATTGATTATCTTTTAAAATCATGTATCAATTTACAAAAATTATTCTCTGATTATATGTCAAATATCGAGATTATGAAAAACGTCATGAACATTAAAACTAATGATGCGTTATTAAACTTTATTAATAATTTAGTTGATGAAATCGATAAAATTAATAAAAACAGTAGACAAAAAGGAGTTGAAAACTCATTCAATAGAATCAAAAATTTTATTGAAAATAATTACACAAATTCTTTATTATCGCTTGATGATGTTGCTAATGAACTTGGATATAGCGTAAGTTATACAAGTGCAATTTTAAAGAAAAATAATACTTCGTTCACTAAATATTTAACTAGTGTACGTTTAGAAAAAGCAAAAATTTTATTAGCAAATCCTGATAATAAATTACTTATGATTGCTAATGAAGTAGGATATGAAGACCCATATTATTTTTCACATTGTTTTAAAAAATATACTGGAATTTCACCTTTAGAGTATCGAACAAATGAGAAAAAAGACTAAATCAATTAGAAATATTCTTTTCTCGACTTCAACGTCGTTATTTTTATTATATGTTTTGGCGACAAGTGCTATTGCTGCTAATATCTATATTTTTACTGTTGGAGATATTTTGTCCGATCAAATTAAAGAGTCTTCAAAACAAGTTGTCATTAATTATGAAAACTATTTCGAGAATGCAATAGCTGTATCGAATGCTATTCAAAACAAAGTAAACAATATTGATGTAAAAGCAGAAAAAGATTCAATTGAGCGTTATTTTGACGACATCACTTTTTTAAGAAGTGAAATAAATGCGATTGCTTTTTATGACTTAAATGGCGAATTAATTGTAAGTAATGGAAAAGCTAAATCTCCAGAAAATGCATCCAAAGAAGATTTTTTTATAAAAGCGATTGAAGAACCTTTAATTAATAACTTTTCTAAATTGAATCGTAGCGAAACAGAAGATAATTCTTTTTATATTACGATTTCTAAATATACTGAATTTAACAAAGGAGAAAATTCAGGAGTTGTCTGTATTAATTTTGATTTTACAAAAATAGTTAAATCACTTGTTAATATTGATTTAGGCGAAAAAGGTCACATTGTTATTTTCGATAAAAATTATGAATTAATTTATACATCATATATTGAAAGTTTAGATGATGACATGAAAGCATTAAAAAATATTGTTTTAGGCAATGATAAAGAAACAATTAATGGAATCGATTATAATGTTTTTATTTCAACGATCACAAATACTACATGGAAAGTTGGTGTTTTTAGCAATCGACAACAAATTAATAATGCGATTACAACTTTTATCGCTTCACTTTCTTCAGTGGCGGTCTTTTTAACTATTATTTATATTATTTTCACAGCTTATATAAGCGCTAAAATTTCAAATCCATTAAGACTTTTAAAACGCCAAATGACAAAAGTCGAAAGTTTAAATTATGAAGTCTCATCATATAGAAGAACTTATGGTAGTAAAGAAGTTGAAGAACTTGATGAATCATTTAGACAAATGATGATAAGAATTAAAGATTTAGCTAATAAGTTAATTGAAGAACAAGAAAACCAAAGAAAATCAGAACTTAAAGCGTTACAAAATCAAATTAATCCTCATTTTTTATACAACACACTTGATTCGATTATCTATATGATTGATCAAGGCAAAAATGAAACAGCTGAAAGCATGATTACAGCTTTATCAAAATTCTTTAGAATCTCTATTTCTAGAGGAAAAAACATTATCACCTTTAAAGATGAAATCGAACACGCTAGAAACTATTTACTCATTCAAAAATTAAGATTTGGTGATAAGTTCGAATATACAATCGATGTTGATCCTAAAATCAATTCAATGCACACTATTAAATTAATCCTCCAGCCAATTGTTGAAAACGCGATTGCCCATGGATTAAAAGAATGTCAAGGAGTTGGAAAAATTGAAATCATAGGTCGAATTGAAAATAATTTAATTCACATGCGCATCGTTGATAATGGTTTTGGCATTTTAGAAAGTAAGATCCAAGAAATTTATGCTTCGTTTAAGGACAAAAACATTCACAATGGAGTAGGATTAAAAAATGTATATGAAAGATTAAAAATATATTATGGAGATCTTTCAGACGTAAAAATCACTTCAACGTTAGATGTAGGAACAACTATTCATTTATATATACCAGTAGATGGAGCGATTAAACATGAAGAAAATTAAAATTTTATCTATCCTTTCTATTTTAAGTTTAGTAACGATTAGTTCGTGTCAAAATAGCACTAAGACAGTAAGTATATTTGTTTATGAACAAAATGATACTTTTATTCGTTCATTAGAAAGTCAAATTAGAGAACTTCTTGATGAAGACTTTGATTTACTTCAAACAGAATATGCTGAAACGAATCAAACATTACAAAACGAACAAATTGTTTACTCTTTAGAAAATGATGATCCTAAACTTTTACTTGTTAATATCGTTGATAGATTAGCCGCAAGTAGTGTTATCGAAAAAGCAAATTTAACAAATACGCCTGTAATATTTTTTAACCGTGAGCCTTTATATGAAGATTTAAAAGGAACAAAAAATATTTATTATGTTGGAATTAATCCAGCTAAAGAAGGGGTATTACAAGCTGAACTTGTTGATGATATTTTTGGAGGAAATGAAAATTTCTTAAAAAAATATGATAAGAATAAAGATGGAAAAGTTGGAACGATGGTTTATAAAGGCTCAATGAACCATCAAGATTCAGAACTTAGAATGAAAAACTCACTTCAAAAATTATCTGAACTTGGATACACTTTAGATTTATTAAGTGTTAAATATTGCGACTGGCAAAGAAAGTTTGCTTATGAAGAATTTGGAATTGATTATCTAGATTATAAAGATCAAATTGAGCTTGTTTTAAGTTGTAATGACGATATGGCATTAGGAGTAATTGATTACTTAAAAACTTTACCTGAATATAAAAATATTGATGGTAAAGAATTTAAAGATTACTTTTTCCCAATAGTCGGAAATGATGCTACAGAAGTTGCTATTGAATCGATTCAAAATGGTGAACTAAGTGGTACAATTGTTAATAACACCTTAGATCAAGCTAAAGCAATTAATGAAATTGCTAAACGCATATTTCTAGATGATTCAAAAAAACGGGATGATTTCCCTTATACATTTCATAACTCTTATTACGTACATATCGAACCTCATATTTATGTTAAAGAGTAAAAAACCTACAAAAATAGATTATTTATATCATTTAAGGAGAATTTATGGATATTTTAAATCGTTTACACGAAGAATTAGGCATTGAAACTAAGCGAATTGATGCTGCTATCAAATTGATTGATGAAGGCAACACAATTCCTTTTATTGCTCGTTATAGAAAAGAAGTCACAGGTAATTTAACTGATGTTGAATTAAGAAAACTTGAAGAAAGATTAAATTATTTAAGAGGACTTGACGAAAGAATTAATACTGTTCTTAAATCGATTGAAGAACAAGGAAAATTGACCGATGAACTTAAAGAGCAAATTGTTAATGTTAAAACTTTAAGTGAACTTGAAGATCTTTATCGTCCTTATAAGCCAAAGAAAAAGACAAGAGGTAGCATTGCTAAAGAAAAAGGACTTGAACCACTTGCTCAATTCATTCTTAATGAAGACACAAGCAAAGATCTTTATGAATATGCCAAAACTTTCATCAATTCAGAAAAGAAAGTTGAAACTGTCGATGATGCGCTTAAGGGTGCAAAGGATATTGTTGCTGAAGTCATTAGTGACGATCCAAATGTAAGAACATATATCAAATCATATTTAGATAAATCCGGCTCACTTCATAGTGTTGAAGCAACACCTGATGAAAAAAATACATATGAAATGTATAAAGATTATAAAGAAGCAATTAAATCAATCCCACCACATAGAATTTTAGCGATGAATCGTGGTGAAAAAGAAAAATGTTTAAAAGTCTCTTTAGATTATGATTTTGATTTTATTAAAGAAGAAGTTAGAAGAAAATATAACATCAAACCATTCTATCAAGCACTTTACGAAGAAGTCGTTATTGATTCTTTAAAAAGATTAATTATGCCTAGTGTTGAAAATGAAATTAGAGGCCTTCTATTCGATAAAGCTAGTGAAAAATCATTAGAAGTCTTTAAGAAAAACCTCGTTTCACTTCTTATGTATCCACCATTAAAAGATAAAGATATTTTAGGTTTTGACCCTGGATTTAGAACTGGTTGTAAATATGCTTTAATTGATAAGCTTGGCAATCCAAATATGAAAGTAATTGGTGTTAGTTATATTACTTCTCAAAAGAAAGAGGAAGTCGAAAGAGCTAAAATTTCTCTCCTTAAAGTTTTAAAAGAAAATCATATTGATTACATCGCTTTAGGAAATGGAACCGCTAGTAGAGAAAGTGAAGAAATTTTACGTGAACTTATCACAAAAAATAACCTTCCAATCAAAATTTATATTGTAAATGAAAGTGGAGCTAGTGTTTATAGTGCTTCTCCATTAGGTAAAGAAGAATTCCCAGATTTACCTGTTGAAAAACGTAGTGCAATTTCTTTAGCGAGAAGATTAATGGACCCATTAAGTGAACTTGTTAAAATTGATCCTAAAGCTATTGGGGTTGGACAATATCAACATGATTTAGATCAAAAGAAGTTAGAAGAAAACTTATCAAATGTTATTGAAGATTGTGTTAATACAGTTGGTGTTAACTTAAATACGGCTAGTGTTTCTTTGCTTAAATATGTCAGTGGCGTTAATAAAGGTATCGCAAAATCAATTTATGATTTTAGACTTAAAAATGGTGAATTTAAGACCAGAGAAGATTTAAAGAAAGTTCCTAAGTTAGGAGAAAAAGCATTTGAACAATGTGCTGGTTTCTTACGTATTGTTGATGGGAAAGAACCTTTAGATAACACAAGTGTTCACCCTGAAAGTTACGATGTTGCTAGAGAAATTTTAAAAGCTTGTAAGGCTGATTTAAAAGAAGATGATGAAATTACACTTGATTTAAAATTAAGCAAAATTGATATTAATGATTTCAAAAACAAAACAAATGTCGGTTTAATTACATTAAGCGACATTATTAAGGAACTAAAAAAACCTGGTAGAGATATTAGAGATGATGTCAAAATTGTCGAATTAGATAATAGTGTTAAATCGATTGAAGACTTAAAAGTTGGAATGATTTTAAACGGAACTGTCAGAAATATTGCTGACTTTGGTGTATTTGTTGATATTAACGTTCACCAAGATGGATTAGTACATATTAGTGAAATTTCAAATAAATTTATTAAGCATCCAAGTGAAGCTTTAGCTATTAATGACTTAGTAAAAGTAAAAGTTATTTCAGTTGATGTTGCTAAAAAACGTATAGGACTATCGATTAAACAAGTTAAACAAAATTAAAACTTAATTGCGAAAATGTTGCAATAAGACATATTGACAAAAAGACAAATAATATATAATATTATTTTGTTAAGGAGTGTTTATGGAGAGATTGACCGTTCAAAGAAGAGTAATCTTAGATGTTGTAAAAAATTTAAAACATTCGACCATTGATGAAATTTTTGTGGAAGCTAGAAAAGACATTCCTTCATTATCCATTTCTACAATTTATAGAAATTTGACTGTTTTAGAAACAGATCGCCTCATTAGAAGAATTCCGAATAAAACCGGAAAAGATATTTACGAAAGCACCTGTAAAGATAAACATAGTCACTTTGTTTGCTTAAATTGTGGTAGAGTCATAGACTATTGTGATGATAAGAAACCACGTAAAGTTTATGATGATAGTGGAAATCTCGTTTATGAAAGCACAAAAATCTCTTATGGAATTTGTAAGTGCTGTTTAGAACTTAAATCATTCAATCAGGAGGAATTAAAGAATGAAAAAATATAAATGCTTATTATGCGGAATCGTATTCGAAAGCGATGAAGCAGAACCAATTTGCCCAGTCTGTGGTGCAGGTAAAGAAGACTTAGAAGAAGTTACAGAAGGAGAATAATAATGGCTAACAAATACGAAGGAACAAAAACCTTAGAAAACTTACAAACAGCATTTGCTGGTGAAAGCCAAGCAAGAAATAAATACACATATTTTGCAAGTGTCGCTAAAAAAGAAGGTTATGAACAAATCGCTGCTTTATTCTTAGAAACAGCTGACAATGAAAAAGAACACGCCAAAATGTGGTTCAAAGAATTAGGCGGAATTGGAGATACAAAAGCTAACTTAAAAGCTGCTGCTGAAGGTGAAAACTATGAATGGACAGATATGTACAAAGAATTCGCTGAAACTGCTGAAAAAGAAGGCTTCAGAGAATTAGCAGTCAAATTCAGATTAGTTGCTGAAGTTGAAAAAACTCATGAAGCAAGATACAACGCTTTATTAAAGAACGTTGAATTATTAGAAGTTTTCAAAAAAGATACAGGTATCACTGTTTGGAAATGTAGAAATTGTGGATACATCTTTGTAGGAAAAGAAGCTCCTTCAATTTGTCCATGCTGCGCACATCCTCAATCATACTTCGAATTAGAAGCAAAAAATTATTAATTAGATAAAATTTTTAATCGAAAAGAGTCTAGAAATTATCTCTAGACTTTTTTTATTAATGGATTTTGCAATATATAAATATTTTATGGATATAGACTATTTTCTTTGTACATAAGAAAATTAATGTCGCTAAAGTGTTGATTGTATCGTATCATTTTGTAATATTTTATTTTTTTAATGTCGTTAACATAACTAATATAAAGAATAGATAAATTGCTAAAATTGAAAATAATTAACCTAAAGCGTATAATTAAAAACAAGAAATAGAGGAATATTATGGAAGTTAAATATGCTGTAATTCCATGTGCAGGTCATGGAACTAGATTTTTGCCGATTACAAAAGGCGTACCAAAAGAAATGTGCCCTATCGTTGATCGTCCAACATTAGATTATATTGTTGAAGAATGTTTAGATGCAGGAATCACAAATATTGTTTTAATCGTTAGTGAAGGAAAAGATGATATTAAAAAATATTATTCATTTGATACAAAATACGAAGAAGAATTAAGAAACAATGGAAAAGGTGAATATGCTGATTTAATTCATTCAATCGCATCAAAAGCAACATTCCATTATGTTACACAACATGAATTATTAGGTTTAGGACATGCTGTCCTTCAAGCTAAAGAAGTTGTTGGAGATAATAATTTTGTAGTTTGCTGTGGAGATGATATTTGTACATACAAAGGAAAATCTCCAGTTACTCAATTAGTTGAATCATTTAAAAAGAATGGTGGATATACAGTTGTTGGAGGTCAAACAGTTCCTCATGAAACAATTGTAAGATATGCATCAATGGAAATTAAAAATAAGATTGATGATAAGACATTCGAACTTAAAGGAATCGTTGAAAAACCAAAATTAGATGAAGCACCAAGTGACTTAGGCTCATTAGGAAAATGGGTTTTCAATGCCAAAATTTTTGAAGAATTAGAAAATACACCTAAAGGAAAAGGTGGTGAAATCCAATTAACAGACGCTATTGCTAGACTACTTGGAAAAGAACCCGTCTATTTCTATGATTTTGATGGTAAAAGATATGATTGTGGAGATAAATTAGGATACATCACTGCAATTATTGATGTTGCTTTATCTAGAGAAGAATTTAGAGAAGGCTTGATTAAACATATTAAATCACTCGATTTATAATTAACCTAAATATACACGTTACCTTAATGTCGATTAATTTTTATTGAAATTATCGAAAGTTTTAGTTTTTATTAAGGTGGCGTGTATTTTATATATGCAACGAAAATGCTAAACTAAAATTATGAAAGAATTTAATGTTATTTTTGCTGGGAACAGAGCGATGCTAAGTGGCATCACTTTAGCTAGCATGTCAATTTGTAAAAGAGATCCTGTAAATAAGATCAATATTTTTGTTTTAACTATGGATTTCACTGAAATCAATAAGCTTTATACGCCTATTCTTTCTAGCGACACTGAAGATATTCAAAGAGTTATTAGATTCTATAACAAAAATGCTAATGTTATTTTACTGGATAAAGTACCTGTATTAGAAGATTCTCGAGAATTTTTTAAGAAGAATAGTAACGCCTATACGCCTTACGCTTTATTAAGATTATTTATCGATAGAATTGAACAAATTCCAGATAAAATTTTATATTTGGATTGTGACATGATGATTAATAAACCTCTTGATGAATTATTTGATTATGATATCTCTAATTATGCATTAGGTGCGGTTTTAGATCATATGGGAAAATTCTGGAAGAGTAGACATTATTTCAACACTGGAACATTGTTATTAAATATTCCAAAGATTAGAGAAACAAAGCTTTTTGCTAAAACAATTGAAATGATAGAAAAACATAATTATATGTTTGTCGACCAAACACCATTAAACAAAATTACATGGGAAGATAAGAGCTGTTTTTATTTGCCTAGAAAATTTAACGAGCAAAGAGAAGTTAGAGAAGATACTGTAATCAAACATTTCTGTCGAGGAATTAAATATTTACCTATTTTTAGAATTTATAATGTTAAGCAATGGGAATTCGCTAAAGTTAATAAGTTTTTAAAAATTACTGCTTTCAACGATATATTCGAAGACTATGAAAGATTAACTGAAGCATCTCAAAATATTTTAGAAATCGATCATCTTGTAAAAACTTATGGGCCAGTTAAAGCAGTTAATGATATTTCTTTTAAAGTAAGAAAAGGAAGCCTATTTGCTTTTTTAGGAATTAATGGTGCTGGTAAATCAACAACCATTAACATTATTTGTTCAATTCTTAAAAAAGATAGTGGAAAAATTACTGTTTGCGGACTTGATTTAGACACAAGTGCTGATTTAATTAAAGAACAAATTGGTATTGTTTTCCAAAATAGCACTTTAGATGGTGATTTAACTGTTAAAGAAAATTTAGAAATAAGAACTTGCTTTTATTCTTTAACTAAAGAACAAAGAAAAGAACGTCTTAATGAAATTGTTAAAATTTTAGAACTTGAACCTATTTTAGATAGACAAGTTAAGAAACTTAGTGGTGGTCAAAAACGTAAAGTTGATATTGCTAGAGCTATGGTTCACGAACCAAAAATATTGATATTAGATGAGCCAACAACAGGCCTTGATCCTAAAGCTAGATTATCGGTTTGGAATTTAATTGATAGAATTAGAGTCGAAACAGGCATGACAGTATTTTTAACTACACATTATTTAGAGGAAGCTGATCAAGCAACTTATGTCACTATCATGGATAAAGGTTCAATTATCACTAGTGGTACACCAACTGAATTAAAAAATAAATATAGTAATGACTATGTTCTCGCTTACTTGTCTAAAAATGAAGAATTCGAAAACGAATTAAACAAGAATCATGATAAATTTTCTTACTTACAAGATAAGAAAGCTTACAAAATTTTTGTTGAAAACGCATTAAAAGCTGTAGAAATTTTAGATAACTATAAAAAATACATTGTAGATTTTGAAGTTTTAAAAGGTAATATGGATGATGTTTTCTTAAATGTTACCGGAAAGAATATTGTTTATGACAACGAGTAGAATTTATCAAAAGAAAAATAATTTTACTGTTTTCAAAGAGTTAACAAAAAGACATTTTCTTGTTTTTTTCAAAAGTAAAATTACAGTTTTATATACCTTAATGGTTCCAATTATTGTTCTGGTTATTTATATTTTATTTTTAAGAGAGTTAGAATTTTCAAGTGTAAAAAGTGTTCTTGATGAATATGATATTGTGATGAATGAGGTTGCAGGACTCCAAAAAGGAATTAATGCGGTTATAGATTCTTGGATGATGGGGGGTATTTTATCTCTTACAAGTATTACAGTCAGTATTCAAACAAACTACATATTTGTTAGAGATAAGGACAGCGGAATCAATAGAGATTTTGCTTCATCTCCTATAAATAACAACATCTTAATTTGTAGTTATTTCGTTTTTAACTTCTTAGTTACTTTAATGATTGATATTTTGTTCTTATTTGTTTGCATGTTCTATTTAGGAGTTAATGGAGAGTTCTATTTAAACTTTGTTGATTTCTTAGCTATTTTAGGAACAATCTTATTATCAGTTGGGAGTGCAACATTAATTACCGTTTTCCTTTGTTCTTTTATCAAAAAAGAAAATTCATTAAGCTCAATTATTGCAATTTTCTCAACAGCAACAGGATTCTTAATTGGTGCTTATATGCCGATGGGTATGTTGCCTAAATTCGTTGCTAATATTTGTGGTTTCTTGCCTGGAACATACGCAACAGGATTATTTAGATATTCATTCTTAAAAACACCTTTTGCTAATCTCGAAGGAATCTTATCTAACGTCAATAACGGTCCTCAATTAATTGAAGCAGTACAATCAAACTTTGGCTTTGATATTGATTTCTTTGGATTAAATATTAACCCAGGTTATATGATTTTAATCTTATTAATTTCGATTGTAATTTTCAGCTTAATCAATGTTAGTGTTGCTTCTAATTTAATTCATACGAAGGATAAAATTATGAGTAGAAAAAAATCTAAATAATAATTACACAATCTAAAAATCTATCTTGTCATGCGAATCAGCATCAAGATAGATTTTTTTAGTGGGAAATAATTTTTATCGTATTAATTGAAAGAAATTATCACCTTTGTATAATGAAATAAAGGTGGGAACAAAATTATGTTAAGAAAACTTTCTTATATTTTAAGCTATATCGTTGCTGGAACTTATTCCGTATCTGCTTTTGTAAGTGCGATTTATGTTATTATGATTTTCGTTGAAATGGGAAATAATTCTGATCCAACACTAAACGGATCTTTCGTCGGTGCTGCCGTAGCTCAATTAATAGTGATGTTGATTTTAGCAGCGCTAGCTTGGTTTGCAATTTATTATGGAAATAGAGTTAGAAAAGCTTCTTCAAGAGCGGAAGTTAAGGCAATATCGATTGTTGCTTTATTCTTAATAGGCGTTCTTCCTGGTCTATTTTGCTTAATTAGTGAAGACTCAGAGTACGGTCCAAAAGTTACTGTAACGGCTCAAGAACAAGATGTTATAAATAAAGCTTCTCAAGAACTTTTAAAGGAAACAAAAAAGGAAGAAGATCCTATCGAGAAGCTCAAAAAACTTACTGAATTATATGATAAAAAATTAATCTCAGAAGAGGAATATCAAGAAGGTAGAAAAAAGATCATTGATAAACTTTAATTTCTTTTCTGAGCAAAATTCTAATATTGTAAAAGTATCGATTTCATCGATACTTTTACAATATAATAAAAAAATAAATTAGATAATTAATAATTTTTATTTAACGCAAAAAAAGATAGTAAATATATCTCTTTTTTAAGTCATAAATCACTTATAAATTTACATGAAAAAATTATCGTTAATTGACAAAGTTAATGCAATAAATACAAAAAGAGAGATAAAACCAAAAAG
>ERZ1036460.372-NODE-372-length-12606-cov-10.871166_pt1 | contig 12606 bp, 11 predicted proteins | sample MGYA00514229_ERZ1036460 | MGnify/ENA primary metagenome ERZ1036460 (study PRJEB33795, sample SAMN09464921) | human gut metagenome | host: Homo sapiens | place: USA: Stanford, California | collected 2016-08 | study: EMG produced TPA metagenomics assembly of the...
TAGGTATATTCTTTATGCATATTTTATTTTACATTTATGTTGTTATAGTAAAATTATGTGGAGGTCGATATGAAATTATTACTTGTTGAAGATGAAAAAGATTTATCAAATGCCTTAACTAAAATCTTAGAGCTTAAGGGATATGAAGTTGAACAAATATTTGATGGTGAAGATGCTTTAAAAAGTATCAACTCTAAATTTTATGATGCTGTTATTTTAGATATCATGCTTCCACGATTAAATGGCATTGAAATTTTAAAAGATGTTAGAAGCAAAAATAATAATGTACCTATTTTAATTTTAAGTGCGAAGAGTGAAGTTGATGATAAAGTTAATGGTTTAAATTGTGGTGCTGATGATTATTTAACAAAACCATTTGCCAGTAAAGAATTATTAGCTAGAATTAAAAATATTCTTTCACATAAAAAAATTAATGCTGGTGAAGAGTTTAAAGGCCTTGAATTAAATAACGACACATTGAAACTTTCGTATAATAATAAAGAAATTAATCTTAATAGAAAAGAATATGAAATCATGCATCAATTAATGTCAAATCAAGGTGAAATTGTTAAAAAAGAAGAACTCATGCTTAAAGTTTGGGGCTTTGATGACTATTACACATCTCAAGTTGCCTGGGTTAATATTTCATCAATCAGAAAAAAACTAAAAGAAATTGGCTGTCCAATCACGATTAAGATGAAAAGAAATATCGGATATTATTTAGGAGACGAAGCATCGAATGATTAAAAAACTAAGACGGAGATTCATTGGGATTAGTTTACTCTCGATGTTTCTCGTTTTATTTCTTATTTTAGGTATTACAAACCTTGTAAGCGTAAATCATTTTGAAACTAGAACAAATGAAATATTGAATGTTCTTGGTGAAAATAATGGTTATTTTCCTGAAACAAATGATCCAATTGCCGAAGAGGAACTTCAAGCAACTCGTTATTTTACAGTTACATTAAACGAAAGTGGCGTACTTTTAGTAGATACAACAAATATTGTAAGAGTTACAAGCGATGAAGCGATTGAAATTGCTTTAGAGCAATACGAAAATAAGATTAGAGAAGGCAGTGTAGAAAGTTTTGCTTTTAGAGGTTTTGAAAATGAAGCTGGTAATTGGCTTTATGTCTTTTTAGATATTCAAAAAAGTGTTGATACACTCACAACTTTATTCGCTAACTCTTTAATTATTGGAGTCTCAGGAACAATTTTATTTTTCTTAGTGCTGTATTTATTTTCTCGTATTGCATTTAAACCTGTTGCGGAAAGTTACCAAAAACAAAGATTATTTATTACTAACGCTAGTCACGAACTTAAAACTCCATTAGCTGTTATTAGTGCCAATAATGAAATTATCGAAATGGAACACGGCGAAGATGAATGGACAAAATCTACCAAAAAGCAAATTGCTGGCATGAATGAACTTATTCGCCGATTGATAACTTTAAGCAAGATAGATGAAGAAAGTAAAGTTGATTTTAGAACAGTTAATGTTAGTGATGTGTTACTAAATTTAAAAAATCAATTTAAGTCGCTTGAACTTGTTATGAATAAACCTCTTCAAGTTCATATTGAAGATAATTTGACAATTAAAGGAAATGAAAAAGAATTAACTGAATTATTTAGTGTGTTAATTGAAAACGCAATTAAATATGCGAATGAAAATGAGCCAATTAAAATAGAATTAACTCGTAAAAAGAAATTCATAGTATTTACATTGGTTAATGGTAGCCAAAATTTTGAAGCTGGTAATGCAAATTTCCTTTTTGAAAGATTTTATAGAAGCGATAACGATTCGAATAAGTCAGGATTTGGCATAGGTTTATCTATCGCAAAAGCGATTGTTGAAAATCATCATGGAAAAATTAATGCTGAATGTATTGAAGGAAAAGAAATAAAGTTTACAGTAATGCTCCCTTATACCAAATAACCTCGATTCCATCGAGGGTTTTTAATATATTTGAAAAACTTCATCCTAATAAAAAGCTTAAACGAAACTTAAAGAAAAAACTTATAAATTAATATTTAAAGTATGTTTTAGGTTAAAAAAATTTTAATAGTGTATAGTATAAATATAAATCAATTACCCGAGTTGATTTATTCCGACACAAATTTCCTTAAAGGTTGTTCCCCCTTTTTAAGGATATTTGTGTTCCTAGCCAATTACCATTTAAGAGCTAGGTAAAACCATTATCTTTGTATGAAAAAAAGAAGAAGAGACAGCTTGTAAAAGCTGTTTTTTCTTTGCTCAAGGGCTTATAAGACAATAAATTATCAATTGTTTTTAACGATTTTAATAAAACTGATTCATAGTTGATAATGAAAAGTAACTTAATAATTCGAGTTGTTACCTTTATCAACTTTGTTTAACTGTTAAATTGGCATTAAGAAAATGTTTGTTTTGATGAAAAAAATTTTTAAAAGGATAAAATAAAAGAAAACAATGAAGTGCTTCGAATAAGCGAACAATCTTATTTACTGATAATAGTCGCAATTTAGTTTAGACACTAGAAACTAAAAACTAACAACTGTTAAGTAGGGTTGTTAGGTATAAAACTTCAAATAATCAACTTGATGTTTTATACATTTACTACTATACAAGGGGTAATATATGAAAAAAACATTTACAATCGTTGCATTAACACCAATTTTAATGTCTATTGCAAAAGCACCAATAGAAAATACGTATAAATTTCAATCTGATGTCATGGGTTCAACTACAAGCATCTATAGACTTATTGCTAATGATTCAATCAAAAAAATATGTCCAAGTAATGTTTTAGGAAATGAAGCTGCTTCTGTTATTTTTAATTGTGAAATTTTCGAAAAGAAAAGAGATTTTGCTCCTTATAACGGGTATAAAACGTCTTTCCATGTTATTTATAGAGCAGATATTTTTTTGAGCAACAATGTTTATTATAAAGGCGGGGTCGGGAATTGGTTCGATGGGAACAATCCTTCCTATATAGATTCATTTAAAGTTTATACAACTTTTAAAGGTGGAACAATTAAAAAAACTGATGATACTATTTTTACACCTAATGTTAAAAATGGTTCTTTTTCAATGATAGATGATTTAGGACCAAGTTTTGGCTTGTTTGGATCTTCGCTATATAATTATATAGATACTTCGCAAGGGTTTGATGCGAATCTTACATACAATGCTTATAGTTACACCATGAATCGGAGTAAAATTATTGATTTTGATGAATATTCAAGCTTCAATAATAGATTAGTTGCAAAGACTTATAAAGAATCAAATATTCAGGACGGTGAGATAAAAGTTAAACAAACGTATGATTATGGATATCAAATTTATTTTGATAATCAGAAAAATGTTAATGTGCTAGATGATCAAAAAAAAGATTGTGTTAGTGGGCCAAATAAAGGTGATAATGACTTTAAGTTTAGTGTTTTTGGCGCATTGAATGTGGAAACTGAAGAAATTGATTATATTAATATCGATGTACAATTAAATACCAAACATGGTTCCACTGTTTGGCTTGACTTATTTGATGCTAATGCTTCTATATCGTTGAATGTACAATGTTAACTTTAAATAACCTCAATAAAACATATAAAGACCACAAAATTTTAGATGATATTTCTTTTATTTTTCCAGATAAAGGATTGGTGCTTTTAAAAGGCGAAAATGGTAGTGGCAAAACGACTCTTTTAAATTTAATTTCATTAAATGATAGCGCTTATAAAGGTGACATTATTATAAATGGAATAAATGCTAAAAAAATGAGTTCTATTAAAAAGCAAAGCATTAAAAGACATCTCATATGTTACATCTCACAAAAAAATAATCTTTTTACATTTTTAAGTGATGCAGAAAATATTTACTTTGCTGATTTATGCGCTAACAAAAAAATATTAAATAAAGGCAGAAAAATCAACTCATTATCCGAAGGAGAACAAATGAAATGTTCTTTAGAAAGAGCGCTTAGAACGAAAAAAAGTATCTATATTTTTGATGAAGTTTTTTCGCCTTTAGATCAAAAAAATCAAAAATATTATTTTGATAAAATTAAAGAATTGAAAGAAAAATCCCTTGTTATAATAGTTTCACATTTTTTAAATAGTTACGATGATTTCGACGTTATTTTAAATTTGAAGAAAGGGAAATTAGAAATTATTAAAAATAATTTATTGCCTTCTGAAAATAGCATTGTTGCCAAACCTTTGTCTTTTAAACCTGAAATAAGATTGCGCTATAAATTGTTTTTGAAATCGTTTACAAGTAATATAAAACAAAAGATTAGTTACTTTATTATTTCTTTTCTTTGCTTAGCTTTTTTGGTAGGCGCCACAGGAACGTTATTAATGAAGCCTTCAGCAGCTTTAATTCAAGAGGTGAAAGACCTGCCTGTAATAGCTTTTGGTGTTAATCAAACTGGTTCTAAAGTGTTAATTGATGAATATCAAGATAAAATCGAATATTTAAATCCGGATTATTCTATTTCAACAACTAATTATCGTTTTACATTTAATGTTTTAATTGATGAGGATATTAAAGATGGAAAATTTCATTTAAATGAAACGCTTTACAATTATCTTAAAGTAGAATTTGGAGTAACTTCTCTTACTGATTGCATTAATGAATTGACGGACTTACCTGTAGAATTGGTAATTGATGAATCTATTAAACGCAATTGCATTTATTCTGGTGCAAATTATAAAAATAAGATAAAAGCATGTTATTTATGGATTGATAACGAGATAAAAAATGATGTATTTTCAACGATAAGTAATAATTATATGAACTTTAGTTTTATTGAAAATTATACGTTATATGACTTTTCAAAATATGAAGATGTTTGTCAAGAAATTAAAAATTCAATACAATCGATGAATATTATATCTAGAGAAAGGTATGAATATAAAAATAAAATGCGGTTAATTACCTTGGCTATATTTTTATTGGTACTTTATATTTTCATAAGTTTAATACTAGTACAATCGATAAAAAGAAACGAAAGCAAGAATATTAAATTGTTAAATAGATTTGGATTTCAAAGAATAGAAATTAATGGAATTATTTATGGTCCTTATATTATGTTGCATTTAATTGCACTAGGACTTAGCAAAGCTCTTTCTTACTACTTATTCCCAACTAAAGATTATTTTGAATTTGTTGTTTGGGTTATTCCAGAAAACATCATTTTGTATTTAATTTTGACTTTCTTTGTTTGGTTTATGACATATTTGTACAGTGGATGGAAAGAAAATGGGAAATATAAATTTTAGGTTATATAAAAGAATAAGTGAAGTTCAATTAAAACATTGTTTAGTGTTTTTATTTATATTGCTTTTTATTTTACTTATAAGTGAAGTTTTATTTTTTGATACAAAGCAAATAGATAAAGCCTATGGATCAATATATGATCTAACAGGTAAAGATTACGATGTATTTTATACCTTATATAATAATAACCTTATTGGATTACAAGGCTACGTTTTTGGGTTGGCTTTTTCTTTACTTTTAGCTTTAATTTATTTTATATTTTCAGCTCAATTAATACATGATTCTTTAAAAATGGATATGGCTGTTTTAACAATAAGAAAAGGCAATATAAAATCTTCACATATTTATTTAAGACTTATTTATTTAAATATTTTGATTGCAAGTCTAATAAGCTTATTGATTTTGCCGTTAATAAATTTAATCATTAACTCGATCTTAGATACAAAGTTAAAACTTATGATTCCAAATTATGCAACTTTCATTTTTTGGTTAATTGTTACTGCTTTATATATGATGGTTGTTTATTTTGTTAATTCAACATATTTTAAAAAACACAAGTTAATTAACTTATTGAGGGAAATATTTTAATGAAAATAAAATTGAAAAAAATTAATAAAAGCGTTTTTAGAAAATCAGATAAAACCGAATTACGAATTTTGAATGATCTTGATTTTTCTTTTGAAAATGGGCTTTTTATCATTAAAGGAGATAATGGCGCTGGAAAAACAACTTTGCTTTATATTCTTTCGCTTTTAGATTTTTCATTTCAAGGGACTTATTTAATAGATGATTTAGATATTAAAACACTGCAAAAAGATGAAATTGACGAGTTCAAATCTAAAATATCACTTCTTTTTTCTAAAAATAATTTGCTTAATTTTTTAACTGTTGAACAAACAATAAAATATTTTCTTGGAAATCATAAAAAAGTAGACCTAAATTTAAAGTTGCCTAAAAAACAACTAGTTTGTACTTTAAGCGGCGGCGAGGAGATCTTATTAGCGTTGGAAATTGATCTTTCTTTAAATAAAGAACTTTTTTTGCTAGATGAAGTAACTGCTATGCTAGATGAAGAACATTTTGAAAAAGTAATGTCGGTCTTAACTTCTATTAGTAAAAATTCAATTATCATTTTAGTTAGCCATGATCCAAGATGTTTTAAATATGGAAAATTGTTGGAATTAAAAAATGGAAAATTAGAAGAATGTAATTGAGCGTAGTTACTTATTATCATTAAAGTGCCGATTACATCGATGTTATTTGTTTTTTTGTTCTTTATTTTGCACAATTAGAAATTAGAAAATTTAGACAATTGATTTCACTAATTATGCTTGTATTTTTTAAATATATTATATGTGTGTTCATTAAATTAATTTGACATACAAACAATAAGTAATGCATTGAAAGCTCCATCGTTGTCATGAATAATAAAGTCTTTAATCAAAAAAATAAAATACAGGTTTAAAAATTGATTAATTAAGAAATGGGACTAATCTCAAAAAAGATGGGTGCACTTTTTAATGATAACTTTTGTTTAAGATTATAAGTTAGATATAATAAAAGTGTAATTTATAAAAAGCTAGTTGATAGAATAGCTCTCTTCTTATTTATATATGTATCGTTTATTAATCGTTTAATGTGATTAATATTTGCACTAAAACGGATGTTTTAAGGATAACTATGCAATTTTTGAAAAAGGTAAATTAAAGTGTGTAAGAAATGCAATGTTTTTGCTTGTTTTATGATTGAAATTACACTTTTTAAATATTATGATTTAGTTAATTAACTAACATGATGTTAGAGATTTGGAGAATTAAATATGAAACTTACTTTTCGTTGGTATGGACCAAGCGATAGTATCCCATTAACTTATATTAGACAAATTCCTAATATGAGTGGTGTTGTTACAGCTTGTTATGACGTTCCAGTTGGTGAAGTTTGGAAAGATGAAACACTTCTTAATCTTAAAGCAGAAGCTAATAAGAATGGTTTAGAGATGGAAGTTATTGAATCAATTCCAGTTCACGAACATATTAAACTTGGTTTAGAAGATAGAGATCAACTTATCGCAAACTACATTGAAAATATTCGTAAATGTGCAAAAGTTGGTGTCAAATGTGTTTGCTACAATTTCATGCCTGTATTTGACTGGCTTAGAACCACAATGCATCACGTAAATAGTGATGGCAGTGATTCATTAGCATATTCTTATGAAGATTTCTTAAAGGTTGATCCTAAGAATTTACATTTACCTGGATGGGATGAATCTTATACACCAGAAGAACTTCAAAATTTAATGCAAGAATATCAAAGTGTTAGCCACGAAAAGTTATTCGAAAACTTAGTATACTTCTTAAACAAAATTATTCCAGTTTGTGAAGAATGCGATGTTAATATGGCTATTCACCCAGATGATCCACCACGGGATATCTTCGGACTTCCAAGAATTATTTCGAGCGAAGCTGATTTAGATAAACTATTTGCCGCTGTCCCTTCAACAAGAAACGGAATTACATTATGCACAGGTTCATTTGGTGCAGGAAGAAAGAATGATTTAGTAAAAATGGCTAGCAAATATGCTAAACAAGGCAGAGTACACTTTGTCCATTTAAGAAATGTTAAATGGGAAGGTGACCATGATTCATTCTGTGAAGTTGGCCACTGTTCAAAAGATGGTAGCTTAGATATGGCAGCTATTGTTAAAGCTTTAGTTGAAAATGGATTTGATGGCTATGTTAGACCAGATCACGGAAGAAATATTTTCGGTGAAGATGGAAAACCAGGATATGGCTTATATGATAGAGCACTTGGTGCTGCTTATATTAATGGCTTATTTGAAGCCTATGAAAAAATTTATAGATAAGAGGAAATTATGAATTTACCATTTAATATTGATTTAAAAGATAAAGTAGTAGTTGTTACAGGAGCTGGTGGAATTATTTGTTCATATTTAGCTCACGCTATTGCTAAATGTGGAGCAAAAGTTGCTTTACTTGATTTAAGAAAAGAAAGCGCTGATGTTTATGCTGATGAAATCGTAAAAGAAGGCTTTATTGCTAAAGGATATGAAGCTAACGTTTTGTCAAAAGAAAGCTTAGAAAAATGTCATGAAGAAATTTTAAAAGACTTCGGACCATGTGACATTTTAATTAATGGTGCTGGCGGAAATAACCCTAAAGCAACAACAGATAACGAATATGCTGAACTTGATGATGATACAAAAGAACTTAAATCATTCTTTGATTTAGATCAAAAAGGTGTCGAATTTGTTTTTAACTTAAACTTCATTGGAACACTTTTACCATCACAAGTTTTCGCTAAAGATATGGTTGGAAAACAAGGCTGTTCAATTTTAAATATTTCAAGTATGAACGCTTATACTCCATTAACAAAAATTCCTGCTTATAGTGGTGCTAAAGCTGCTGTCAGTAATTTCACAGAATGGTTAGCAGTTCACTTCTCACACATTGGAATTAGAGTTAATGCAATTGCTCCAGGATTCTTCTCAACAAAACAAAATGCTAAATTATTATGGAATGAAGATGGAACTCCAACTCCAAGAACACACAAAATTATTTCAGCTACACCAATGGGAAGATTTGGCGAAATTGATGAATTAGTCGGTGCAACTTTATTCTTATTAAGCGATAAAGCAGCTGGATTTATCACAGGTATTTGTATCCCAATCGATGGCGGATTTAGTGCATATAGTGGAGTATAAGAGATGAAAGAATTCTTTGGAAACGAAGTTTTATTAGATTCTCAAACCGCTGTTACACTTTATAACGAAATTAAAGATTTACCAATTATTGATTATCATTGCCACCTTGACCAAACAAAAATCGCTAGTGATGCTAAATTTAGTGACATTGGCGAACTTTGGTTAAGTGGTGACCATTATAAATGGAGAGCAATGAGAATGTGTGGTGTAGATGAAAAATACATCACTGGCGATTCAACATATGAAGAAAAGTTCATGCATTATGCTGCAATTCTTCCTAAGCTCATGGGTGGCCCTTTATATTATTGGACTCATATGGAACTTAAACAAGTTTTTGGAATCAATGAGCCATTAAATAAAGATTCAGCTAAAAGAATTTACGAAGAAGCTAATAAAAAACTTCAAGATTTATCTGTTAGAAAATTATTAAAGTTATTTAATGTTGAATTTGTCGCTACAACTGATGACCCAGTTGATGCACTCGATAAGCATGGACAATATGATGGAACATGTGTTGCTCCAACATTTAGACCAGATAAGTTATATAATTTTGATTCTTCTTATATTGCTGAACTTTCAAAAGTAAGTGGAATTGAAATTAATACACTCGAAGATTACGAAAAAGTATTATCTTTAAGATTAGATCATTTCGTAAATAAAGGATGCAAAATTAGCGATCACGGATTTAGTGATTTCCCAAAAACTTTTGCATCATTAGAAGAAGCTAAAGAATTATTTATAAAACGTGATACTTTAACTCCTTCTCAAAAAGATTCTTTATTAGGATATTTATTCTTATTCTTATTTAAAGAATATAAAAAAAGAAATATTGTTGTACAACTTCACTTCTCAGTTACACGTAACATAAATTCAAAAATGTTCGAAAAGTTAGGGCCAGATCATGGTTTTGACGTCATTGGAAAAGAATGTGACTTAGAAGCTTGCATGAAATTTTTAGACAAATTATCCGATGAAGAACGTCCAACAATCATTCTTTATACATTAAACCCAAATACAATTGCTCCATTAGCTTGTATAAGTGGTGCATTTAGAAATGTTTATATTGGAGCTGCTTGGTGGTTTAATGACACACTTTTAGGAATTAAACGTAACTTAGAACTCGTTAGCGAATATGCTTGTATTGGTACAAATTTAGGCATGTTAACTGATTCAAGATCGTTCTCAAGTTATTCAAGATTTGATTTCTTTAGAAGAATATTAGCTTCATTTGTTGCTGATAAAATTGAAAAAGGTGAATATACATTAAGCGATGGAATTCAACTTTGCAAAGATATTAGTTACAATAATATAAAAGGATTATTAGGTATTTAACATGAAAGGTTATGAAAAAATCGAGGAATTAAGAGTAATTCCTGTTGTTGCCATCAACAAAGTTGAAGACACAATTCCTTTAATGAAAGCTTTAATTGAAGGAGGACTTCCAGCAGCTGAAATTACTTTTAGAACTGCTTGTGCTCCTGAAGCAATTAAATTAGCTATTGAAACTTTCCCTGATGCATATATTGGCGCAGGAACTGTTATTAATAAAGAACAATGCGAAAAAGCTATTGAACTTGGTTGTAAATTTATCGTTTCTCCAGGTTTAAGCAAAGAAGTTGCTGAAGTTTGCAAAGCTCACAATATTATTTATCTTCCAGGTTGTGTTACACCAACTGAAATTATGGAAGCTATTTCTCTTGGAATTAATGTTGTTAAATTCTTCCCAGCGTCAAATTATGGCGGATTATCAACAATTAAAGCTTTAAGCGCTCCATTTAGCCAAATTAAATTTATGCCTACAGGCGGAATTAATGAAAAGAATATTTTAGAATATCTCTCATTCGATAAAATTGTTGGATGCGGAGGAAGCTGGATGGTTAAAGGAACTCCAGAAGAAATTAAAGAAAAAACAAAAGAAGCTGTTGCTTTAGTAAGAGGAAAATAAGATGAAAATTGTTACATTAGGCGAATTAATGTTAAGACTTCAACCATTTGATCATTTAAGATTTGTTCAATCAGAAGATTATGAAGCTACATTTGGTGGTGGTGAAGCAAACGTTGCAGTTTCATTAGCAAACTATGGATGTGATGCATACTTTGTTAGTAAACTTCCAACTCACGAAATTGGACAAGCTGCTGTTAACTCATTAAGAAAATACGGTGTTAAAACAGATTATGTTGTTAGAGGTGGAGATAGAGTAGGTATTTATTTCTTAGAAAAAGGCGCTTCTCAACGTGCTAGTAAAGTCATTTATGACCGTGCAAATAGTGCTTTTGCTTTATCAAACTATGAAGAATATGATTGGGATGCAATTTTTGATGGCGCAACATGGTTACACTTCTCAGGAATCACACCAGCATTAGGCGATAATGTTGCTAAATTAACTGAAGAAGCTTTAATTGCTGCTAAACGCCATGGTGTTACTGTTTCTTGCGATCTTAATTACCGTAATAAATTATGGAGTAAAGATAAAGCTAGAGAAGTTATGACACGTTTAATGAAATATGTCGATGTTTGTATCGGCAACGAAGATGATGCAAACGATGTTTTCGGAATCACTCCAGAAAATAACGACACATCAAAAGGTCAACTTAATAAAGAAGGATATGTCTCAGTTGCAAAACGACTTAAAGACAAATTCGGATTCAAATATGTTGCTCTCACATTAAGAACATCAATTAGCGCAAGTGAAAATAACTGGGCTGCTATGCTTTATGATGGTAATAGCTACCTTTCAAAAGAATATCAGATGCAAATCATTGATAGAGTTGGTGGAGGAGATAGCTTTGCAGGTGGATTAATTTATGGATTAACACATGATTATAAACCACAAGATGCAATTGAATTTGCAGTTGCTGCAAGCTGCTTAAAACATTCAATTGAAGGTGACTACAACCTTGTTTCTGTTGATGAAGTTAAGAAATTAGCTGGCGGAGATGGAAGCGGAAGAGTACAAAGATAATAAAATCCAAATTTCTAACATTTAAGGGCTGCACATTAACGTGTAGCCTTTTAATTTTGAATTTATAAGAGATTTATTTAATTGATAAAAATTCTGAAATTTTGAAAAAAATTAAGTTTGCTCCTTTTGTGTTAAGTGAAGAACCATAGTTCTAGTCATATTAAGTTGGATATAAAATTGCAATTGCGAGAGCACTAGTAGTAACTGATGCGCATTGATTAATTAAAGTGAATCTAGCTCTATAAAACTTCCTATTCGTAAAGGCTTAGTATGATTAGAAAATAATTTTTCCAGGAATTAATAGACTTAGCCATAATCATTAATTTCCTGCCCACCCTATGGCTGACTTTCCCTATATTGAATCTCCATTAATTAAAAGTGGTTGAATTGTGATTAGGGATTGTTTATATGCCCTCTAGGGTGGGAAACCTATGCCTAAATTTAGGTAAGATGAGTGAATTCTTACCTAAATTTTTTTATGTGCAATAAAAAAGAGATTATTATAAAACATTGACTTAATGGCTTGTTTAAAATCAAATACGTCTCTTTTTTATATTGACAAATTATAAAAAAATTCTTTTAGTGTAATTTTAAAATAAAAGTTATCATATGATAATGTCAATTTAAAAATTCCAATTTTAGGAATTTAATTCAGCCAATTTTTG
>ERZ1036460.374-NODE-374-length-12525-cov-8.305774_pt1 | contig 12525 bp, 11 predicted proteins | sample MGYA00514229_ERZ1036460 | MGnify/ENA primary metagenome ERZ1036460 (study PRJEB33795, sample SAMN09464921) | human gut metagenome | host: Homo sapiens | place: USA: Stanford, California | collected 2016-08 | study: EMG produced TPA metagenomics assembly of the...
TACAATCGATACTATTCGCTCTTTTATTATAATTTACCCTCTAAACTCGAGATATTGTAAATTAATTGCATTCCTTTATAAAGGAACACAGTAAAAATATAAATATTTTTAGTTTGAAAAATACACTTAATAGTGTAGTATATTATCCTATGCAAGAAAAAGTCAGTTTTACTCAAGATATTAAAGAAGAACTTTCAATGAGTAGCTATTCAGCGATTGAAAGTAAGTCATTATTAGCAGCATTTATTAAGTTAAGTGGATCTTTAAGATTCACAAATCATGGTGAAATTTTAACTTTAAAAACAGAAAACGCAACCATTGCAAAGTTTATATATAGGCTTATTAAAGAACAATTTCCAAATGTAATTATTTCATTTTCTTTTGTTAAGGTAATGAAATTATATAAGGCAACAACTTACCTTATTAACATTTCTCAAGGATTAGATGAACTCATCGAAGATATAAGTCTCGATTTTTTGAATTCAAAAATCCCATATGAACTTCACAACAAAGAAGATAAAGTTCGTGCTTACTTAATTGGAACATTTTTAGCAAGTGGAAGTTGCAACAATCCAGCTACAAGTAATTATCATTTTGAATTCGCATGTAATGATGAAGAATACGCACATTCAATTTTAAAACTTATTAATAAAATCAAAACAGCAACTTTAAATTTCAAAATTATTAAAAGAAGAAATAAGTATATAGTTTATTTAAAACGCAGTGATCAAATTAGTGATTTTTTAGCTTATTTAAATGCTAATCATTCTTGTATTGAATTCGAAAACATTCGAATGGATCGTGACTTTTCTAATACAACTAATAGATTAATGAATTGTGATTCATATAATTTTAAAAAGACAATCGACATCGCAAACAAACAAATTGAGTTATTAAAAACGATTGACAAGAAACTTGGAATTAATAATATTCAAAATGTTAAGGTAAGAACTTTTTGTCAAGTTAGAATGGCTAATCCAGAAGCAACATATCAAGAGATTGCTGAACTTATGAGCGAAAAACTTGAAGAAACTATTACAAAATCTAACGTTAATCATATTGTAATTAAAATTAAAAAGATGGTAGAGGATTTCAAAAACAATGAAAATTGATTCGATAGATATTCAAATTGAATTCGGAAAAAGAATTCAATATTTAAGAAAGAAAAGAAAACTATCGCAAGAAGAATTATCTTTTGAATGCGATATTAATAAAAATTATTTAAGTGATTTAGAACGTGGAACTAGAAATCCAACATTAAAAATCATTGAAAAACTTTGCTATGGATTAAATGTAAGTTTCGAAGATTTATTCCGCGGATTAGGTCATATCAAACAAACAAAATAATTTAATGATAATTAAAAAAGTGTCGATGTAATCAATGTTTTGATGACATCGATTTTTTATAAAGTTATTCTTCTAATACTGCATCAAAATATGTTATATCATCGAGACTATTTTTATCAATAGAGAGTCCTATAAACCAACCGTCTTTGTTTTTTTATCATCAGATGTAGATTACGTTTCATAATTGTAGGTAACAAAATAAACTATTTTTAAATCGAAACCAAATCCAATTGTTGCAATATCTTTTATTGCTTCGATCTTACTTGTTGTAATCTTAATTTTTACACCAGTTGCTGATGTTTTTACACTCAATGATTTACCTTATTACTTCTTTATATATCTTGCTTTAGTAGTAGTTTTTAACCTTTTATTAACAGGAATGGTTAAAAAGCTCTTTATAAAGAAGTATAAAAACATCTTATAAGAACAAAAAGTATCGACTGAATCGATACTTTTTATACATTTATGACCTTAAATTTTTGACATTATTTTGTATAAAATCATAGAATAATTTAGTATATACAGGACTTAAAACTTAAAATAATCAACATTTTAGTATGAAAGTGTTTATTATTTCCTTACTTTTTTATATAATAATCGTTGAATTATGTTAAAAACTAAAGGATTTATTGCAGTTACATCGCTTATTGTTATCACTAGTGCTCTAGGAGGAGTTGCTGGTTGGTTTTTAGGCAACATGTATAAAGTTATTGGCCCAGTTACTAATAATGTCTATGAAGATAAAGAAGTTATATTTAGTACAAATCTAGATGCACCTAAGAAGTTGCTTCAAGCAGCTGGAGTTTCATCTATGAATGAATTAGAAAAAGTGGATGTCTCTTCTCTTGTCGGACAAAACGGATTAACAATTGGAGATATTGCTGAAAGTGCTCAGCTTTATATGTATAGCAAGAGTAATATTGTTGTTAAATCGAATAACTTAGCTAAGAGTAAAGTTATGGGTATTGAGAATAATCAAGAAACTAATTCTACTCGGATTAAAAAAGATAAATTGTATTTTAAAGAAAACGTTTCTTATTCTTCAAATGCGTCATTTGGAGAAAGAACTTATAATTTAAAATCAGATGTAATTACTCCGCTCACTCAACCTTTAGATAATCAATTAATTTATTATCGAGTAAATACAAATAAGCAAGCTACCAATGTAGATTTTGCTAGTGCGAAATTTGAAAATTATTATGTCAATGTTCCTGAAGGCGAAGTTGATGAAAACGGATTGAATATTAAAAGCTATTCAACAACTTTTGGAACTTCTATTTATAAACCTTTTAACTATGATTTTTCAGAAGCAAATCTTAAAAAAGATGATGCAGGAAAATATGTAGATGAAACAATTAAAAACTCAAAACTTGGAGAAGAAAGTCTTTATAAAACATCGATTACATCGATTGAAAATGGTTATGAAATTTATTTAACAATCGATCAAAAAGCTATGGAAAATTATGCTTCTTACATTTATACAACTACAAGAGACGCTAGTCAGATCGCTAAGATGAAAGAAAAGCCTGAATTTTTATCTTCAGGAGTAAAAATTGTTACAAATAAAAAACTTGAAATTAGTTCAGTGCACACTGATGAATTTTATAATGTTATATCTGCAATTGCTGGAGCCGTTCCTACAGTTTGTTCTAGTGATTTAACTATAACTTATGAAGCAGATGAAAAGATTCCGACATTCAAGGAGAAAATAAGTTATGAAGGATAAAAAACGTAATATATTTATAAAATTCCTTGAATGGTTTTGTGATTTACCTTGGTATTATTATTTAATAATAGCTGTTTCTTTTTTCTTTATTTTTTATACAATCTTTTTCTATATTTTTAGATACTTGTAAAAAAAGATTAATGCTTTTTAAGCATTAATCTTAACGAGTTAAGGACACAAATTATTGTGACGCCAACATCAGCAAATATTGCTAACCACATAATGTAACTTTCAATTCCTAAGTTTGGAATTATAGATAAAATCATAACAATTAATTTTATGCTAAGTGCAAAAATGATGTTTTCCATTGCAATAATGTGGTTTTTTATTGAGATTTTAATAATTTTACTAACTTTGCTTAAATCATCATCCATAATAACAGCATCGCTACTTTCAATGGCTAAGTCACTTCCTTTAACACCCATTGCAATTCCTAAGTCACTAGTTGCTAGACTAGGAGCATCATTAATTCCGTCTCCAATAAAAGCGACAATTTTATCTTCATTTTGACTTTTTATGTCTTTAAGTTTTTCAACTTTTTGAAGTGGTAATAAATTAGCAATATAGTTTTTTATGTTTGCTTCTTTACTAATTTCTTTAGCGATATTTTCATTGTCACCAGTTAACATATAAGTTGAAGTGACACCAGTTTTATATAAAGAAGTAATCGCTTCTTTGATGTGATCTTTTAATTCATCTCTGATTGTAATGTTGCCAATATAATTACCATCATAAGCGCAATATATTAAAGTGAATGGAGATTCAACTTTTGCAAAAGGAATGTTTTTACTTTCTAATAATGAAGCATTGCCAACGAGTAAAACTTTATCTTTGTAAATTACTTCAATTCCTTTTCCGTTAATTTCTTTATAATCTTTTAACAAAGTTTTATCTAAATTCGCTTTTTCATCACCTAATATAGCTTTTGCAATTGGATGTAATGAATAATATTCAGCATATTTTATTAAATTTAATAATTCTTCGTTTGAATAATTTGAAACGCTATTAATTTCATTAATTTTGAAATTGCCTTTTGTAATAGTTCCTGTTTTATCAAAAATTGCGATACTTAATTTTCTAAATTTGTCTAAGTAATCGCTACCTTTAATAAGGACTTTTTCTTTACTTGCTTCGCCTAAACTAACAAAGTAAGCCATTGGGACACTTAAAACAATTGCGCAAGGACAACTTATTACTAGAAAGCTAGCTCCAGCTCTAATAAAATGTGCCCATGTATCTAAAGAAGAATAGTTAATAAATAGTGGTGGGAAAATCGCGACGATAAAAGCTAAAGCAATAACGATTGGGGTATAGATTTTAGCGAATCTAGTGATAAATTTTTCGGTTTTAGTTTTATTGCTTGAAGCGTTTTCAACTAAGTCTAACATCTTCGACATCATTGAATCGCCAAATTCTTTCGTTGTTTTAATGATTAAAGGTGATCCGATATTTATAACGCCACTTATAATTTCATCGCCTTCTTTAATTTTTCTTGGAACACTTTCGCCTGTCATAGAAGAAGTATCAAGTGAAGAATTACCTTCATAAACTACGCCATCAATAGGGACGCGTTCTCCGTTTTTAACAATAATTAAAGAATTTATATTAACATCAAATGGTTCAACTTCTTTTTCTTTTCCATCGATCAAAAGTGTAGCTTTATCAGGTCTAAGATTTAAAATTTCTTTGATAGAATCGCGACTTTTATTAACTGCATACTCTTCGAATTTTTCTCCTAATAAGAAGAAAGTTGTAACAGCTAAACCTTCAACAAATTCTAATATACAAAAAGCAGCAATACTTGCAACAAGAGTTAATGTTACTTCATTAAAGAAATCTTTTCTTTTTATATTTTTGATAGTTTTTCTAAATGAATCGAAATTAACAAATATAAAAACTAAGATGGTGATAGGTAATAAAATAGCTAAACGAACTGAAGTTGTTCCTAAAGCGTAATTTCCAATAGTGTGATCAAGGATTAAAAGAACTAAAGTTGAAACTAAACCAACTAATATTTTAATAATGTCTAATTTCTTTTTCATATTATTTTATCCTTTTAAGTGAAACACCATCTTCGAAGTTTTTACATGTGTTAACAATTTCTTCAAATGATTCATCGTTATTTTCGATAACCATTGTTTCACTTAAAAAATTAATTTGACATGATGTAACGCCTTCAATTTTATTTAATTTCTTCTCGAGGGATAAAGCGCAATTTGCACAATCAAGTCCTTGAATTTTGTATGTTTTTTTCATCTTATTTTTCCTCCAAATGTTCTCTAGCGTAAATTATAATTTGTTTAACGTGTTCATCGTCTAATTCATAAACTACATTTTTTCCATGTTTTTGGTATTTAACTAATTTATTTGCTTTTAAGATTTTAAGCTGATGCGAAGCAGCACTTTTTGTAATGCCAATTACATTGCATAAATCTCCAACGCATAGAGCGTTATTTTCTAATGCCCATAAAATTTGAAGCCTAGTTGAATCACCAAATATCTTAAAAAAGTCGCTTAATGCATAGATTTCAGTCTCTTTTAACATTTTTGTTTTAGTTTCTTGAACTAATTCTTCGTTAATAATAGGTGTATCTACTTCCATAATTTACCTCCTACACATATAGTATAGTTGAACAACTATTCAACTGTCAAGAAAATTAATTTTTATTTTTTGCCTTTAAAGTCCTATCTAAAAAAGATAAATCGGATTATTAAAGAATGGGTTATACGAAGGCGAAACTTTAAAATGAGTCTTACAAATTTATAAATAATATAAATATAAGATAGAAACTTAAGATTCATTACAGTACCTTTTGTTGAACTTTTTATAAGCTATGTTATAGAATAAACCCATGAAGAAGATTGAACGCGACAATTATATATTCAAGAAAAAATGTTTATTAATTTTACTATTTTTATATTACATCAATGATGTAAGTTATGATGGAATTATCTTTAAAAGTTTTGGTTTCCATTTTGATCCAACTTGTAACTTTAAAGTTATTGTTACTAGTAAAAAGGGACATGTTCATAAATATATTACTCACATTTTTTTAAATGCTAGAGGAGTTAATTTAGAAGAACTTGATGTAATGGGTAATATTAATATTATTAAAGTTAAAAATATTAAAAATGTTGACCCATTCATTCCAAATACATCATTAAATATATATTTTGATGAATCTAACTTTATTGCTTTTGGATATTTAGAAGGAAAATATATTGAATATAAACTTGTTCAAGATTCAACTAACTATTTTAAAGATGAAATTTTATATTATTTAAGTAGCGATCCAAATTATCAAAATGTAAATACAAGTGCTTCAAGTTTCATTCTTTTCTTACTTAGACTTTACACGAATAAAATTAAAGTTGATTTAGTTATGGGAGCTGGAATTAATTGTGATTATGGAGCTAAAGATTGGAGCCATTTAATTGAAGCTCTTAATTTAGAATTTTTTAAAAATAACGTAAGCGATATCGATGAAATTCGTCACTTTGTTGGTAATGAATTATTCGTAAATGGGAAAATTTTAAAGACAAGTGGATTTGATACATATAAATCACTCCATGATGAATTATATTTATTTAAAGAAGCTAAAAGTTTTAATGACCCAAATTCAACTTTATATAATTGTGTCAATTATGTTGAACGTCATCCAGGAGTTGAAGTTATTACATATAACTATGATACAAATTTAGAATACTTACTAAAGAAAAGGAAAATTTTATATACAAGTGTTTATGATGAAAATGGCTTTATAAATAAGGAAAGCCAAGTTACAATTTTCCATGTCCATGGTTTATTACCTTTTGATAAATATAAAGAACAAAAATATATCGATTCATTAGTTTTCAATGAATCAGAATATTTCTATTTATATAACAATCCATATTCTTGGAATATTTCAAAACAAATGCATGATTTTACTTTTAAGACATGCTTATTTATTGGATTATCTTTAACAGATCCTAATATGAAACGATTGCTAGAAGTATCGATTAATCCTTTAAAATTTAATTTTATCTTCATGAAAAAAGAACATGGATTTAATGAAAAAACCTATCGAGCAGTAACAAATTATTTCTTTAGTTATGACTTAATTACTATTTGGGTTGATGACTATAACGAAATAGGAAAATGGCTTGAATTAATCTAAATTGAAAATATTTTCAGTGAAGTTTGAAAATATTTTCATAACAATAAAATTAATGCTATTTTTATTTATAAAAATAGTGTTTTTTGCTATTATCTTCATATGAGAACAAATGGTATTTTAATGGCTCTATCGAGTCTTCCTAGCAACTATGGTGTTGGGGATTTTGGAAAAACAAGTTACGAATTTATCGATATTATCAAGCGAGCAGGCGTTAAGTTCTGGCAAATGCTACCTCTTAATCCTTTAGGAGATGGTAATTCACCTTATGCTTCAAAATGTTCATTCGCTATCGACCCAATTTATATTGATTTAGAAGAGCTAGTTGAAGATGGATTGATTGTTGGATTAAAATCTTTTCAAGAAAAGAAAAAACTAGTTGATTATCCTAAAGTAAGAGACTTTAAAAATAAATACCTAAAAGAAGCTTTTAAAAACCAACTTGATACTAAAAAAGAAGCTTTTAAAAAGTTCATCAAGGATAATCCTTGGTGTGAAACATATGCTAAGTTTTTAATTCTTTTAAAAAAGAACGATTATAAACCTTGGTGGTATTGGCAAATAAGCGAAAGATATGATGCTTATAAACATGAATTTGATTATTCAGATTATGAAGAAGAAATTCTTTTCACTGAATGGTGTCAATTTATAGCCTATAAGCAATTTAATAAATTAAAAAAATATGCTAACAGCCAAAACATTATTTTAATGGGAGACATCCCTTATTATGTTGGAGCATTAAGCAGCGATGCTTGGAGTAATCAAGATGAATTTTTACTCGATGAAAATGATGTTCCTTCAAAAGTTGGAGGAGTACCTCCAGATTATTTCTCCGAAGATGGTCAAAGATGGGGTAATCCTTGCTATGACTGGGAATATATGAAAGAAGATGGTTTTACTTTTTGGCAATCTAGAATTGATCACATAGCTAAAATGTTTGATTATGTTCGTTTAGACCATTTTAGAGCATTTGATACATATTATGCTATTAATCCAGAATGTGAAACAGCTAAAGATGGGAAATGGCAAAAAGCGTATGGCGATGAATTTTTCGCTAAAATTTTGCCACTTTATCCTAATCTTCAAATATTCGCTGAAGATTTAGGTGAAGCAGCTCCTGATGTAGAAAAATTAATCTCAAAATACTCTCTCCCTGGAATGAATGTTGTTCAATTTACTCTTTTAGATCAAAGTTTTGTAACTAAGAAAAATCAAATCATTTATTCAGGAACTCATGATAACCAAACTTTAAAAAGTTGGATCAAAGAGCTTAAAGAATCTCAAAAAGAAGAACTTAAAATATTATTTAGAAAACAAAAAATTGCTGGAAGAACACTTTTTGATAAGGTCATCAATTATGTTTTAGGAAGTGAATGTGATTACGCATGCATCCCTTATGTTGATTATATTAAATTAGATGATGCTTCTAGAATGAATATTCCAGGAACTTGCGGTTCACCAAACTGGGAATTTAGAATTACAAATTATGCTGATTTATTAGCTAATGTTGAAAGAATTAAGGAATTATTAATAAAGTATAAAAGATGAAAAAAATTGCATTAATTTCGTTAGGTTGTGTTAAAAACACTGTAGATAGCCAAGCAATTTTAGCGCTTTTTAAAAAACCACAATTTGAAATTGTTACAAATTTAGAAGAAAGTGATGTCATTATCATTAACACATGTGGATTTATTTTAAGTGCCAAAGTTGAAGGTATCAATGTTATTTTAGACGCCTTAAAATATAAAAAGACAACAGTTGTAATCGGATGTCTTGTTGAAAGATATTACGAAGAATTAAAAGAAGAAATCCCTGAAGTTGATTTATGGGTTAAATTTAAGGATGAATATAAATTCCTTCCAAGTATGATTCAAGGCTTATTTAAAGATGAAGTCGTTGAACCAAAATTTGATATTTTTACTAGAGTAGATGATTCGACTTATTCTACTTATATAAAAATTAGTGAAGGCTGTGATAACTTTTGTGCGTTCTGTGCTATTCCTTTTATAAGAGGTCGCTTTGTTAGTTATCCAATTGAATCGATTAAAGAATATGCAAAAGAAGCTATCGCTAAAGGTAGTAAAGAACTAGTTTTAATTGGTCAAGATCCAACTAGTTATGGTAAAGATTTTAAAGATCAAAATATAAATCTTGTCACATTATTAAAGGCGCTTGATGAACTTGAAGGTGAATTTAAGATCAGACTTTTATATCTTTATCCGGATGGAATTACAGATAAATTAATTGATTTTATTAAAACAAGTAAAAGAATGTCTCATTATTTCGACGTTCCAATTCAACATTGTTCTTCAAAAATTTTAAAATTAATGAATAGAAGAGATGATAAGAAAAAGACTGAAGAATGTTTTGATAAAATTAAAAATAATATCCCAGATGCTATTTTAAGAACAACTCTTATTGTTGGTTTCCCGGGTGAAACAAAACGTGAATTTGAAGAATTAAAATCATTCATTACAAAATATCGTTTTAACCATTTAGGATGTTTTACTTATAGTAAAGAAGAAAAAACTAAAGCAAGTTATTTACCTCATCAATGTCGTGAATCTACCAAAATTAAAAGAAAAGATGAAATTATGAAGTTACAAGCTAAAATTTCATATGAATTGAATAAGGAAATGATTGGTAGAACATTTGATGCTATTGTTACTAAAATTAATAAGAACGATTATAGTGTTAGTTGCGATTATAATGCACCAGATGATATTGATGGTAATGTAATTTTAAAATCAAATAATAAACATGAAGTTGGTGATTTAGTGAAAATTAAAATCACTCATGCTTACGTTTACGATTTAATAGCAGAAGAAATTTAATAAAAACTAGGGAAACCTAGTTTTTTTATGTTAGAAAAAGAAATAAAATATAATAAATATCTACAACTAAGAAAAACTTTAAAAATATTTGAAAAAACTATATAGCTCATTTTGTTGTGTTAGTGAAAGGAGATATAAAGGCTTAATCGGAGCCCAATGGTTGAATAAACTAAGTAGTTCACTACACGATTATGGATTGTATGAATAAGAAATATTTAGAAGTTTTAAAATTTAGAATGTACCCTACAAAAGAAGAAAAGCGTGCGTTAGATAAAGAGTTACATTTTTATGAAAGATACAAAAGAGCTTTAATTAAAGAAATTGAAGAAAAAAGAACAGCTTCTTTATTTCCTTTAAAAGAAAAAGATTATGAAGAAATCATTGATAAGTATTGGAGAAAAGTTAAAAGAAGAAAATTTGATTACTCCAAATACTTCTCTTATGATCATTTTTGTTTTGCTAAAACGAATGTCTTAAATTCTTATATATATAAAAATAAAGAAGGCATTAAAAAATATCCTATTGATAGAGTCACTATTAAAATTAAAAGTGATGAAACATCTATCCTTTATGGCAGGTTAACTTTTAAAGAATTTAGAATTAAATTAAAACCTAATAGAGATATTGTAGATAAGATTGATTTTATAAATATCACTAGAACTAATGGCAAATATTTTTTAAGTGTCGCTAGATTTTTAGAAGTAATTCCTTTAGAAAAAACTCATTTAGCTTGTGGTATCGATGTTGGCTTTGATACTTATATTACTTTATATGATAGTAATGACGAAGTGATGAAAATCAATTTTGAAAATAAGAAAATTGATTATCTAATATCTAAAGCGAATTATTATAAAAGGGTATTAACTAATATTGAAAAACAAAATAAAGAATATATAAAATCTAAAAATTATTATAAAGTTTTGCATAAACTCGAAGCTACATACGATAGAATTTCTTCGATTAGATCGTACTTTTTTAACGATCTTGCTGTTAAAATTGTTAAGCGCTATGATCTAATTATTATTGAAGATATTAATCTTGAAGCACTTTATAAAGTTAAAACATCAAAACTGAATTTGCAGAAATTTAGTTTTGGAGCATTCTTCAAAGTGTTAGAAGAGAAGGCTCAAAAATACGACAAAAAAGTTTATCGAGCAAGGAGAACTTTTATGTCTAGCCAAATATGTAGTGAATGTGGAGTGATTCATCACGAGATGAAAGATTTTCATATACGAACTTTTGAGTGCGAATGTGGTTATAAAGCTGATCGTGATGAAAACGCTGCACGAAATCTTTTATATTACGGTCTTCGACTTGTTAGATATAAAAATATCTCTAAATTTGAAAATAAAACTGCAGCAAGAGAAAAAGAGAGAATTTGTTAATTATGCTTGCTTTAAATGAAATGAATGAAGCGAAAAATATTGAATCGTTTCAAAACTTAAATATGGTTTGTTCGTTTGATGGTGACTTATTTTACACTAATCCTTACCGCAAAATAGAATATATAAAATCGACTAAAAATTTCCTAAAATTCATCACTGAAAGTATAAATGCCCCCAAAACTGCAGTGAAAATAGGCCTTTTAGGAAGAGTTAACCATGATTTTGCTGCTCATGTTTTTTATGAAACAGGTTTAAATATTTCTTCATATCGCTTATTAATTGATGATGAAACGATAAAACATATTTACATAAAGCATTACAAAAATGAACTTGTTCGACCGATAGACCTTAATGTCCTTTTGTATTTTGGAGAAGTAGTTTCAAATTACTTTTCAATAAACTTCTATCCACGAACTGATAGGCTTGAAATTTTTAGTGAAATAGATTGCGAAGTATATAAAATCATTTTGGCGTTAGATAATAGGCATGCTAACGTATATTTAGTAACGCTTTTTAAAGCTAACGAAGAAGTAATTGAAACGTTGAAAGAATTCTTAATTACTGAAAATGATGCATAGATGAAAACTCCAAGGGAAACGGAGACAAGTTGTGCTAGACGTCAATGGATAATTTCCCTCAAAATAAATGGCATAAACGGAACCAGGGGAAGGATCGTCCAATAAAAAAACCTCGAACGTGTCGAGGAAATATTCGTGTGGTGCCCCTTCGCAGAATCGAACTACGAATAGATCCTTACCATGGATCCGTTATGCCATTTAACTAAAGGGGCTCAGCCCATTTAGTATAGCATAACGGATCCGTTTCACCAAATACATTTTCTTGTTTTTGTCTTTCTGCAAAACTTAATCAAAGGGTTAGATGACAAAGTCATTGCAATAAATTTCACCTTAACGCAATAAAAGACAAAGTTAACGCAAAGTAATACTTAGCAATAATATAAAAATTCAAATTATTATAATTTTTATTGCATTGACCTTGTCATTTGGGATTGTGTTTCTTTACCTTAACTTTTTATACTAAAATCACTTGTTCAAACTAAATAGCCCTTTTTCGAT
>ERZ1036460.381-NODE-381-length-12085-cov-3.800914_pt1 | contig 12085 bp, 9 predicted proteins | sample MGYA00514229_ERZ1036460 | MGnify/ENA primary metagenome ERZ1036460 (study PRJEB33795, sample SAMN09464921) | human gut metagenome | host: Homo sapiens | place: USA: Stanford, California | collected 2016-08 | study: EMG produced TPA metagenomics assembly of the...
GCCTGTATACTCCTCCGGATCAATGCCGCACATACGAAGGACGTTTGGATGAACGGTTCCGCAGCCCAGAATCTCGATCCATCCGGAGCCTTTACAGAAACGGCAGCCTTTTCCGCCGCATTTAAAGCAGGATACGTCCACCTCTGCGCTTGGCTCTGTAAACGGGAAATGATGAGGACGGAATTTTGTTTTTGTTTCCGGTCCGAACAGTTCTCTTGCAAACTCCTGAAGAGTTCCCTTCAGATCTGCAAAAGTAATATTTTTATCAATTACAAGGCCCTCGATCTGATGGAAGGACGGAGAATGGGTAGCGTCTACCTCATCAGAACGGAACACTCGTCCAGGAGCGATCATACGGATCGGCAGCTTGCCTTTCTCCATGGTACGGGCCTGTACCGGAGATGTCTGAGAACGAAGCAGAATGGAGCTGTTAATAAAAAATGTATCCTGCTCATCTCTTGCCGGATGGTCCTCCGGAATATTCAGCTTGGTAAAGTTATAGTCTGCATACTCTACCTCAGGACCTTCCACTACCTCATAGCCCATTCCGATAAAGATTCTTTCCACTTCCTCCAGGGCAATGGTATTTGGATGACGGTGTCCGATCATTGACTTCTTCGCGGGAAGGGTTACGTCAATAACCTCTGCTTTCATTTTTGCTTCACGGGCAGCTTCCTCCAGTTTCTTTCTGGAAGCTTCCAGAAGCTCCTCGATTTTTGCTCTTGTCTCATTTACCAGCTGTCCTACTTTCGGACGGTCTTCCGGAGCAACATCCTTCATACTCTTTAAAATAGCTGTCAGCTCACCTTTTTTACCAAGGTAAGCCACCTTTACTTCATTGAGTTTGTCAGGACCTTCAGCTTCTTCAATACGTTTTCTGGCTGCTTCTGCCAGTTCCTGAAGTTTTTCCTTCATATCCATGGTTGTATTCTCCTTTTTTCTTATTTCATTTCATATTTGCACCTGCCGGATAAATCTGCAGTATCATTAATAAAGTCGATTACTCTGCGCTTATGCGCTCCCGTAATCGTCAGCAATTCGCAATCCGGGCTTTTGTCCTGCCTGCTCATTCCTGTCAGCCCGTCCAATGTGCACAGTCTCCTGCATGCAGGCATGCGTAAACTGTGCCCGCTGTCCGGAACTTTATTTTGTATATGAGAATATTACGGAAGTAATTTCTCCATATACAAAAAAACCGCCCCTCAAAAGAGGGACGGAATATCCGCGGTACCACCCTGTTTCCTGCATGTACATACAGGCGCTCAAAGTATCTGCTTAACGCGCAGCTACGTCATTACCTACTGCCTTCGGGGTTCAGAAATGCAGCTCCAGCGGGAAACTGAGGAACTGTCTGAACTTAAAGAAGCTTGCAGCCGGTGACTTCTTCTCTCTGAAAGAAAACAACTCCCTATAACGCCTTCAACGCTTTTATATCTTTGTTTACTATGCCACAGAAAATTTTTTTTTTTTTTTTTTTTCCGTTATTTTTTTAGTTCTTGTCTATTTCTTTTTTCCGCTCCAGCTTCCATTCCCTGCGTTTTCTTGCGATCAGCTGCCAGAAAGACAGCTTTGCCTGGCGGAACTGACTTTCAAAGTATGCGTTGATCTCTGCTCCGTACAAAAGAAGGTTCATACAGAAATACAGCCATACCATAACCAGGATCAAAGTGGAAAGGCTTCCGTACATGATACTGAAATCCGGAAAAAATGTAAAATACAGAGAAAACAGATACGAAAACACAGACCATGCCACAGCTGTCAGAAAAGCTCCCGGAACCTGGCTTTTCAGGGATGCCCTTCTGTTTGGCAGATACCGGTACAGCACCAGAAAAACAAAAAACAGCATCACAAAGACCAGAAAGGTTTTTGCCCCCAGAATCCTGCCGATCACATTTCCCAGAAACGGAACATATCCGGAAATCAGAACATGGATCCTGTTTCCCATAACCAGAAGCAAAAGACTGGCGATCAGGGCAAGTACAAACAGAAACATATAGAACATGGAGTAGATTCTGTTTACCAGCCAGTTTCGTGTTTCTTTTACATGGTAAATGGTGTTCAGGCCATTGATCAGAGCCTGCATGCCCTTTCCCGAGGACCAGAGGGCCACCAGAGCAGACAGAGGCAGCACGGCCGCGCTTTTTGAAAAAACCTCTGCCACAATATTTAAAACAAATCCCTGCAGATTTTCCGGTACAACACTCATAATTGCCTGACGTACTTCCCGGTAGGTCAGAGGTGTATACTGCACGATCGCGGTCAGGAACAAAACAAAAGGGATAAAGGACATGATCAGAAAGTACGCTGCCTGAGCCGCATATGCGCTGACATGATCTTTTCTCATTCTCTCCATAAAGCCCAGCGCCAGATGAAGAGCTCCCTTATCATTCTTCTTTTCCATAATTACTTCTCCCGTTATCCAGCTTACGACGGTTTATTTTCTGTCCAGTGTCTGAAGTCAGATACGTCTTTTATTATGATACCATGAAAATATTCCTGTGACAAGCACATGAGCGGAGGCGTTTCTAGCCCCCAATCTGCAATATTTCAATATCTTTAAAAAAATACTCAAGAATCTCCTGACAGGTATATCCCTGTTCCGCCATTCTGTCCGCTCCTGTCTGACTCATTCCCACCCCGTGACCATAGCCGCCGCCTGTGAGAACCACAGAATTTCCCGGCTTTGCGCTGATATCAAAATAGGCGCTTGGGAGAAGCTCGCTTCCCTGCACCTGAGTCCCGTCCTTTTCTGTGATCATACTTCCCTTTGGGGACAGAAACTGACGGATATCATACTCGGTCTCAACCAGAAAATCTCCGTTTTCTGTATTTACCTGAAGCCCGGTTACAGCGCCGCTCTGATTTATTCTGGAAACAGAAACACCGAGAAGCTTTCCTGAAGCTCCCTGGATTTCCTGTGCGCGCCTTTCCAGCGTTTCCCAAAGGATCTCTGTCTCCCACCGGCTCCACGGTTCTTCCGAATCAAAACCACAGTCAACGCTTTTCAGATAAGGCGCGGGTTCCTCCGCTCCCCATATCTCGTCTGTGCTGGTGACGCCGGAAGAGGTTGAAAAATAATAGGCCTGAACAGGCTTTCCATTCTGACAGAGAATTTTTCCCTCTGTCTCCCTGACCGCCTCTGATGTTGCCTGCTGAGGAGCGATATTCTGGTATACCTGATAGTTTACACTGTCATCTACGTCTGCTCCGTACTTTGAAAGTCGTCCTTCCTGCATCTGTTTCCACGCATAGGTCCTGGCGCATACCGCCTGAGCTTTCAAAGCTTCCTTCTGATAGCCGGAAGGCATTTCACTTGGCACCACTGCTTCCAGATACGTTTCCAGAGGCAGCTCATTGATCACAGTAAATCCCTGATCGGTCCTCTGTATCTCCAAACTTCCCTGATAAACAGGATTTCCGCACTGCCTTTGTATTGATGTAAGCTGAATCCCATTTTCATGAGCCGGTATCACCACAGGTTCCTCTGAAGCCGCCATATTTTCAAAGCTGCAGACAATCTCTTTTCCATCACGCAAAACAGTTACCCGAGGATGAAAATACGACTGATAATCTGTTGTCATAAGAAGAACCCGTATGTTTCCGGCTTCTTTCATCCCGTCCTCAGTATCTGATTCCTCTGTTACAGAACCTCCGTTTCCGGCTTTTTCCTCCCGTGTCTCCACTTTCCCGGCGCCTTTGTTTTTTCCCGCACTCGGTACTTTTTCTTCCCCGGCTCCGGAGAACTCTCCTGTGCTTTGTATTTCAGATTCAAAGCTCTCCTGATACTCTGTATTCTGTGCCGGTTCTTTTACAGTCTCTCTTTCAGAGCGACTCTGCTGCTCTGCCGCTTTTATGTATTCCTGTTTTTCTTTCAGCCGCGATTCTGCCGCCCTGTTTAACAGCATCATCCACGAAAAAAGAAGCAGGAATAAAATCTGATATCTAAAAAAAATTCTGGTTTTCCTCATATTACCATTGTATGAGAAAAACCAGAAAAATATGTTTAATCTCTTACTGAAAAACGATAAACGGTTTCAGAATAATAACGTTCTCCTTTTTCCAGAACCGGTGAGTGGAACTCTTCAACATTTACAGCATTGGGCTCTACCTGTGTTTCCAGACAGAAACCATCTCTTTTGTCATAGGTATGTCCGTTTTTGCCAGCCTCCTGTTCCACAAAATTTCCTGCATAAAACTGAACACAGGGGCAGTCGCTGAGAACCTCCATTACAATTCCTGTTTTTTCACAGCGGGCGCAGGCAATTTCCCTGATCTCTGCCTGAGTATATCCGTCTGTCACATAATTATGGTCAAATCCTCCTGTAAATTTCAGCTGTTCAAATTCTGCCTCAATATCTTTTCCAATCTGTTTTTCTTTTCGGAAATCCATAGGTGTTCCATCTACCGGAACATTTTCTCCCAGAGGGATAGAGTCTTCTCTCACCGGTGTGTAGGACTGAGCGTGGATGGTCAGATACTGATCCAGAACATTTCCACTTCCCTCGCCTGCAAGATTAAAGTAAGAATGATTTGTCATATTGGCAACCGTTGTTTTATCGCATACACCTGTGTAAACAATACGCACAGCATTCTTTTCTGTAAATTCATATGTAACACTGACATCAAATTCTCCTGGAAATCCGTTTTCACCGTCAGGGCTGATCCTGGAAAATGTTACGCTGTTATTTTCCTGATCTATGTGCTTTGCTGTCCAGAGTTTTTTTTCAAAACCATCCGGACCGCTGTGGAGATTATTGTTTCCCTCGTTCTGGGCAAGAATCACTTCCTGTCCGTCCAGTTTAAAACGTCCGCCTTCTATCCGGTTTCCGCTGCGTCCGATGCATGCGCCGAAAAAGCATCCGTTTTTCATATATCCTTCCAGTGTATCGTATCCCAAAACTACATCTATCAGGTTCCCCTGACGGTCAGGAACGCAGATCTTTGTGATCACAGCTCCAAATGAGAGCACCTCTGCATAAGCGCCTGAGGCATTCTCCAGATGAAAACATTTTACTTCCTCGCCGGACGGCAGTGTTCCAAAACTTCTTTCTGTTACCATGTCTTTTCCTCCCGCAATACCATGTATTTTTGTTTTCCTTCAATGTCTGCCAAAACATCATGGAATCATTTTTATAAATAAAAAAGAGCCCTGTATATGGCTCGCTTTTTACAGAAAGTCCCGGAATGCCGTTCCCTTCCTTTTGACGCCTAGCCGAAGCCAGGTGGGTGTCCTCAACAGATGATCTGCCTACCACAACGAGAGGTCTGACATCACGATCTGCGATGTTGGAGTCCCTTCATGTCAATGTAGGTTCAAAATAAAAAGGGGCCTCGCACATTCCAGGATTTCTCTTTTCTGTTATTACTATTGTACTCTATTATATGTTTTTTTTCAACATATTATTTCTAATGTGAACAATAAAATTTGTATAAAATGTTACTGTTCACTTTCTTCTCAGATTCCAAGAATTTTTCTGACTGCTGCAGGCATGTCCTCCGGAGCCACAACTGTATCATGAAGCACCGGCGCTGTACGGATCTCTTCCACTGCTGCCGGAAGTCTGACTCCACTGAGCGCAGACAGCGCGTCACAGAGTGCAAAATCATCCAGTCCCTCATATCTGTCAGAAATAGCAGTAATTACACTTTTTGCAAATTTATACGGGCTTGCTGTAGAGGCGATCACAACAGGAGTGGCATCCTCTGTTTCCCGAAGATATTTCTGGTATACCCCTGCTGCCACTGCAGTATGAGGATCGATCACATAATCGCTGCCGTACCATGTAGCGCTGATGGCTTCTCTCGTTTCTCCCTCGCTGCAGTAATTTCCGTAAAAATCTTCCAGTCCCTTTTTCATTTCTTCGGTGATCGTATATTCTCCGCCTTCGCTCAGAGATCTCATAAGCTCCGCACACGCCTGGGAATCCTCTCCGGTAAGACGGTAGATCAGACGTTCCAGGTTACTGGAGATCAGAATATCCATGGAAGGGGAAGCGGTCAGTATAAACTCACGTTTTCTGTCATAGGTTCCTGTCCGGAAGAAATCATAGAGAACCTTGTTTTCATTGGAAGCACAGATCAGTTTATGAATCGGCAGTCCCATCTGCTTTGCATAATAAGCAGCAAGGATATTTCCAAAGTTTCCGGTAGGAACTGTAATATTGATTTTTTCACCGGTATTGATCTCTCCTGCTTTTACCAGTTTTGCATACGCATAAACATAGTATACGATCTGAGGTACAAGACGGCCGATATTAATGGAATTGGCTGAGGAAAACTGAAAACCGTTTCTGTCAAGCTCTGCTGCCAGCTCCTGATCATTAAACATCCTCTTAACCGCGCTCTGAGCATCGTCAAAATTTCCTGTGATTCCCACCACTGAGGTGTTTTTACCTTTTTGTGTGACCATCTGTTTTTCCTGAATGGCGCTGACACCGTTTTTAGGATAAAAAACAATGATCCTTGTTCCGGGAACATCCGCAAATCCGGCCATTGCAGCCTTTCCTGTATCTCCTGAGGTTGCAGTGAGAATTACGATCTCATTTTTTACATGATTCTTCCTGGCTGCAGTTGTCATCAGATGAGGAAGAATAGAAAGCGCCATATCTTTAAACGCAATGGTAGAACCATGGAACAGTTCCAGGAAATATACTCCTCCTGCTTTTTTTACAGGAGCGATCTCCTCTGTATCAAATTTGGAATCATAAGCTCTGGCAATACAGTCTTTCAGCTCTTCTTCTGTAAAATCTGTAAGAAAACGGCTCATAACCTCATAGGCTGTTTCCTGATAGGTCATTTCTGAAAGACGGTCCATAGGTACGTCAAGCTTTGGAATGGACGTAGGAACAAACAGACCTCCATCCTCTGAAAGCCCCTTTAAAATTGCCATGGAGGCTGTTACTGTTTCTTCTTTTTTACCTCTGGTACTTTTATATAATACCTGCATTGTCGTTCCTGCCTTTCTTCTGTTATGATTTATTTTTGCACCATTGTATCATGAACTTTAGCAAAATACCATAGTAAAATCACAAAAAGACACAGAAAACCCCGCGGAGCTTTTCCGCAGGGCCTGTATTTCATTTTTATTCTGCTTTTACCATCTGAACCAGATCGGAATCTGATTTCTTATTCTTTTTGTTCTTTTTATTTTTTTCGGACTTTTCCGTGTTCTGTTTTTCGGAGGATTTTTTATCTGCCGGCGCTTCCTCCGGATAGGTATAAAATTCATGGACGCCGTGTTTAAACAGTTTTACAAGATCTTTTTCAAACCAGGCAATGTTGTGTTTTTCCGCTGCCGATTTCTGGATGAAAAACAGCGCTCCCTGAGAATAATCCGTACCCTCCAGTGCCTGTCTGACCGCTTCTTTTGTTTCCTCTGTAACTGTAACCTCATTGATACGTCCGTCTGCCACAGGCGAAAACTGAGGTACCCCATTATCGTACTCCCAGATCACATCGGTTACAGTATCCGGAAACTCCGGATGCTTCACCCGGTTCATGATCACATTGGCAACCAGTACACGGCCTTTGATATCTTCGGTCCCTGCCTCTGCCTCCACGATCTGCAGAAGATTCTGATAATCCTCATCTGACATCATAGTTGCAGAGGATGACATGGATACCATTCTGGAATCAAAATCATTAACAGCAGCAGCCATAGATTCACTGAGATCAATTCCCTCTGCGCTTTTTCCAACTCTCTGAACTCTCTGCCCTACCACAACGTGTTCACAGGAGGTTCCGATCCGGTATATGTCAGAGCCTTCTGCCGGAGTTGCACTGAGTCCGGAAACTACTCCTGCTATTCCTGTAGGAAGTTCATAATCTGTACCTTCAGAAAAATCATATGTACTTTCTGCTTCGGAAGCAGCGTAAACTTTATGCTCCCGGTCACTGCCTGTCACTATGCCGCCTGCCAGGACTCCTACCGCTGCCAGAGCACATACACTCAGCGAAAGAAACCCGTGTACCGATGCATTTCCTGTTGTTTTGTTCCCTTTCTGTAATTCATGATTTTGTGATACTTTCCTGTTCCTCATAACTTTACTTTCCTTGCATTTTTATTATGTCATCTTTTATTTCTTTTGTAACATTTTCGTAATGCATAGGAAAATTATATTTAATATCAGCTCATATGTCAAGCTATATTTTTTGTTTTTATACTATTTCACCAATTACAGCGCATAAATCCCTTAAATTTTCATCAGTTTTTATTGTAACAGAAATTATTTTTTAAGAAAAAATTACATTTTCTGAAATCATTATAAGCACGTCCAATGACTACGTCAACCATTTTACATCGACTGTTTCCGACAGTAAAAAATCTCTTATTCTTTCTTTTTTATGTATAATTCTGTTTCCTTTCCCTGAAAAATATAGTTTTGTATTTTCTGATATATTTGCAGTTTCTTTTTATATTTTTCATATTTTTAAAAAGTTCCCATGGAAATTACCTGATAATTATGATATGATAAAAATACATAAAAAAGGGTTTTCAGAAGGGAGGACTCCATATGAGTAAACGTATTATTACCATCAACCGCATGTACGGAAGCGGCGGCCGGGTACTTGGAAAAGCTCTGGCAGAAAAGCTTGGCTATGCATTTTATGACAAGGAGCTGATCGAACTTGCCGGAAAGGAAAAGCAGATTCCTTTCCATGAACTTGCAAAAGTAGATGAAAAAAAGCCCCATCAATGGCGTTTTTCCGGCGATCATGATGTTCAGATCACCCCTGACTTCTATACCGTCCCCATGAATGATGTTCTCTATGAAGCCCAGAGAGATATCATCCTTTCTCTGGCAGAAAAGGGCAGCTGCGTGATCGTGGGACGCTGCGCCAACCAGATCCTGAAAGGCCGTTCTCTCAGTGTGTTTATTCATGCACCCTTTGATCTCCGGGTCAGAAATGTACAGGCACGGACCGGAAGAGAAGAACGCAGCGCACGAAAAATGGTAAAGCGTACAGACAAAGAACGCCGGGCCTATTATGAATTTTTTACAGATGCCAAATGGACAGACTTAAGCCAGTATGATCTGTGCATTGACAGCAGCCGGTTTACTCAGGATCAGATTCTGGAAATTCTCACAGAGGCTGCCAGAGAATGCTGAATCCGGTTTCTGAGTCATGGAGTCTCTTTCTGATATCTCGACAGATATTTTCAATTGCTTAAAATTTTATATTTTATTTCGCAAATGATCAAATACTGGATTTTTGTAATATAATCCGTAATATACGGGCATAAAAGAATTTTCGGTTCCTATATGTACAACGTACAGAGCATACAGAAAATCACCGGCTGACCTGCAATTTCAGAACAGCCGGTGGTCTTTTTTAATTCTGATGATTTTCGATGTAATCCTTCAAAAATTTATATACTTCCGTTTCTACAGGGGGACAGCCTTCCAGATGATGTCGGAAATTTCTTGTACAGTGTCCAATGCCAAGTTCTCCTGTTTTTCCCCGGAATCCCTGTCCGATATGGATTTTTTCGTGCAGCTTTTCCAGAAGGCCTTCCTGTTTCAGCATATCAAGCGCCGGAATCAGATATCCGTAACAGGCGCTGCAGGATTCTACTTCCTCAACAGCATCTGCCAGTTCTACAACCTTACGTGATTTCGGAAGCTGTTCTCCTGTATCCGCTCCACACGCCCGGATATCAGCTTTTTCAAGCTCAGAGCATCCTACGCCCAGTCTGCCTGCCAGTTCCACATAGGGAACGTCCGAAATCTCATAATGCATCAGATTGCACACATAGGCGTCCATCAGGACCGGATCCCGGCCTGTCAGCACCCGATTCATTACAACGGGATTTCCTCCATCCTCAAAATCCAGATCCCCGCAAATATTATCTACCACAATAAAATCCTGACGGATACCCATATTCAGATGAGCAATCGGTTTATGAAGCCCCAGTGAATGAAAACGCCTTTTTTCCGAATTCGGGATCAGGCCTTTCATATTTTTAAGGGCGCAGGTAATTTTTGTCTGGCAATGTCCCTTCAGCACAGGAACATTAATGAGAAAATCAATGTCCTTTACGCTGGTGCAGATATGAAGCTCCATTCCCCCACAGTCTGCCGTATAGCTTTTGTCCTTTTGTGTGTCATGAAAGACTACTCCGTACTCATCACAGAGTCTGTCATATCCGCAGGCATAGAAGGCATCCATGGTTTTATCTCCCACCCAGGACCCCTCCATCAGCGTCAGATTTCGGAACCCTCTTTCCTGAAGATATTCAATAATGCCTGCCAGAACCTCAGCGTGGGTGGTTGCCCCGTTAGACGGATGAGAAGGGGAAACCATATTGGGCTTGATTCCGATACGAAAAGCTTTATTTCCAATCTGCTCTGCCAGCCCGCTTTCTTCCAGAATCCTTTTTGTCATTTCCTTATACTCTGTTCCACATGTTATAAAAATCTGATTTTTTTCCATAAATGCCGTTCCTCCTGTAACAGATAAATCACTTTTTATACAGGATACCTTATTTTCCCGGAAAATTCCAGAGCCTTTTCTACAGGAAACATACGGACCAGGTATTTTAAAATTCTTTTTTCTCCAGGGCCTTTACGCTAAATGTATAGGAGATCAGCATGATCACCATGCAAAAAAACATAACGCCCAACACAAGCGCCAGCTTGGGGATATTTTCCTGGGCGTCTCTGATAAGAGCGTCTATATCTACAGAAAACAGCTTAAAAAGATATCCAATACAAAAACTGGCCAGAAAAATCGCTACAACAAATCCCATTCCCACAATGCGGGATTTTTCCGGTCCAAATTTAATTCTCGTAGGGATCATTACCGCTGTCATAATCTCAGCAATAGCAAAAAAAACAGGAAAAACAAACAGCATCGGTTCTTCCCCGTGGATCAGGGGCATTTTAAATATCACAGTTCCCAGAACTGCCGCAATGACAAGTCCCACAGCTCCGGATAAAAAACAGATCAGATACTTTTCTTTTATATAAGTTTTTTTGCTGACAGGAAGACTCATCAGAAACGGCATTCCGTTTTCAAAATCATCATAGGAAAGTGTAGAAGCTCCGGCAAGCGCCAGCATGATCATAATAAAACTGGAAGAAAAACTTCTCATCTCCTTATTGACAAGTCCTAAAACAATCCCCATTGCTATTACTGCCAAATATACTTTGCCTGTATTATAAAGCAAGGCAAGATCTTTTTTCAGAAATCCTCTCATAACGCTTCCCCCTTCGTCATCATGGTCAGCACCTGGTCTACTGTACCTCTCTCCACTGTAATATCAGGATAGTTTTCCTGATAAAACTGTCTTTGATCTGTAAGGCAGCTATAGCCGAACGCTTCTTTTCTGATTCTGAGAAGGTATCTTTTATCCAGAGAAGAAAAAGTTCTTTCATCTGTCTTCAGTACCCCGTAATTACCCAGAATCCTGTCAGTTTCCTCTTTCATCACGATTTTTCCCTGATGGATCATATAAATCTCATCACAGAACTGCTCCAGATCTGAAGAAATATGGGAACTGATCAGAATTCCCCTGCCCGGAACCTCCATATACTCTCTGAGAAGATCCAGAATCGTTTCCCTGGACATAACATCCAGTCCGGCTGTAGGCTCATCCAGAATCAGAAACCTTGCGTTCACACTTATGGCAAAAAGTATTTTCAGCTTTGCTTTCATTCCTGTTGAAAATTCCTTCAGCTTCTTATCAACAGGAAGCTGGAAACGCAGGCACTGCTGCGCAAATTCCTTTTTTTGAAATTCCGGATAAAAATCTCCCATAAAGCTCATCATCTGAGCCACTGTCAGGTATCCGGAAAAAAAGCTGTCCGAAAGAACAGTACCAAGCTCTCTTCTGTCATTTTCTGACAGATCTTTTCTGTTTTTTCCAAAAATCCGTATTTCTCCGGAATCCGGCTGTACAAGGCCCAGAAGCATTTTAAAGGTTGTACTTTTTCCTGCTCCGTTGGCCCCGATAAGTCCGGTAACGCAATCTTCCTGAATCTTCATGGAACAATCAAGGGTAAAATCTTTATACTGTTTTTTTACCTGATCAAGTTCTGCAAGCATAGTTTATTCTCCCTCCATTATCAGCCGGAACAGATCA
>ERZ1036460.398-NODE-398-length-11569-cov-11.904464_pt1 | contig 11569 bp, 27 predicted proteins | sample MGYA00514229_ERZ1036460 | MGnify/ENA primary metagenome ERZ1036460 (study PRJEB33795, sample SAMN09464921) | human gut metagenome | host: Homo sapiens | place: USA: Stanford, California | collected 2016-08 | study: EMG produced TPA metagenomics assembly of the...
AACCAATAGTATTATAACAAAGTAAAAATTGATTTTCAAGGGGCAACCCTTCTAACAAGAAAGGAGATAAGAACATAGCAAGAACAGAAGCACAAAAGCGAGCCGAAGATAAATATAGTAAAAAAACTTACAAAATCTTTTCTGTTAAATTAAGAAAGGAAGAAGACGCAGACATCATCGCGTTAACCGAAAAAGAATCCATTAGAGACTTATTAATCAAGGCTTATCGAAAGTAAAAAAAGGTGCAACGCTCCAAGACCTGAGAAATCTAAGCGAAACACCGACAACAAAAGGAGATATAAAAACCCTTTCGCCGTTTTATATCTTATCAAGTTAAAGGCGAAAAATCAAATTTAAGGAGATAAGAAAATGACAAACACAATTACAACAAAACAAGTTAACTATATTATTAAACTTAACCCAAGCATTGACGTTAAGACAATCGAAAACTTAACAACTATCGAAGCATCAAAATTAATCAGAAAATTATTAAAAGAAACACCAAAGCAAGAAATTAAAAAATTACCAACATTTGAAGAACTCGTAGCAAAGTATAATTTAGGCGTAGAACTCGATAGCGAGCAAAGATTCTATAGCGGAAACAATAACAACAACGATGCTATTAAAAAACTTCAAGATAAGCACGATAAAGCACGCAAACATTCTTACGTTTATTCAATCGCTAGAGAATTAAAACAAATTTTAAAAAACGAGTTTGATATTATTGCATCAGTAAAAACAGGCTATGCGACATATACACCAGAAATTAAGGTAACAATTAAAGCGCCTTTAAATGAGTTAAAAAAGCCATTTGAAGAGCTTAGCATAGAAGAATTAAATAAATATATATCTAAACTTTGGAACTCTACTCCATTTTGTTATAACAAAGTTTATTTACAGCCAAGAGACCCAAGAGTTAAAGAGTTATACAATTTAGAAGCTACATCATGGGGTTACAGCTTAAAAGAAAAATATGCTTTAGCTAAAAAGTTTGCAGAGAAATATTTAAAAAGTTTCAATTACGATCATACAGGAGCAAATACGGGAGATTGTGATTATATAGATTGTGACTTCTTCGCTTTTGTAAGTGTTAAGGCAACTGACATTGACGAGACCGAAATGGACAACCAAAGTTACGATTTAATGCAACAAATAGTAAGAGAGGCTAAAAATGCCTAACGAGTTACAATGGCTTGACTATCTTGAATGGTGCGAAGTGTTAAATCTTCGCCCTCAGGACGCCGAGACACTAAAAAACTACACTTATTATCAAAGCATTTTAAGAGCAAAAGAAACGCAACGCATATAAACGAACCGCAAACGTATTACATGCGTTAAAAATAGCATTTACACTTAATTAAAGACAAAATAAAAGTAGCAACTATTACATTGCTACTAAATGACACCTAACGCAAACATAGACATAATATTTATATCAAACAGTTATTGTTAGAACTTAACAATTGAGGCTTCAGGTAAGCCTCTTTTTAATTAGAAAGGACGCGTCAATAAATCAAAGGAGAAAAAAGTTATAAAAAATAAATTAACGCATTAATAAAGCGAAAAGCTTACAAACGCAGTATAACGAATAAATAACCTTATAACAACAACTTTTTAAAAGTTTGTAAAAATATACCAGGCAATCAAAGAACGCGCTTAAAATAACGTTTACAGGCAATTAAAAGCATTTTAAAGCTAAAAGAAAGTTCGTTTAAAGAAAAAGGGGTTAAATCCCCTTTTTAAAATGGTAAATCATCATCCCCTAGAAATTCATCTAGTATTGGTTCTTTCGGTTGTGATGTTTGTGTTTTTGGTTCTATTAATTCGAGCTGCAAAACATTTATTTCAAAAATGGATCGTGTCGCTCCTTCTTTACTTGTATATTTTCTTTCGCACAGCTCACCAACAACAGCAACTCTATCACCCTTTTTTACGTATTTGCCGGCAACTTCAGCAACACCACTCCAAGCAACACAATTAAAGAAACTTGATATTTTTTCACCGTTTGGACCTTTCATTCTGTTTTCAACGGCAAGCGTGAAATTAGCAACTGTTATTCCGTTTGATGTGCTCTTTAATTCAATAGGTCGTACATTTCGCCCTAACAACATAACTTTATTAATACTCATTTAATTAACTCCTCTAGTTTGTAATTTTTAAACATTTTTAAATCCCCAAAGCAATCAATAATAGTGTCTGTTAAATCAACTTTTAAATTATATTTTTCGCTTTCATTAATAAATTCTACATAATCAGCAACAACAACAAGTTTATAAAATCCATAAGGGATTAAAAACGATTTAATCCGTTCTTTTGTTTCAAAGTCCATTAACATCCCTTTCTAAATTGTTTAAAGCGATTTGAATGTTATCTAATTCTTTTTGATTGCAAACCGAGTTAACAACAACTCGTTTACTAATGATTTTTTTGTCGCAAACCACAACTTCAACATCATAGCCATTATACGTTTTTACGTATGTTTTATAATCGAAAACAACACGCTTTAATTTGTAATTTCTATCTTCTAGGTTCATAGTGTAGCCAACTTTCAACAATTTCAAAATCTTCTTTGTTCTTAACTTCATCAATGAAAACATCAAATACTTTAATTTTTTCATTGAAAACGTATAAATCGTCTTTAGTGATATTGGCGTGTTTCCTAATTATTTCTAAAACTTTTAAATCTAATTCGTTCATATTCTTCTAAAGTTATAACCCTAACTCCTCAAATTTCCGTATTCTTGTTCTAAGATTTCAATAATTGAAATAATTTGTAATTTTAATTTATGTAATTCTCTAAAGAATTCACTAAAAGTAAATTTTATGTTTGTTATTGTGATTTGAAATACTGGCTTACCTTCGTAAAGATAAATACTTAAAGTGTTATCTTTATTTGTGTATTGCCCTTTTATTAATTCACGAAAACCACGTCTTCTTAATCGATTAATTGTAGCTGCTGATATTTCTTTCATAAACCACCTCTTTAAAGTGCTTATCGAGGGCGATTTTCTTTATATCGATAACACTTAATTGTTCTGGCTTTAGTATGTTTTGATAAAACCTAAAGCCATCTATGTTTTCTAAATAAATATATTTTTCACCCTCTACACTTTCAGCGAACATTCCAGGTTTAATCTTCTCTATTGAAAAGTTCATTTTCATAATATGTCTCTTGGCGCTCATCTACCCATTCAAGAAAATCTTCATCGGTATAATCGAAATCATTAAGCATTTCTTGAAATTCTTCATCTTCTAAATCACTGTATTTTTCGTTAATGTAATCTTCAGCATCTATCTCATCAACGTTATAAACTTTTTTAACTGTTCTAAAACTAGGTTCGTAATCATATCGACTGCTAGTTTCGACATCATATTCAACTTTTATTTTCATTAATTAAACCACCTTAATGTTGTTTTTCCTTTGTAACCTTTTTCCCAAACATACCAAGCATAAGCAACCATAGAACCGCTAAATATTCCATTCTTTCCACATCTTAATCTTGAACTAGATACCCGTACTCTTTTAGGCGGATTTTTTTCAAATAATTGTCTTCTTTTAATCCCTTCTAAAAATTGCACTTTTAGGAACATTATTACTTTGTGACCTTTTGACACTAACTCAAGCGCGTGTTCTATGAATTCTTGTGCGTATTTGTATGGTGGGTTGGTTATTATATCCCCATCGAACTTTTCAGTTCTTTTTAGAAAATCAATACCCCCCCCCGCCAAATCCTCTATCTATTAAATCGGTTGAAGTTACATTAAATCCGTGGTCAAGTAAGACTTTGGAAATATGACCTTCTCCGCAAGCTGGTTCTAAAATGTTTAAGTTCAATTCTTCAAGATTTAATAGAAGTTCAGTCGCTTTTGGTTCGGTTGCGTAATAGTCGTTTTCTTCACGATCTTTGGTATTACCATTATGTGTTCCTAAACACCCATAAACTGAATGTAAATTTCCTGTCCAATCTTTAGCCATTATATTTCGCCTCCAATTCTTCAAGTCTTCTTCTTTCAGCTGTAGTAAGTTTTGGCTTTTCTCTTAAAGCTTTCATGCGAATTAAATCACGTTTCTTTTTGTTTTCAGCAATTTCTTTATCATGAAGTTCCTTTTTTAAAGCTTTGATTTGGCTTGATTGTTTTTTAATTAATTTGCTTGGTTTTTTCTTGTCTCCGATGTGCCATTCACGCCACTCTTTTTCGCGGTAAATTACAATCTTGATATAAGCTTTTTCGCGAAATTTGTAATCAAATAAACTTTTAAGAACTTCAAATCGAGTATCAGTTTGCAAAGAATACCCTTTAACATCTTCGTAAACGTGATTGCCGTTTTCGATATACGTTAAATCGACGTTATACGTGATCGGTGGAATTGTGTCTCCGTTGCTATTTATAAATGTTGGTAGCAACTGAATTTTTAGGTGATGATTTAAATCACTGATTAATCCTTGATTTTGTTTTTCTAGCAAATATTCATAACGTTTGCACTCTAACTCACTATCGAATTCAATAATGTTTTTTGTGTCGAGCAAGTTATTTAAGCAATACTCTTCGGCTTTCTTTCTTCCATTATGATTTGTTTTATCATTAAAGAACTTTTTACCGTCGATATAATATGTTTTCTTACCATTGCTAACAATCACACTTTTCATAATAATTAAGTTCCTTTCTAATAATTGAAATCATTTGAGATTCAGTCTGTGCTAACTTGAAAGACCACATGTCATCGCCACAACTAAATATGTATAATCCTGAACTTTTTTCGCCATAACTTACGCAATAATCTTTTTCTTTATAAGTCCACGAAATATAAGTAGCTCTGGCAGTATCCCGTTTATCGATTTCTTTAAAATTTCTTTCGATAAAATCGACGATTTCTTTCATTTAATAGCTCCAACTTTCTCCAATTTTTTTATCTCTTTGAATTTCTTTTATTCGTTTTAATTCTTTTGTGTAACATGCGTATTTTTCACAATTTGAGTGACAATCAATTTCTCTATTTTTGCAACCTTTACAAGGTGCTAATAATTGTTTTCTATTCATTTTTTACCTTCCAAAAGTTTCAATCATTATCCAAGCAAAGCCAAGCCCTAGACCAGCTAAACAAAGTAGTATTTGTAATCCCATTAAAAGAGCTACAACTCTTTGATAATTCCAAACCTCAAAAATATAAGCTATTAAATGGTTCGTACAAATAAGCATCAAAAGACAAACTATTGCGATTATCATTTAAAATATTCCTCCCTAATTTGTTCTTTTAAGTAGTCATAAAGTTGTTCTCTTTTTTCTTCGTCATCCACTCCGATGCTACGAATTTTTATATAAGCATCGTACTTAGTAACGATGATATGGACTTTAAATTTTATTTCTTGAGCCCACCAAATTCTTGAGTAATAATTGAATCTTTTTTTAAATCCAAATTTATTTTTTAAAAGTTTTTTTACTTCTTTTTTCATCTGTCGAAAAATCCTTCCAAATCATCTTTTTGTTTACTGATTATTCTTTTAACTTGGCGAACTGAATAATGAGTAGAACTAGCGATTTCTTCGAATGTTTTTTGTTTAATGAAGTATTCCATCCAAATTTCTTGATGTGACCTATCATACTTATTAACGATGTCGCTAATTTCTTTTTCTGTTTTTTCTTTAACGTTTTCTAATTCTTTAAGGTATGCAATATATTTTTCTCTTGTGAGTTTTGCTATAAGAAATGATTTTGTGTTTTGATTTAAACTAGCGTTTAGCTCAGCTTCCATTTATGAAATAACAGACTTAGCTTCTACAATTTTTAAATCAAGATTATATAGTAGTTTCCGAAGGCTCTTGCTTAATGACATCTTCAACTCCATTTCTATCTCTTGTTGCATAAACTTCTTTTGCATAAACATAAAGTTCTTTGCCATATGCGTTAAAACACTCGCCAATTATTGTGTAAGTGTAATTGCCAAATAATTCTTCATTTCTAGCTAATGTTTTGGCTTGCGAACCTTTAAAAAGAACTTTGTATAACGAATAATGTTTTGTAATTACTTTTCGACTTTCTTCTAATTCGATTTCTAAATATCGATGTCCAAAAATATCTATTACCTTTTTTGGTTCAGAAACAAATTTTCCACTAATAACTATTCTTGCCATTTGTTTCTCCTTCGAATATTTTTGGATCTAATTCATTTAAGAAGTTAATTGTTTCATCGTTTACCCTGGCTTTACTTTCAAAGAGTTTTTCCATGTAAGTAATTTGAAACGAATTAACTAATTTAGTTCCTAGTTTTTCAGTTACTATTTTCGCTTCAAAATACATAACATCATTTCTTTTGCACATTGTATGAAGTAATCTCGCCATTTTATTGGTAGCCATGAGTTCAACATAAGTCCAAGTATTCCAAGTTTGTTTACGTTTGATTTGAACTCTAGCAACTGCGTGACTACCACTAAAATTTAATGAAACAGGATTAACAACTCTTCCTATAATCATTAAGTCAGCATCCATTTGCGTTTAAACCTATCTAGAACGCTAAATTTCGCAAAGTTTTGCGTTTTTGGTATAAACACTAGGGGCAAGATAAAACGCTTTAAATTAGATATGTTTCGTGAAATTCTTTTGCTTTTGAATTTTCATCAATAACATTACCTTGATTTGAAAGCAATTTTCCTTGATTGTTTCTTCCTAGTTTATAATCCAAATCTTCAATTTCTTGTTTTTGCTTAATTAAGCGTTTTAAATGTCTTTTCCTTTCTTCCAAAATCTCTTTTTCAGTTCCGATTTTGAATTTGTAATTTTTCATGACGACTATCTTGTCAACTTCTTGACTTTTATTAATCGCTATTTTGTCTTCTCGTATTGCTGGGCATTTATCATTGTTGCGGTTTTGATATGCGTAGCCCTCTAAAGCATCTACGATTTCTTTTTGCGAAAACCATTTATCTGGATTTTCACTAAGTAATTTGAATAAATTCCATTGTCTTGGTGTCATAAATATTTCCTATGTCAATTCGCACTGCATTAATTGTTGCGAACATGCTTTCACCACATACGTTTGTCACGATCATTCCTTCAATTAAACAGTATGTGTTTTTTCTTAAATAACGAACTTGGCAATCTATGAAACGCTTTTCGCCTATGTAAACGTAAGCTTCCATATTCTTGCCATGCTTCACTTTAACTCTTGCTTTGGTGTCACTAAGAAACTCAACATCAGTTAAAGTTTTAGCTCTAAATTTCACTCTCATATTCGATTAACATCTTCTCGATTGTTTCTTCAGCTTCTTTTGTCTTTAAGGACTTTGCTGATTTAAATTTCTGCATGAATTTATCTTTTAACGGAATCAAATTTTTAATTGCTGCTTTGATGTTTTCAAATGGAACTTTCTTGTAATAAAACAAGTAAGCTAATGCGACTTCAAAATATTCTCGTTCTTCTTTAGTCAATTCGATTTCATAAATCATTCTCAAGTAATCAGCAATCACGTAAATTTTCCAATTCGGCATAGGCAAATCATTTGAGAAATAAATTATATCTTCGTTGTTTTCTATCGGCTTTTTAACCAAATATTTTGAATTTTTGACAAACGCTTTCCGTGATGCTTCATTTTTGTATTTGCATTTGTCCCAATCATTTTTTAAAAAAATATTAATTGATTCTTCAGTATATGTTTCATGCAGCTTTGCTATTGCTTCATATAAATTAGCCATTATTGACTCCTATTACTTATAAATACATATTTACTTATTGAATAATTGCATTGCATTGCTAAAGATAATAAATAAATTAAACTAATTAACTTTTAGAATAAGATTGGTAATAAATTAAACATTACTTCTAATATCTAATATCTAATATCTAATATCTAATCTCTTATATCTGGTGAAATTTTTTCTCTATTTTTTCTCTCTCTTTTAGCTAACCTCATTTGTTCACTTCTATGGGTTTCGCTGCCTATTAGTTCTTCAAAATCTGCAATACTTAATATTCCGTTTTCATCTTCGTAAACCAAACCTAGTTGCTTATAAAGTTCTAGAGCTACACGAATTGTATCAATAGAAAACCAGTCTTTTGTTTCACCTTTTATTTTTTCAATTGTATAAGGAACATATGTGTTTTCGCCGAGTAGGACTGCAAATTTTCCAGCTGAATTTATTAACTTAAGGCAAAGGCACTGATATAAAACAACATAATTAGCCCCTTCCTTTTGCCTCATTAAGAAATCTACTTTTTCGCTTGTCAGTAATGAGTCTTTTAACTTGAACCAATAATATCTCTTGTTTTGATATTCACTCACTTTTAACTGCCTCTTTTTCTTGTGAGATGAGTTCACGTAGTATGTCAACTTCAGCATCTGTTAAATTGATTTTGTCCAAAAAATTTAATCTAAACCAATACTCAGCTTCGTTGATGTTTGCTTTTTGAAGCAACGATTCAAAAGTACGAATTGTCTTTGTAAGAGAATCAACTTTGTTTTTAAGTTTTTCTTTATCGTTTTTTAACTTAGTGTTTTCAAACTCTAAATGTTCGAGTCTTTCAACGATATATTCTTCAATTGTCATTTTCTTCTCCTTCAATTATCGAATTATTAATTGTTGTTTCTTGTGCTTCAGCATCAATTACATTCGGATTGTCAGCGTATGTGTCGTTTTCATTTAATCCGCCATAAACTTTTTGGTCTTGCTTGATTAAGCTTTGCATTTCGATGCTACTTTCAAGAGTTCCACAAACTTGTTTGATAACTGTCTTTAAAGCCATTTTATTAAATTGTGTTTTCCAAATTCCGTTAGGCTTGTTGTAAGATTTTGAATATTTTTTAGCCCATTCTTCACATTGCTTAACTGTCATATAGCGGCTTGATGCAATCTCGCCATTATGGTTAACAGCAAATGCGAAATAACCTTTAATTTTTGTTTCATCAACTTTGTCTAAATCTTCTTCAAACTCAACAATAATTTGACCTGTGTTTCTATCCCTGATAACCTTGTCACATTCATAAACAATCGATGCATCAACTTGTCTATATTTGCCGGTTCTTAGCGCTACTTCTCTAAAGCCTTTATAACTTACTTGTGCTTGAATTTTTCCACCATATGGAACGGGATACATTCTATCTTCAGCACCAAAGCCATAACGTACAGCTTCATAAGCGTATTTGACTTTTGAATAAGTGTCACAATTGTCTAATGCAGGATTAGAAGCAAGTGTTAAAGCAACACTTCTTGCTTGCATATCTTGCGCCGGTGTTAAGTTCAAACTTTTACTTAAACTCGTAGTAAATTGTGAGGCAAGTGCTTGGCTCATTGGTAAATTTCCCATTATTGTATTTCTCCTTTTAAACCTAATTTTTCTAATTCAATTAACGCTTTTTCTAAAATTGCTTTGTCATTAGAAGTAGCTATTAATCGATACTTTTTTACATTTTCTTTATTTTCGAAGTCGTCAATTTTAACTTTCAAATTTTGTTCAGCATCGCTTAAAATTTTTTCTATTTCTTTGCATTGCTCATTGAATTTTCCAAGAATTAATTTATTCGATGTCTTACGAACATTTTGAACATCAGTTAAAATTTTTCTTAATTCAGTTCTTGCTTTTTTAACTGCTTTTTTATCATCATCATTTAAAATAACAACGTTTTTTAATGAGTGATTTTCAAGATATTGTTTGATATTTTCAAGTGTGGTGTCATAATTTTTAATTTCGTAGGAATGCGTTTCTTCAACGTATCCAAATTTAATCAATATATTTTCCATAGTCCCTATAACTTAATTTCGTAGTTTGGTAACTTGCGGTTTACTACAAACTCTTCGTAAAATTCAGTTTCCTTTTTTTCTAGATAATCGATTTGGTTTTGAACTTCACTTCTTTTAACAAAGTAATGTCTCATTTCGCTATGATCGTATTTCTTACCGTTTGAGTAATCGTAAAATCTAAGCTCAACATACAAAACTGCAAATGTCATATCTTTTCTTACAAGTAAATAATGAAGCAATTGAACAAAGTAATTTTGCGGTAATCCATTGGTCCAAATTTCTAAATCTTCCTTGTTTCTAACGTCATGCGTTTTGATTTCGAGAATTCCTTTTTCGTGTGTTATTAAATCAAGTAATTCTCCATCAAGTGTTGCTGTTAAATAAGGTTTTTTAATGTCTCGATACATTACTATCTCTTTATGTTCTTGGACTTTGTATTTGTCTTTGAACGATAAAGCAAAATGTTTCCTTAAGATGCTTTCACAAGCATTACCATATTTAATAGCTTCATTTTCTTTCTCTTCTTTTCTTTTTCCGTTAACTAATCGGTCATAAAGTTCAAGTTTATTTAACCGTGGATTACAGCCAAGAATTGCACTTGCGCTACTTCCTCCGATTGAACGAGAATCCAACCATTTTTCTCGATTTCTAAACTTTTCCTTTGTGTAAGTCTTTTTCATTTATTTTTCCTTTTCTAATAAACTTTCAACGATTGTCCCAATATCAATATTTAATATTCCTGATATTTCTTTAATAACTTTAATTGCTGGAGTTCTTCTACCAGCACACCAATTGCAGACAGTGTTTCTTGAATAATTTAGCTTTGCTGCAAGACGTGCTTCCGAATAACCTTGTTGCTCAATTAAGCCTTTAAAATTCATTTTTTCAATCTCCTTAAATTTGCTTTCACTTTGTTTTATAATGTAGTTGCCTTAAATGGTGGAACGGAGGTGTTTGATGTTAAAAGCACTTTTGATTTCGCCTGTTCCTAGGACTTTAATAGTTTCATTCAACTAAAAGGCGTTTAGATAACGTAGCTCGAATCTACGTAAAGTGAATGAAATCAAGAAGAACGCTGATGTTTACCATCAACCCTGTTGTGTGAACATGCATTACTCTGTTCCGAAAGAATGAAATGCTAATAAATCGTCAGAGTTGCCTGATGTGCCCAAATGAGCGATTATGAGGACAAACACAACAACGTTAAATTCGGGATGGCACTCCTGCGAGTATCACTCAAAAATTAGCCATTTAGGATTTTGTTTAATCTGCAATTCTAGGTAAAGAACTTCGATTAAGACAATATGTTAATGCCATATTGTCTTCTTAATTTGTTTTCTTTAAGTCTTTCCCATAAATCTTAATTTGCCTTTCTAATGTTGTGCCTTCAAATTTCCAATAAGATTCAGCTGTAATAACTGTATTTCTATTTGGAACTTCTCCTTTGTAACGTTCTTTACAAATTTTCATTATTTGAAGTGCTCTCGAACTTTTAACGTTTGCTAATTTCTCGATATCTTTTCTAGTTAGAGTTGATTTAGCTAAAATCTCTTGTTTTTCAGTTAGTGTCATTTTTTTGCTCCTTTACTTGCGTTTTGCAAGTTGAACCCCAAATAAAAATTTCTCCACTTCTTCTATAGGAAAAATTTTTAACATACTAGAAATTTCTTCACGATTGAAAGATCCGTTATTTTTAATCTTTCGGTAAAGAGTTGCTTCATTTATTCCTATTTTAATAGCGAATGTTGCTTTACTCATTCCAATTCGTGCAAGAGAAGAATTTAACCTAAACTCCCTTAAAAAATATACCTAGAGTAATTCAAAGTATAAGATTTTT
>ERZ1036460.399-NODE-399-length-11532-cov-10.475298_pt1 | contig 11532 bp, 9 predicted proteins | sample MGYA00514229_ERZ1036460 | MGnify/ENA primary metagenome ERZ1036460 (study PRJEB33795, sample SAMN09464921) | human gut metagenome | host: Homo sapiens | place: USA: Stanford, California | collected 2016-08 | study: EMG produced TPA metagenomics assembly of the...
TAACAGTTTTGGCTGAAAATACCGTTTTATTCAATAATTTTGCCTTATCTTTGTTTTTCCCGTATAAATATCTACCTTTAAAAATTGTTCCAGTGTAAAGCCTATTTTTGTGTTTTTCACCTTTAATTGATACGTTTTTTTCGTCAATTTGTAGATGTACCATTGATCAATTATTCTCAATTTTTTCTGGAATTATTTGTTCAATTTCTAAATTATTAATCGTTCTATATACTGTTGATTTACTAACTTTGAAATCTTTAGAAATATTTTCTCCAATTGTCTGTATGTTAAATCGCTTGCCTTGTAAGCAATCTCTAATTTACATCCATCTGTTCTTATACCTAAAAATTCATCAAGAGGATAAAAATTTCTTTCGCTACCAATCAAATCGTAATGATAATAACGTCTCTTAAAAGTAAACTTTCCATAGGCAGTTTTAACGGTTTTAGTACGATTACTTATCAATTGAACATTCTGATTTTTAATGATTTGTAGATAAATATTTCTATCGATCAAATCGAGTGTTTTAGCAACAATTTCATTTAACTTTCCATAAATAGTTTTGATAACGTTATCAATGTTTAATTCATCATCGTTTAATCTGATTAATTCAGTAATTGTATTAGATGTTTTTGTGCCATCTGAAAAATTTAGTATAATATTCATAGGGAACCTCATTTTTATTAAGCAAATACAATTATAAAGGTTTCCTTTATAATTTGTTACCTACAATAATGAAACGTAATCCAAATTAAAGTAAAGGTTGTTATTTATATAAAGAGCAGCAATAATTAAAATAATATGAAAATGAATTTTATGGAAGCGTTCAGTTATTATTTTACTAACATTTTGGACGCGACAGGATATGTTATAGTTCTAAGCTTTATAATAGCTTTATTTTTATTAATCGTTAGGAAAACAAAAAATATTTATCTTTTTTTATTAATGATTTTTGCTCCGATAGTTGCTGGTGCATTAAATTTATTACTTGAGGGACTTAGTTTTGGACTTACTGGATCTCAATTGATTCCTTCAATTTACACTGGACTATTTTTTTCGCTATCAAAAGTAATTATTTCTTTTCCGTTTATATATATGGTGAATAGGAGTAATCAACTAAATCAATTTTTAATCAAGTTTTTAACGTTTGTAGCTTCTTTATTTATTTTGAACACAATGTCTAAGGCGTTTGGATTTTTTGCTGGCGTTGCTACTCAAGATAACTTTTACATTGTTTCCTTATGTAGATCATTACCTTATTTTTTATTAATAATTACAGTTTTAGTTATCAAAAAATTTGACATTAATCATTTTAAAACACTATCTAAAGAATTAGTGGTAGCTATTTATTTGACGAATATTGTATTAATTTCAATTGCTATTTATGATTCAACTCTCGATGAACATGGTTTGAATATAATTATCTTAAATATTATTGTTTCATTAACTTTATATTTTTTAATGATATTAATTTATTATGCTTTGTTTAAAGTTAATGAATATCGACACAAAGCAATTAATCACGAAGTCCAAGTCAAACTTGCTAACGCTAAATTAAACTCATTAGTAGTCGACAAAGTTAATCGTGAAGAAATATCAAAAATGAAGCATGATATCAAAAATCAAATTAGCTATATTGGATTACTTTTAGAACAGCAAAAATATAATGAAGCAATTAATTACATTGATGGATATGTTGAAAAATATAGCGAGGTCTTAAATACATTTGTGTCACCAAATGAAGTAGTTAATTCGATTGTGAATCTTGAATTAACTAAAGCTAAACTTTATAACATTAAAATTAAAGTAAAAGCGGTAATTCCATCACATCTTCCTTTTAAAGATATTGATCTCTGCTCATTAGTTTCTAATATTTTAGATAATGCTATGGAAAATTGTGATCCTACAAGTGAAAATCCAATTATTTTATCGATATATAAACAGCAGGATTTTATTCGTATTTATTGTGAAAATAGCGTTAATCCAAATATTCCTAAAACAACTAATAATGTGTCTACTAAAAAAGAAAAAGGCCATGGTTATGGAATGAAGATTATAAAAAACATTGCTAAAAGTTATGGTGGGTACGCCTATTTTGAAAGACAAGAAAATATTTTTATCACTGATGTACTTTTGGAATTAGGAGAAGGAATGAAAAATGTATAATATTGCTATTTTAGATGATAATGAATTAGCACTAGATGTTTTCAAAGATGAAGTTAGTTCTTTCTTTAAAAATAAAGCTTTTCATTCTGATGTTTATATTTTTACTTCGCCGTTAAATTTTTTAGCTGCAGCGAAGGAAAAGATTTTTGAACTTGTCTTTTTAGATATTGATATGCCTTTAAAAAATGGGATTGATGTTGGCAAAGAATTAGTTGCTCAATATCCAAACATTAATTTAATTTTTTTATCTTCAAGAGAAGATTTAGTTTTTGATTGTTTTGCATTACATCCTTTTGGATTTATAAGAAAATCAAAATTTAAACAAGATTTTGCTTCTGTGATGGAACAATATAATGCTTCGATTTTAAGCTTGGTAAATAATGATGAAAGAATTGATTTTGTTAGGAAAAATAGCGTTACATCGTATAAAGTTAATGAAATAGTTTATATTGAAGGCTTTAGAAATTACCAAGAATTACATCTTAAAAATGGAAATAAAGAGTTAATTAGAATTTCAATGAACGAGTTAGAAATTAAATTAAAACCAAGTGGATTTATAAGAACTCAAAAAGGGTTTTTAGTAAATTATTTATTTATTAGAACCATATCAAATAATGAAATTGTTTTACTTAATGGTGATAGTCTTCCGATTAGTAAAAAAAGACGTGAAGACATATTAAAAGAATATTTGAATATATCTAGAAATAAAAATCTTCTAATGAAAGTTTAAAGAGGTGCTAACCTCTTTTTTTATAACTTTCGTACCTCAAAAAGCGCTTTTCGTCCCATTTGTAAGCGCTTTCAAATAAAACCTCCTATAGTTAAGGCATAAAAAAATGATTTTAAAAATCACAAAATAAGGAGGAAACAAATGAAATCATTCGTAAAGAAGAGTGCGCTAGTTGTACCTTTAATTGTTTGTTCTTTAGCAGGACTAAGTAGTTGTGTAAAAGAAAGACGTGCATTTGCTTTTGTTGCTGCAACACCTACTGAATGGGATGCATCTATAACAATAGGGGAATGGCAATACAAATTTAGAGGTAACTTATTAGATAATCATGAAGTTATCTTTAAAGCTACGACAGTTGATCGTAAACAACAAAATGCAGGTCCAGGTGGTCCAGGTGGTCCAGGAGGTCCAGGAGGATTTCCAGGTGGTCCAGGTGGAGGCGGACAAGTTGAAGAAATACCAGCTCCAACTCCAGAAGAATTAAAAGCTCAAGATTTTGAATTTAAAGGAACTTGGGAACATGATAAAGGTTATGGCTATGTTTTAACAATGGCAGATAAAGATAAAACTGTTATTCATGCAGACTTTAATAAGACTGAAGGTAGACATCAATTTTATTACAATGTTTCAAACAAAGAAAATGCTAATGCAACAGTATTTTTTCAAGCTAAAGACCCAACTTATAAAGATCGTTTAGCTGATGATTATGAAATTTGGGATGTCAGAAATTCAAAATACACTTTTAAAGCAAAAGGTTCAGGTAATAATGGCAGTTTAGCTTATGCTTATTTATATTTGCATAAAGATGGAAAAGTAGTTGAAAACATACCAACGGATAGAAGTTCTTCTAGAACTGTTATTATTGGAAAAACATGGACTGAAGAAAATGGAATTATCACAGTTAATGATGGTGATAAGAAGTATGTATCTAAAAAAAGTGTTGATCCAAAAGTCGATGCTTCAATGATTACGATTGGTAGTTATACATATTTAGTTTCTAACACAAATGAAGTTAAATGGACAAAATTAACACCTGAACATTTTGATGTTAAAGCAACTTATAAATTCAAAGGTGAAGTTAAACAAATGATGGGTGGAACTCAAGATGCAAAACTTTATTTAAACCCAGAAGGAAAATGTAAATATTATCAAGGTTATAGTTTTGAACCAACTAAAGAAGGGACTTGGAGTGAAAAAGATGATGTTATAACGATCACACTCGGAAAAGACAATCCAGTTACTTCAACGGTAATTGATGGTAATAGACAAATACTTCTTGTATCTGAAAGCAAGACACCTTGGGGCAGTCCTATGATCACAGAAATTCCTTTAGAGGAGTATAAATAGAGGTTATTAAAATGGAAATTAGAGAAGAAAATAAAATTATTAAGGCTTCTAGACCTGTAGCAAAAACTTTAGCGATTATTTCTGTATTAATGAGTTTTGTTGCAATTGGGTTTTTAGTAGCGTTTAACTTTGCAGGTGTTTTTACACTCTTTACAGATACCGGTACAAAATATGAAAACGGATTTACTTATCCTGGATATCAAGCAATTTATGCTGGATTTGGAAATATGATTATTCAAGGATACACTGAAGCTACTTTTAATATTTGGACTTTTTTAGGGGATGTTTTACCAGTTATTGCTTGTGTTGTTTCTATTGTTATCTTAATTGCTAATTTTAGAAAAAGAGGAACCAATAATAAAAAAGCAATTGTTGAATTAATTACAGCTTCAGTTCTTTTATTTGGTGGAATTATGTTATTTAATTGTGACAAGTTATGGATCGAAAACGCAAAACATGTTACTGATTCTTATACCAATTACTATGAAACATATTTGTTACCAGCATTAAATGGAGAAATTTTATTTGATAAAGAATATTTCCCATTATATGTATTGATTGCTTGTACTGTTGCAGCAATTATTAAATACATTTACGCTTCAGTATTATTATTTCAAAAATATTATAAAAGAAGCATTGATAAAAAAGCTGAAAGTGGAGAATAGTATATGAATAAGAATAAAAGAAATAAAATTTTAGGTTTAACGATTAGTGCAGGTGCTGTTTTAGCAATATTAGGCGCTGTAACTATCGCTGCAAATATTCAAAGTAATAACCTTGATCTTCTTTTAGGAAGAGGTGAAAAACACGTTGAATCAACTGGTGAACGTAAAGCAGATTACATCGATTTTAAATTCGATAATCAAGCGGACGCATTGAAAAACGCTCAAGATAAAACTCGTTTAACAGCTGAAGAAGGTATTACACTATTAAAGAACGAAGAAAAAGCATTACCTTTTGATGCAACAAGCGAAAAAATTACAATTTTAGGATATTATTCTTGGCACAATAATATGAGCGGAGGAGAAGATCCTGCTAGTACAAAAGGAGCTGTCTCTTTAGGAAAAGGACTTGAAGCAAAATTTAAAACAAATGAAGCTGTAAATAAACTATATTCAGCTCCTGGTGTCAGTGGAGATTTTAAAAATCCTGAAGAATCCTTGAAAGAAGCTGAATCAACTTTTACTGAATATTCCACTGCTGTAATTACTATTAAAAGAAATAGTGGTGAAGGAAATGACCAATCTTTAAATACTGGTGCTAGTGAAAATGGTAGAAGTGGATTAGTAATTAATACAAGCGAATTAAAATTGATTGATTACGCAAGTAAACATTTTAAAAAAGTTGTAGTTGTAATTAATGCTGCTAATGCCATGGAACTCGGTTGGCTTCAAGAAAAAAATCTTGATAATGGAATTTATACAGATCCTTATACAGGTAAAAAATATGATTTTTCAAAAGTCAAAGCAGCTTTATGGGCAGGATGCTGTGGTTCACAAGGTGGAACTGCTTTAGCTAATATTTTAAGTGGAGAAGTTACTCCAAGTGGACATCTTGTTGATACATATGTTAAAGATTTAAGAAAAGATCCAACTTATCAAAACTTTGGCTCTTATGCTTATGAAAATTCTGATGAATTAAATTCATATCAAGAACAAACATTCTTTGTTGATTATGAAGAAGGAATTTATGTCGGATATAGATATTATGAAACAGCAGCTAAGGAAGCTGTGAATAATAATTATGCCGGATTTAATTATGATAACGAAGTAGTTTATCCATTCGGATATGGTATAAGTTATACAACTTTTGAGCAAAAACTCGCTGAAACTCCTACTTTTGATGAAAAAACTAATGAGTTTACATTTAAAGTAAAAGTCAAAAATACTGGTGAATATAAAGGCAAAAGTGTTGCTCAAATTTATGTAAATGTTCCTTACGCTAAAGGTGGAGTTGAAAAAGCTCATGTTACATTAGCTGGTTTTGAAAAGACTCAATTATTAAATCCTGGTGAAGAAGAAACTTTAACAATTAAATTTAATCGTGACTACATTACAAGCTATGATTATGAAAAAGCTAAATGTTATATATTAGATAAAGGTGACTATAATTTCTACCTTAGTGAAAACGCTCATTCATGGAGTGAAATCGATCAATTAGACGCAGCTAAAAAGAAAGATCTTCTTTGGACATATCATTTAGATAATGAAATTGTTTATGATAAATCTAATAAGAGAACTACGGATTTAACTCCAGCAGTTAATAAAGAAGATGATGAATTAAATTATAAGTTTAAAAACCATAATGAAGCTGAACACGGCGAAGGATATGCAATTAATTTTACTCGTTCAGATTTCAAAAAATCTTTCCCGCAAAAGCCACAAGAAGATGATTTCTATATGACTGATGAAAGAGCACTTGAACAAGTTGCAATTTATGATGTTTGGAAAGAAGAAAATAACCCAATCAAAGATATGCCAGATGTAAATACAGATTATACAAATTATACATTGGCTGATATGAGAGGTATTGCTTTCGATGACCCTAAATGGGATGATTACATCAATCAATTTACTGTAGATAAGATGGCTGAAATGTTCATGAATGGTGGATGGAACGAAATGGGCGATGAAGAAAATGGTGTCCCTCTTTCATATGATGCTGACTCACCTTATGGATATTATGCTCATGCATTAACTATTAAAGATATTAATAAATGGTATTGTGGTGGACCAATGCTTGCTGCTACATGGAACTTAGAAATTGCAAAAGAAGTTGGAGATGCATTCGGCGAAGAAGCTCATGCTAACCAATTAGCTGGCGGAACTTTAATCACAGGCGTTTATGGATATGGTTTAAATATGCATAGAAGTGCTTTTGGCGGAAGAAACTATGAATATTATAGTGAAGATGGTGTTCTATCAGGTAAATTTGCTGCTGTTGAAGCAAGTGCAGCAAGTGAAAAAGGTTTAATCACTTTCATGAAACACTATACATTAAACGACCAAGAAACCAATAGACAATTAAATGGATATTGTGCTTATGTTAATGAACAAGCTTTTAGAGAAGTATATTTAAAGGGTTGGGAAATTTATATTAAAGAAGCAAAAATGGACGTCCGTTATTATAAAGAAAGTGCAAATGGTGTTGATAAAGAATTATCAAAAACGACTCTTCCAGCAGCAACAGGAATTATGACTGCATATAATAGAATTGGTGCAACTTATGCGGGAGCAAGTGTGTCACTACATGACATCTTAGAAGATGAATTTGGTTATACAGGAACAACTATTACAGATGCTGGTGGTCAAAAGGATACATATATGACAACCGATTTCTTATTAAGAAGAGGAGGTCACTTAACATTAACTAATAATGGCACAGATGGTCTTTATGATAAAAGTAGTCCTACTGCAATATATCATTTAAAAGATGCTACAAAACATATTTTATACAACAAAGCAAATTCAAACTGTGTTCAAGGTATCGCTCCTGGAGATAAAATTTGGTATGATTTATCACCTTGGAGAGTAGGTTTATATAGCGCTTGGGGTGTTGTTGGAGCACTATGTGCAGTTGACCTTGTAATTTTAGGATTAATTGCTACAAACAAAATTAAAATTAAAGAAAAACCAGAGGTCGACCAATCGACAATAGAAGAGTTTTAAGAAAATGAGCTGTGCAAACAGCTCATTTTCTTTCTCGAATAATTAATAATTTTATATAATACAAACACTTAAATAATTAGATTTTACAAATCAAACAAAAAGTCTAATTTTCATACTATTGTCAAAATAAAATAATGAATACATTAATGTTAGTCATGTGTCGTAATATAAGACACAAGTCCAATTATGCTAATACTAATTAGTTTTTTTCTTTCCTATCATTTAAGTGCAAAGGTTAAGGAGGAAGAAATATGTATTATTCAGCGGGCACATATGAAGCATTCGCTCATCCAGAGAAACCAAAAAACGCAGATAAAACATCTGCTTATATAATCGGAACAGGTTTAGCTGGACTAGCTGCAGCATTTTATTTACTTAGAGATGGTCAAGTAAAAGGAGAAAAAATCCATTTATTAGAGAAACTTGAATTAGCAGGAGGCTCTTGCGATGGAAGAAAAGATGTTACAAAAGGATTTTACATGCGCGGAGGTAGAGAAATGGATAATCATTTTGAGTGCATGTGGGATATGTATAAAGACATTCCTTCTATTGAAACACCAAATATTTCTGTTTTAGATGAATATTATTGGTTAAATAAACATGATCCAAACTATTCATTATGTAGAGCAACTGTTAATAGAGGAAAAGATGCTCATACAGATAAAAAATTTACATTAGATAAAGCATCAGCTTTGGCTTTATCTAAATTATTTATCACTCAAGAAAAAGACTTAGAAGATAAAAGAATTAATGAAGTATTACCTGAATCATTCTTTGATACTAATTTTTGGCTATATTGGCAAACAATGTTTGCATTCCAACGTTGGTCATCAGCGTTAGAAATGAAGCGTTATTTATGTAGATACGTTCATCATATTGATGGACTTCCAGATTTTACAGCTTTAAGATTCACAAAATATAATCAATATGAATCTATGATTTTACCTTTAACTAAATATTTGGAAAATCACGGAGTTAAAATCCAATATGGTATTGATGTTAAAAATGTCTTAATTGAAGAAATTGGTGAGAAAAAGATAGCAAAACGTATTGAATTTATTAAAGAAGGCAAAGAAACATCAATTGAATTAGGTGAAAATGATTTAGTGTTTATCACAAATGGTTGTTGTACAGATACATCATGTTATGGCGATCAAACACATGCTCCAAATTTATCTAATGTTATAAATGGAAAAGGTGAGTCATGGGATTTATGGAAAAATATCGCTAAGCAAGCAAAGCGCGATGAGTTTGGAAGACCAGAAAAATTTGCTAATAAAATTGATGAAACAAACTGGATGAGTGCAACAATTGCAACTAGTGATGAGGAAATTATTCAAAAGATAATTGATATTTGTAAACGTGATCCTAGAAGTGGCAAAGTCACAACAGGTGGGATTGTTACAGTAAAAGATAGCGTTAACAATTGGTACTTATCTTGGACGATTAATAGACAACCACAATTCCATTCACAAGATAAAAATATGGTACTAATTTGGGTGTATGGATTAACAACAAATAAACCAGGAAATTATGTTAAAAAAGCTATGAAAGATTGTACTGGTATTGAGATTTGTGAAGAATGGCTTTATCACATTGGCGTAAAAGAAAATGATATTAAAGAATTTGCTGCAACAAGATGTAATACGACCACGTGTTATATGCCTTATATTACAGCTTTCTTTGAACCAAGAAAGGTTAGTGATAGACCTTTAGTTGTTCCTCATGGTTCCATCAATTTTGCTTTCATTGGACAATTTGCAGAAACTCCTCGCGATACAATTTTCACAACAGAATATTCGATAAGAACGGGTATGGAAGCAGTCTATACATTACTTGATATCGATAGAGGTGTTCCTGAAGTTTGGGGAAGCAAATATGATGTCCGTGAATTATTAAAAGCTAGTTATTATGGTGTGGATAAAAAACCACTTAGTGAATTACCATTATCTTTTATAGAAAAGAAGGCTTTAAAAATTCTTCTTAAAAAAGTCAAAGGCACTGATATTGAATTATTATTAAAAGATAGTGGATTAATAAAATAATTAAATTACTTAAAACTCCTCTTGATCAAAATGATAACCCCTCGAGAGGAGTTTTATATTTGTCAATTTTTTAGACATTTGTCTAAAAAATAGTATAATAGTCTTGGAGAAAAAAAGATTATGAGTAGTTTAACAACTAAAAAAGCAATTGCTTATACATTAAAAGAAGTTCTTTTAGATAAGCCATTATCAAAAGTTACGATTAATGATATTACAAAAAGATGCGATATTAATCGCCAAACATTTTATTATCATTTCCAAGATATTTATGCTTTAGTGGAATGGATATGTGTTGAGGATGCAAATAAAGCTTTAGAAGAAAAAAGAAATTATGCAACGTGGCAAGAAGGATTTTTATCTATATTTGAAGCGATGAAAAAAGATAAAGCTTTTATAGAGAATGTATATCATTCTGTAAGCCATGAAATGTTCACTAAAAATTTATATCGCTTAGTATTTCCAATTATTTACGATGTCGTTAAAGAAAAAACGATTGAAATTGAAATGAAAGAAGAAGACCGCGTATTTATTACAGATTTTTATAAGTATAGTTTTGTTGCTATTGTTTTAAAGTGGATTGAAGATGGGATGGTTGATGATCCTAATGAAATTGTGAATCGAGTTTCATCCATTGTTACTGGAACAATCGAACACGCTATTAAAACATTCAATCCTATTAATAAAAATAATCAAAAATAAGAAGTACTTTTAAATTTGTCGCTTTTAAGAATATTAAATTTTATCGATTGTATCGAATGTTTTCGCGATAGGATTTTGAATTTCTAGTTTAATTTTTCTATTTAATTCTAGTTTTTCTTTGTTGATTACAACTATATTATCACCATAAAAATAGTTGATAAAAGCTGCTGCAGGATAAACTTTTAAACTTGTACCGGCAACAATTAATAAATCAGCGCTATTTAACGCGATCATAGCTTTTGTCATTGTTCTTTCGTCTAATCCTTCTTCGTATAAAACTACATCTGGTTTAATATCGTTATGACATACTTTGCATTTAGGGATGCCTTCGGATTGTTTGATGTAATTTAAATCATAAAAACGAGCACAGTTTTCGCAATAGTTTCTATGAATTGAACCATGCAATTCGATTACATTTTTACTTCCTGCAGCTTGATGAAGCCCGTCAATATTTTGAGTAATTATTGTAATATTTTTACCTTCTTTTTCTAATTTAGCTAAATAGTTATGACATGCATTTGGGATTACATCTTTAATCATAAAATCTTTATAAAATTCATAAAAAGTATCTTTATGAGCTATGTAATAAGAGTGACTCAACATAATTTCATAAGGTAGCCCGTATTTGGATTCAAGATTATATAATCCTTCTTTGCTTCTAAAGTCTAATAAACCGCTTTCTGTTGAGACACCAGCACCTCCAAAAAATACAATATTTTTAGCTTCATTAATTAATTCTTTTAATTTGTAAAATTCTTTTTCCATAACAATATATTAATACAACTAAAATAATAATGTAGATATGTGATTTTCTTTTCTTATATGGAAATATCCTAAAGATTGTGTAAACAATTATCAAACCCCCTAGGGGGTTCGC
>ERZ1036460.411-NODE-411-length-11008-cov-22.586962_pt1 | contig 11008 bp, 13 predicted proteins | sample MGYA00514229_ERZ1036460 | MGnify/ENA primary metagenome ERZ1036460 (study PRJEB33795, sample SAMN09464921) | human gut metagenome | host: Homo sapiens | place: USA: Stanford, California | collected 2016-08 | study: EMG produced TPA metagenomics assembly of the...
CTTGGTATGTTTCTATCACTAATAGTATAGATTGCGTTAGTCCAAACATACACACACCAGTTGGAAGCAACAATAACTAATAGTGATGATTTTTTAACTTTTTTATGCTATACTGTATTAAACACGGGGGATGGTATAGTATGAGTAAAGAAAATACGGCTGTATTCATAGGGCATAATGAATGCTATGGAGTAACAAGCGAACAGATAAAAGAAGCTATTGTTTCACTTATAGATAAAGGTGTAACTGAGTTTTTGAGTGGCGGACAAGGCGGATTTGACCGATTATGCGGTCGCTGCGTTTACGAATTAAAAAAAGAGTATCCTCATATAAGCAATTATCTCGTTATTCCTTATCTATCTTTCAATGTATATAACGATGAGCTGTTCGATTCGATAATATATCCCGATGATTTTGAAAAATATCACTTCAAAGCCGCCATTCCTGCAAGGAATAAGTTTATGGTGGATAACGCAAGCTACGCTATATGCTTTGTTAATCACGGATGGGGCGGAGCTGCAAAGACTTATGAAAGAGCAAAGAAGAAAGGCTTGAACATCATCAATTTCGGAAATTATGATTTTGAAAGTTAATATGTACTCGATGGCTACTCAAATGAGCAGCCATCTTTTTTAATACGCCGGGATACCGTATCCGTAGATACTGCTGCTACCGACTGCGTATTGTCTTTGTCTGCAAGCATCACCGGAATTACCCTCAACGGTATAAACAATTCCGTTCTCGCATTTTTGCACAATGCCTGTGTGGTCGGTTTCTCCATCGCCCTCCCAGTCAAAGAAAATGATTGTTCCGGGTGCAGGCTCGTAATTACGGTCTGCCCATTGTCCTCGGTCTTTGAACCATTGAGCGCCATTCACACAACCGGCATATTTCGGAATAATACCGGCGTCAATATATCCGCACTCATTAGCGCACCAAGAAACAAAGCAAGCACACCATTCCACACGGGAGTCAAATCCGTACCAAGACCAGTAAGGCTGACCTCCGACATTTCCGACCTGCGACAAGGCAACAGATACGATTTGGTCATCACTGTAACCGATACCGTAAAGGACTTGCGACCATAGCTGATTGTTTTCATCTTTCAAAAGCTCGGCAAGATAATCTATTTGCTCTTTATTGAAGCCGTAGGCAGTCGCCATCTCATCTACGGTTTTATGGGATACAGTAATATATAGGAATGTCTCGGTTACGGTGGTTTCCGTCTCTACGATATTTCCGTGTCCGTCGTCGCTTTCTTCGATTTCGGTATGAGACTTTGTTTCGGTTCGGGAAGAAATACTGTTCATCTCCCAAAAAATATCCGACAACAGTTGCTTCTTAGTATCGTCAACCGTGGCAACCTCCATCGGATTATCGGCATTTGTATTCACTTTAACGGAATAGACCGCAAGAACATCTTTCCATACAGCTCTGCTACCGCTCATTTCAAGAACATCATAACTTACGGAGTTCTTTTCTTGTTCTAATCGGTCATCGTATTCTTGATTGATTTCTTGCACAACAGTCTGCATTGACATTCCTGTACCGGAATCTTCCCCTGAAAAGAAAATGCCATAAACTGAACCGGCAATTAACCCTACAAGACATAATACTATAATCACAACAACGGCGACCCAACCTCCGGCTGCTATTGCAGCGACAAGACTTTTCACTGCTGCTATAATCGCCTTTACTGCGGCAACGGTAGCTTTGGCTGCTGCTTTTACAGCAGTTGCCGTTGCTTTGGCGGTTGCCTTAGCCGCCTGCGCCGCTTTCTGCGAAGTCTTAACCGTGGCTTGCGCCGTTTTCTGTGCGGCTTTCGCTGTCTGTTGGCTTGTCTTTATCGCCGCTTTTGCAGTCTGCTCAGCGGTCTTAACAGATTTCTGCGTTGTCTTTGCGGCTTCTTTTCCGGCAAATTTAATTGTTTTCTTGCCTGAAGAAGTTGTCGATTGTTTAATCGTCTTTTCAGCCGTATCAACAGTCTTAATCGCAGAATTAGTATTCTGTGCAGTCTGTTGTTTTCTCAATGACTGCTCAGCTCGCTGTTGCTTAAAACGCTGGAAGCCGTCTTTGGCAGATTGGATATTCCGTTTGGTTTCTCCGACACCTTTTCGACCTGCTTTATCAAAGGCAGAAACGACATCGTGAGAGATTTCATCAATGCCGGATTGAACTTTATCGGCAGCATATTCTTCTGCCGTGTTTTCATTGGCATTGACAGAGCGTTCCGCTTTCTCTTTTGTGGCGATATATGCCTGTTTCATCTTCTGACCGGCAACGGTTGCTTTATCCAAGGTCTTTATCGTGCCTTTGACGGTATCTCTTGTCTTTATATCAGCCACGCTGAACCTCCTTTCTAAGCCGGTTGAATAACTCTTTTGAATTTTGTCGAGCTGTCGGCAATAAACTCGTTAATCAATCGGCTTTCTGATTTTGTTTCGGGATAAGCGGTTATAGAGATTGTCTTTGCGTTCCAGTCAAGGGTGTAGCTGTCGCTTGCAACATTCGTAATGTGGTGCTGTGCAAGAAAATCTCGCAAACGCTTCATTTCTTCAAGGTCATCGGACATAATCACATTCACATAGGTTCTGTCCTTTGACATTTTCTCGTTGATAAAGCAAGCGAGAGAACACCCTACACCACCGGCAACGGCAACAACAAGCATAGCCAGTTCATTATCAGCCGAAACAACACGCTTTGTTATCCAAAAATAAATGAAGTCGGATATGATAACCGCAATGCCTGCAAGTATCCACCGACTTCTCTGTACCAATATTGTTTTTGTTGTACTTAGGGCATTGTCCGCAACCTTAGCCGCAAACAATACTGCTAAATTTATGAAACTAATCATACAAGGTTCATTCCTCCTTATTCGGCTATTTTCTTTGCAACAACAACCATTCTTCCGTTGTTACGGGAATACTCACAGGTGGAAAGCGTAATCAATTTGTCGCCGTATTCAGCGGTTACTCCCGTATCATACAAGGCAAGCTCTTTGCATTTGGTGATATAGGCATTAAATTCATCTCCCGTATCTGCGTTGATGAACTGATAGTATTTGAAACTTTCGGGACTGTCGGTATATACCACCGTCTTAAATGCAGCGATAATCTCATAGTCGCATTTCTCGGTTAAAGTATCGAAGCTAATAGTCTTATGGCTTTCCCAAAAAGACTTATCTGTGTACTTCATAAGCCCCGAAAACATTGAACTGTCCTTCATATTATGACCGTAGATAATGAGGTTGTCCGACGGAATATCCACATCGCAGTTTTCCTGAATATAAGGGCAACCGTAGTCGGTATACGCCTTGTCGAAGCCGTGTTTCAAATAGAAATTCGGATTATCCTTTGACTGCATAACAGGATAATTGATTTTGGTGTCCTCAATCTTTATCCACCCCACCATATCGTTGTTTTGCAGATATAAATCCTGATAGTCCGACAAGAACGACTTGTCTTGCGAATACGTCATTGTATCTTTTTCGGTATCTGTTTTCTCAATGGTTTCAATCAAGTTGTCATAGAGTTCAGACTGCTTTTCGGAGTCGATATAGTGCTTTATAAGAAAGCCGGAACTGACAGCAAGCAAAATGCTGAAAGCACAGATTAAAGCAATATAGATTCTATTTTTCATAAGCGTTTCCTTTCTGAGTAAAAAATGAGGCAAGGGTTATGCACCCTCGCCCGGTTTGGTTGTCATTAACTTGTAGAGCTTTGTATTCTTCGGGAATTTATTCGCAAACGGCACAAGCGAACTACCCACTTTAATAAGTCCGTGTCCTGCATCAACATTTGTGATATACGAAAGCTGGCGGTCGGAAATATTAAGGAGTTTTGCAAGTTCCAAACGGTCGGTAGAAGCCTGATTGAGCATAATCAAGAACTCGCTGTTTGCAAGCATTGTTCTTGCGGTATGGCTCTGTAAAAGGTCATCTACATTCTGTGTAATACCCGTTGCGTAAGCGCCATACTTTCTTACACGCTTCCACAAAGTGAAAAGGAAGTTTGCGGAATACTCGTGTTGGAACAAGAGATAAATCTCATCAATGAAGATAAAGGTCTGTTTGCCTTTTGCTCTGTTCTGCGTAATGCGATTCAAAATACTGTCGAGAACAACAAGCATACCGATAGGCATAAGCTGTTTGCCGAGGTCAAGAATATCATAGCAAATAAGGCGGTTATGCGTATCCACATTGGTCGGCTTTGCAAAGGTGTTGAGTGAACCGTTAGTGAACAGCTCAATGGCAAGGGCAATCTCTTTAGCTTCTGGCTCGTCCTGCTTGAGAAGTTCTGCTCGGAAGTCCTGCAAGGTAGGAACAGTACCGGTATAACCTCTCTGCTGATAATCTCGGTACACACTTGCGGTACAACGGTCAATAATGGACTTCTGTTTTGCACCGAGGTTCGTACCACCTATAAGCTGTTCACAAAGCGACATAATAAACTCAGATTTCAAGATAACCGGGTTTGCGCCATCGCCGTATTCCTTGTTCATATCCATAGCGTTAATATGGCTCTGCGAAGTAGCGGAAATATTGATGATTTCACCGCCGAGAGCCTTTACAAGCTGTGAGTATTCTCGCTCCGGGTCGATAATAATAACATCGGCGTCGGAAGAAAGAATGATATTTTCAATCTCACCCTTTGCCGCAAAGGACTTACCGCCACCGGATACGCCGAGGATAAAGGAGTTACCGTTGAGTAGCTGTCTGCGGTCGGCAATTATCATATTTTTGCTGATTACATTCTGACCGTAGTAAATACCGTTTTCGTGGTAAATATCCTGAACCTTGAATGGAATAAAGACTGCGAGGCTTTCGGTTGTAAGCGTTCTGAATGCGTCAATCTTGCGTGTGCCAAACGGCATTGCGGTATTCAGTCCGTCCGGCTGCTGATATTTCAAAACGGCGAACTGACACAAGTTCTGTCTTGCTACCGTAAGCAACGCTTCGGTGTCATCATCAAGCTGCTTTTTACTGTCCGCAGTATGAACCAGCGTGAGTACAGCGAACATCATTCGCTGATCACGAGTGGTGAGGTCATCAAGGAACTCTTTCATTTCCTTTTTCTGCTGTTCCATATCATAGGGAACGGTAGCGGAAAAGTTGTTGTTTTGATTTTGCTTTCTCTGCCAGTTGGTGATATTGGTTTCTACACCGAGAAGTCTGCTTTCGGCTTCACGCACCGCTTCATCTGTTGGCACAGGTACAATATCAATGGACATCATAAGGTTACGGTTCAAATCGGTAAGGTCAGTTACCATACTATCCTTGATATACGAAGCGTACTCACGAAGAAAAAGAACTCGTCCGTAACGGTCGCCCATCTTGAAATAGTCCTTTTCAAACTCCATTGTGTCGGGGCAAACATAGTCCTTAAAATCGTGTCCTTTCTTTCGGGTTTCCTTAATATCAAAGTGATATGCGGTTTCTTCTCCCACACGGAAGAAGTCGTGAACGATACGAAGTCGTTCATCTGTTTCAAGTTCTACGCATTTGCTTCCGAGCCTTGAAAAATGAGCAATCAAATCCGCACCCACACGGGCAAAATATGTTCTTGCGTCCTCAACGCTCTTTTTGTTGATAGAGATAGTAACATACTTATCCTGAACGATGGCGTTTGCACCGGTTGCCTTATCAAGAAGCATTTTGTTATATTCTTCTCTGTAAACATCAAGGTCATCTCCGGTTTCGGGAATAAGGATTGTTTTTTCAAAATCCAAACGGTTAAGCCGTCTGTTGTTGATTGTCAGTTTTGTAGTAGCACCGCTGTCGAGAGAATTGAGAAGTTCCGAATATTCAAGGAACATTGCTTCTTTATCTTCACGACTTGCAACGGCATAGTTAATATCCGTGAACTTAAAAGACTTCGAATATTTGTCCTTTCCAACACGGAAAATGCCGTCATCATAAATAGCGGTAATAGGGATACAATCCTGTACGCCCTTTGGAACTACAAACTTTTCTTTATCCTGCTTTAACAGGTTCGTAAGGGTTTTAATCATTGTTCTTATAAGCCTCCTTATGTTTTTGTTCGATTGTCGGTTTCATAAGTTCGTAGTAGGTGTTCGTAGAGTGAAACACCAACTTCTTAGGCATAAGAAATTCGGACTTAATCCACGCCCATATAAACTTCTCGGCAGTCATTCCGTTGTATTTCACAAAGCCGAGAGCCGCAAAAGGTGCCGCTCCCAAAATACACACCCACGATACCGTTTCTGTTCCGAAATGCGGTCTAAGTAGGAAATACAAGCCTACCGCCACACCGCAAGCAAGAACAGAAAAAACGAACTGTCTGAGCGACAGTCCAAAGAACATTGATTCTGTGTAATTTCGTATTTCTCTGTTAATCTTTACTTCCATTGAAATTTCCTTTCTCTGCGATTATCGACAGTATAGATACAGGTATCTGCAAGACAAACTCGTTTTCCTTTTCTTTTACCGCCGTTATATACGCAGTTTTTGCATTTGCGGTCAGACGGAATATACTTCTGCCGACCTGTTCTGTTTTTGTTTTTCATTTAGTCAAAACCTCCGATTACAAGCCCATCATCTCACGAATGATACGGTCGCTCATCTTAACCGCACCCACAAGTACAAGCATATTGAATACAAGTTCTCCGATATATGCCCACACCTGAGTAACGGCTGCTGCATTTGCATCAACCACCGGCGGCGTAGAAGCAAATAGGGAGAAGATGATACAAGCAAGTACAATTACCGCACCTTCAAGCAGTACGGCACAATAGCTTTTGATAAAACTTTTACCGACATTCTGCGACGGTTCTCCGGCAAATGTTGAAAGCGGTATCGGAGCGAGAGCCGTGTACATATACAGTTTGAAAAATCGTCCGTACACCGTCATTATCATAATGAAAGAGAGAACTGTGATAAACAGTCCGCCGATAAGTGTTACAGCCCATAACGGAATACTTTCAAAAAATCCGCACTCCTCAATGGTGGTTATCATTTCGGATGGCAGTGTCGTTTGATTCGGTGTACCAAATCCTGCTGATGTCATTATGGTTGAAATTGTACCTTGTACGATATTAAACAAAGCGAGCATAAGATCCAAGCCGTAGGTTATAACACCTTTGGCAATGGCAAAACGGATAAACAATTTTAATGCGTGTTCCGGTTTCTTTATTTCGGTAAAACTTCCGCAAGTGCGAACTACACCGACAACAAAGAACAAAACAAGCAAAGCAAGTCCGATAGCCTGAACCGCACCGTTGATTGTTACCATCACATTCCAAATGCTTCCGCCTTTGAAGTCCTGCGGTGAAGTGGTAAGCAGTTGCCATATTTCCGATAACTTGCTGTTCCAAGTGTCGAGGGCATTTTGTAGGTTTTGAACTACCCAGTTATCACTCATCTGTTTGCACCTCCTTAAAGATTAAGGGGCATACCCAAAATCGGATATGCCCCTTTGATAACTGTGTTCTTTTAACCGGCAATGAGGTTAAGAATTTCCTTTGCAAAGGTAATAATGATACCGCCGGCAAGAGTCAAGAAACCGTTTGCACGCTGAGACGGGTCGTGAGATTTCAAAGAAAGTCCGACCTGAACGATACCAAAGCCGAGCAAAATCATACCGATTGCACGAATAAGTCCGAAGATGAAGTCAGACAGGTTATTTACCACGGTAATCGGGTCGTTAGCGGCAAAAGCGGTAACGCTCATACCGAAAACAAGGGTTGCTGCTGTAACAACAGCGCAGTAAGTATGAAAGCCTTTCTTAACCTTTCCGGTCATAGGCAATCTCTGAGTGGTTTTCTTTTCGTTGTTCTTATTGAAATTAGTCATTGTAAATTCCTCCGTTAATATATGTTTTTATTTACTTCAAAGTCCTCATCGGACAGAAGTTCGTAAGTGGTTTCTCCGTAGTTTTCCTCCGGTAACTCATTCGGGTTAAGAGAAAGAACAGAGATAGACGAATGCTTGACGGTAACTTCTCCGTGTTTGTAAGCCGAAGCTTTACCGTCTGTGGTAAGCGCTACATTTGGGTGTTTCAAAATATCGTATTTGAAATCCATAACCGGGCGTTCTCCACGAATAAACAGAATGGCATATTGGTTATCAAGCATACGCACCTCATCGGGAGTAAGTAACTCTCTACCTGAAATTTGGTAATTGGTTGAGTAGTTTCCGCTTCGTCCCGAACTCTTACCGTATGTGTTGGTATCAATGGTTTCCTTGCCGAGAAGTTCAGACACATATTTATGAGTGCTTTGCTCGTTGCCGCCGAGATATAGGAACTCATCGCAGTTGCCCACAATGCTTTCCCATTGTTTTTCAAACAAGGCTTTTAGCTGTGCTAAGTTCTGCAAGATGATACTTACAGAAACCCCACGGGAACGCATAACCGACAATATCTTGTCGAAATCATCGGGCAGGCTCACATTGGCGAACTCGTCCATAAGAAAATGAACAGGAACGGGAAGCGAGCCGCCGTGGATATGGTCAGCAGCATAAAACAACTGCTGAAACAGCTGTGTGTAAAGAATAGATACCAAGAAATTAAAGCTGGAGTCGTTGTCCGGTATCAAAGCAAACAGAGCAACCTTTTTTTCTCCAAGCGACGGCAAGTCAAGCTCATCTGTCGTGGTTAAAGAAGCAAGACTTTCAAGGTTGAACTTTTCCAATCTTGCCGCAAGAGTTATTTGTATGGACTTTAATGTTTTTGCCGCACCGGAATGATAGGAACGGTAATATTTAAGAGCAATATGGTCGGGATTTTTCATTTCAAGCTCGGCAAACAATTCGTCGAGGGGAGAAGGTCTTGTATCTTCCTCGTCCTCAATCGAACCGGCTCTTAGCATTTCCATAACCATTGCGAAGTTTTGTTCTTCTTCCGGTGCTTCATAGTGCAAATAGAACACCAAAGCAAGCAACAGCATTGAAGCGGAAGTGTCCCAAAATGGGTCTTGGGACTGACTGCCCTTTGGAGTGGTACTCTTGAAAAGGTTCGTCACGAGTTTTTGCACATCATTATCATTCTGCAAATAGACAAATGGGTTATAACAATGGCTTTTTTCCATTGAAATCAAATCAAGAACACGAACTTCATAACCTTTACTTTCAAGAAGCTTTCCTGTGTCCCTCAGAATTTCGCCTTTTGGGTCAAGAATAACAAACGATGTGTTGCATTGCATTAAATTAGGTTTACAGTAAAATCTTGTCTTACCTGCACCCGAACCACCACATACAAGTGTGTTTAGATTCCTTCGATGTTTCTTTGCATTAAGCCCGATACAAACATTTTGCGTCATCAGTTTGTTTGCGGAATCCGGCGACTGTCTGTATTTCTTATTTACGGCTCTTGCGTTGCCCCATTTAGCAGAGCCGTGTTCTTCACGCCTTCGGTAATTTCTCTGTGTTGAGAAGTAAATTCCAAGACCGAGTCCGTAACAGAGAAGCAAAACGAGGACAGTTTTTAAGCTGTCCTCGCAAACTTCAATATGGAACGGTTTGTTAAAAGCCGACAAAAGGCTTGGCAGAATTTCCGGCAATCCACCTTTTACAGAGGGTGCAATCAAAAGTGCCAGCCATACGACCGGGATAATACCGATGACGGAAAGAATAACAGCAGTCTGCCTTTCGTTATCTCGATTCACAAGAGCGTTCCTTTTCGATAACTTTGAACTTTTTCTTTGGGGCAGTTCCGACCTTAATGATAAGGTCATCGACAGCGTCGGTGGATTTACCCTCGTTCATCAAGTCCGTTTTTTCATCGTTGAGAGAACGGATAATAATGCCGTGTTCGTAATCATCCAACGCTATATGATACATTTCTTCTTTCACCATAATCTAACCTCTTATCTTTCATAGTCTTTTGAGCGAGCCTGCTTTTTCTTGTAAAGCTCATCGGAAACACGGGAATGAATATCCGCCATCGCATTTCTCGTTTTGGAAAGTTCATAGCGAATATCCTTTGGTTCTTTGTTAGCGAGCTTATCCGGAATACGGTTGATGGCAAAATTCTGCGTATCAATACCGTACTTTTTGCAAAGCATATATCCGATACATACCGCCTGAAAGCCCATATCGGAACGGCTGTAACTGTCGCTGTTGATAGAAAGCTGTGCGTGACCAAGTTCCTGTGCTACGCACTGTGCAACCGCTACGCTGTCGCCCACATCACGCTTAACATACAAGGTCTGTTCCTCGTTGTTATAGAATGCTGCCATATTCGGATACGGCAGGTCGTCTGCCGCTTCCACATTGACAGGAGAAGAATCAAGCATTGTGGTAATGAGTGCTTTAGGGTCACGGTTGACTGTCGGCGCAGGCGGTCGTTTGCCATTTGTCTGAGATACATCAAAGACCTTTTTCACATTGTAGGAAATTCCGGTTGTACCGTCACGCTTTGCATATTCAACAGGTTCAAGAATAGAAATGCTCTTAGCACCTTTCGTGATTTTGATGTTGTCTTTGCTCCAATCGTCAAAGTTTTTAAGCTGACTTGCTTTGGGCAGCTGCTTAAAAATGAGGAGAGCGTTGACAGCAGAGTATCTGTCAAGTCGGCTCTGCGTATCAAGAAAAGCCTTGAACTTTTCAGAACTTGCAACAATCCCCGTTGCGGTTTCATCAGCCATTTGATAAACGGCTTCTTTTTCTTTTCTCATCTTCTCGGCATATTCTTCTTTGGAAAGTCTCGGTCGCTGACCGCCTGCCTTTGCAGGAGTAAAATTGTTTGTCATTATAATTACCTCTCTTTCGATTTCTTAGGTTTGTTTTTCGGCTGTTTGTGTACCGTTTGCTTTGGTGCAGAGTTACTCTTTGTCTTATCGACTTCCGGCTCTTTGCGTTCCGATTCTTTCTGTTGCTTGGACTGAGCCTTATATCGGTCGAGCTTTTCTTTGACCGACGGCTTTTTCTGTCCGTCGCTTACAGCACCCTTGTCAGTTCGCATATCTGCCGGCTCTGAGTTTTGCCTTGACGGAGGGTGTAGCTAGTCAGATTATTTGACGAAGAATTTATCACTTTATTTGATGATTTTTT
>ERZ1036460.426-NODE-426-length-10374-cov-12.222115_pt1 | contig 10374 bp, 13 predicted proteins | sample MGYA00514229_ERZ1036460 | MGnify/ENA primary metagenome ERZ1036460 (study PRJEB33795, sample SAMN09464921) | human gut metagenome | host: Homo sapiens | place: USA: Stanford, California | collected 2016-08 | study: EMG produced TPA metagenomics assembly of the...
GCATATCGTTTGACTAAAAATTTTATTTATAATAACAGTTGACATCAACTGTATAAAGAGTAAACTATTAACAGTTAGATATAACTAACTTATAAGGAGGCGGTATATGATATTAGCCTTAGCTCCACTTCATGTGGAATTAGAAATTATAAAAGTAATGTTAGAAGAAACAGAAAGAAAACGTTTTGAAAAACTAGGAATAAAGGTTGGTAGTAAAATCACCATTCTTGATTCAACAAATGGAAATTTAATTATTTTCACTGAAACAGGAAGAGTAGCTCTTGATAAAAGTATCGCTACTAAAATCTTAGTACGTTAGGAGAATTAATATGGTTAAAAAATTATCTGAATTCCGTATTGGTGAAAGTGGAATAATTAAAATTGTTGAGGGCGAAGGAAGACTTAGAAGACGTCTTTTTGACATGGGTGTTACGCCAGGAGCTAATATAACTTTGATTAGAAAAGCTCCTTTAGGTGATCCAATGGAAATTAATATTAGAAATTACGAACTTACATTAAGAAAAAGTGAAGCTGATTTAGTTGTTATGGAAACCAGCGAGAAAGAGGAAAAATAATTTATGAAAACTTTTGCTTTAGCTGGTAATCCTAACTGTGGAAAAACAACTTTATTTAATAGTTTAACTGGTTCAACCGCACATGTTGGTAACTGGCCAGGTGTAACTGTTGAAAAAAGAGAAGGTATATATAAAAAAGGGAAAGAGCAAGTTAAAATTGTTGATTTACCTGGTATATATTCTTTATCACCTTATACTCCAGAAGAAGTTGTTTCTAGAAACGTCATTTTAAATGATAAGCCAGATTGTGTAATTAATATTGTTGATGCAACTAATTTAGAACGTAATTTATACCTCACAACTCAAATTATTGAGATGGATGTACCTGTCATTGTCGCTTTAAATATGATGGATGAAGTCAAAAGAAGCGGCGATAAACTTGATGCAAAAGAACTTGAAAAAAAATTAGGCGTCCCGGTTGTTGAAATCTCAGCTTTAAGAGAACAAAATCTTGATACCTTAATGGAAAAAGCTATTAAAACTAGCGAAACCCCTCGAGCAGGATTTACTGTTTTAGAAAAATCTCCATTAACTCATTTGATACAAGATGTCACAATTGCTTTTAAAGGCAAAGATGTTGATAATCCATTATTCCACGCTATTAAATTAATTGAAAATGATGAAATCGAAGTAAAAGATCATCCAGATTTAATGAAGATGGTTAATGAATTCAAAGACACATTTAGTGATGATATATTTGGAAACGATTTTGAAGCGATCGTTGCTGATGCTAGATACAAATATATTACAAGTCATTATTCACCTGCTTATCAACATAAACATGTTAGAAGTAATGGTGTAAAATTAACAATTTCCGACAAAATTGATCGTGTCTTAACCAATAAATGGGCCGGAATACCAATTTTCATCCTTATTTTATTCGCGATATTCCATATAACTTTCTCTGAAGACTTGTTTTTCCTCCATACATTTGGGGTTCAATTTGGGACAAACTTTGAAGGAAGTGTATTTGAAAATGTATTCTATTCTCCAAATGGAATTAACTCGATTGGTGTATTCTTTACAAATGTATTAAATTCCATAACTGGTTGGTTCACAGATGTTGTTGCGGGTTGGCTTAGTGGAGCTGAACCATGGGCAACTGCGTTAGTATGTGATGGAATTTTAGGTGGATTATTTGCTGTTATTGGCTTTTTACCTCAAATTTTATTACTATTCTTATTCTTCTCAATTTTAGAAGACACTGGATATATGGCTAGAGCTGCTTTCATTCTTGATAGAATTTTTAGAAAATTCGGAGTTAGTGGAAGAGCATTCCTCCCAATGATTATGGGATTTGGGTGTAGTGTACCAGCAATGGTAAATACTAGAACCCTTGCTGATGAAAAAGAAAGAGTTGCTACTATTAGGGTAATACCTTTCTTTAGCTGTGGTGCTAAACTTCCAATTTTAACTGGATGTATTGGTGCTTTAGTTGCAATGAGTGGCATTGGATATGCTGATTTAATCGTCTTATCGATGTATCTTTTAGGAATGATTGTTGCGTTATTTGCATTAATCATAATGAAAAAAACAACGATGAGAGGCGAAGTTTCACCATTTATTATGGAACTTCCTGCTTATCATTTACCTCAAGGAAAGTCATTAGCAATCCATGTTCGGGATAAAGCAAAGGATTTTTTAAAGAAAGCATTTACTTTAATTTTTATCTCTACAATTGTTATTTGGCTATTACAATCTTTCACACCAAGCTTGCAATTTATTGCTTATGATGCTGAAGAAAATAAATTCTTAACAGAATTAACAACAAACGATTCGATTCTTGCTAATATCGGAAGAAGTTTCCAATTCTTATTTACTCCGCTTGGATTCGGTTCTCAACTTGGAGAGTTTGGCTGGGTCTTCGCGGTAGGAGCAATCACTGGATTAGTTGCTAAAGAAAACGTTATTTCGACATTTGCAATGTTAGGAGCTGTCGTTGCTGCAACTGGCAACATTACTGATATTGGTTCAACTGTTGAAGGTGCTCAAGATGTTGCAAATATGATTAACGCAACAGGAGCAAATGCCGCTGCAATCATTTCATTTGTAGCATTTAATATGTTAACGATTCCTTGCTTTGCAGCTGTTGCTACAGCTAAAGCGGAATTAAAACAAGGAACATTAAAATATACACTTGGTTTCTGGATTTTAACTTCTTATGTAGTTAGTTCAATGATTTATACTATCGGTACTTGGTGGTGGACACTCTTTATTTGGGGTGCTGCTATCGTATTACTTGTTCTTATTCTGTATTTTTATAACAAATATAGAGATAATAAAATGATCGCATTAAAAGGCAAAAAGTAATGGGTGTAACTGAAATAATTATTATTGTTGTTGTCTCCTTAATATCTGCCATTATTATTGGGACATATATTTATAAAAAGGTAAAAGGTATACCTACTTCATCTTGTAGCTGTGGAAAAAAGAAATTAACTGCGAAATCTCTAGTTGATGAATACCATAAAACATATGGTAAACATTGTTGCAATTGTAATGAAGAAAAATAACTTACGCTGTCTGGAATCATTCCTCTTCTAGACAGCTTTTCTTTTACTAAAAAATGAACATTCTTTGAAATATTAATAAGATATTAGTTTATAGGATTATTATTTTTAAGGAACATTACTTTACAATATAATATAAATAGTAAATGGAGGAACGATAATGGAACAATGGATGTGGATTATTTGGCTAGTTATTTTTGCTGTAACAATGATTGTTGAAGTGTGTGTCCCTGATTTAGTGTCTATATGGTTCGCACTTTCTGCTTTAGCAACACTATGTTTTTCTTTTATTGAAGGCTTACCTTATTGGGGTGAAATTATAATATTTGTCGGTTTAAGTCTTATTTTATTAGCTTCGACACGTAAATTTGTTAAGAAATTCCTTAAAAGCAAAGAAACTGTCAAAACAAATTTAAGTACATTAATCGGAAAAGAATATATACTTGATAAAACAATTGAACCTTTTTCGAAAGGCGAAGTCATAATTAATGGCGTAGCTTGGGATTGTGAAACTAAAGACAATTCGATAATCGAAAAAGGAAAAATAATCAAAATTAAAGAAATTCAAGGGAACAAATTAATAGTGGAGGAAATAAAACATGAATATTAATTTATTGACTAGCGATGCAGCAATGTCAGGAATTATCATCGGTGTAGTGTTTGGAGTACTTGGTTTAATTATTTTAATTGTAATTGTTACACATATTAAAATTGTTAAACAAACTGAAGAATATGTTATTGAACGTTTAGGAAAATATACAACAACTTGGGATGTTGGTATTCATTTTCTTTTGCCTTTCTTTGAAAGAATCGCATCTAAAGTTTCAATGAAGGAACAAATTGGAGATTTTCCTCCTCAAGCTGTTATCACAAAAGATAACGTTACTATGCAAATTGACACAGTTGTATTTTATTATGTTACAGATAGTAAATTGTTTACTTATGGCGTCACAGATCCAACTCAAGCACTTGAAAAATTAACTGCAACAACATTAAGAAATATAATTGGTGATTTAGATTTAGATACAACTTTAACAAGTAGAGATACTATTAACGCTAGAATGAAATCTATTTTAGATGAAGCAACTGATCCATGGGGAATCAAAGTAACTAGAGTTGAAGTTAAAAATATTTTACCTCCTCAAGATATTAGAGATGCAATGGAAAGACAAATGAGAGCGGAAAGAGAAAAAAGAGAAAAAGTTCTTTTAGCTGAAGGTGAAAAGCAATCTCAAATTTTAATTGCGGAAGGACAAAAAGAGAGTTTAATATTAAAGGCTGAAGCAGAAAAAGTTTCACAAATTAAAAGAGCGGAAGGCTTAGCTGAATCAACTTTAAAAATTAAACAAGCTGAAGCAGATGCAATTGTTTTAATAAATAATGCACACCCTTCAAAACAAGTTATCCAACTTGCAAGTTTAAAAACTTTAGAAAAAGTTGCTGATGGTAAGGCTACAAAAATTATTGTACCTAGTGAAGTACAAAATCTCGCATCTTTAAAAGATATTATTAATCATGACGGAGAATGAGATGTTAAACGTAAAAGAGTATGTTACAAAGAAAAAAGAAGAACTTTCAAAAATAATTCTTACATTGCCTAAAAAACCTACAATTGAAATTATTCAAGTAAATGAGGACCCAGCAAGTAATAGTTATATCAAAGGAAAAATTAAAGATTTAGAAGAAGTCGGTTTTAATTATATTCACACTAAATTGCCAATTGATATTTCAGAAAGGGACCTCTTAAAAAGAATCGAAGAGTCAAATAATAATGATGCCATCGATGGTTTTATTGTTCAACTCCCTTTACCACCTCAAATCGATGAAACAAAAGTAAAGCAAGCTGTTGCTCCAAAAAAAGATGTTGATGGATTCAATCCTATATCAACGATTGATCCAGCAACTCCTAAAGGAATCGTTACTTTTTTAGAAGATAATAATTTTGATTTCAAAGGTAAAAACGCACTTGTCATTGGTAGAAGTAATATTGTTGGCAAGCCAATGGCTAATCTTTTATTAAATAAAGACATGAATGTAACAGTCGTTCATTCAAAAACAAGTAAAGAAGATTTTAAATTTTATATCGAGCACGCCGATTTAATTGTAATATCAGTTGGAAAACAAGCACTTTTAAAAAACGAGTTTCATTTTAAAAAAGACACTATTGTTATTGATGTTGGAATTAATCGTGGAGAAGATGGAAAATTACATGGTGATTGTGAACCTAATTTAAATGTATTTTTTCAAACACCAGTTCCAGGAGGAGTTGGTTTGTTGACTAGATTGGCTCTTTTGTTAAATTTAATTGAAGTGTCAAAAAAATAGAAAGGAAATAAAAAATGGATTTTAATATTGGTAAAACTGAAGTTTATGGACTTGAATTTGCTATCAAAGCAAGTGGCAATCCAATGAGAACTTGTTTAAATAGAGAACCTAACACAGATAAAGACTTCTTAAGAGCGAAAAAACTTGGAAATTGTAGATCAGGAGAAGGCCATGACAACTTTTTAAAAGGAATTGTTGTTCAATTTGATGTCACAGCACCTTTATACTGGTGGAAACAAGCTCAAAGATATCATTTCTTCGAATTTGTTAGTTCACAATCAACAATGCACTGCTTATTAAAGTTTGACATTTCAAGTCAATGCACAAAAGAAACTAATAAAGAAATCTTAAAAATCGTTGAGAAAATTAAAGATGAATACAATGACATTCCTGATGAAAACAAAGAAGAGAAAAAAATGAAACGGAAAGAATTAGTCGCATCAACTCCATGTGGATTCTGCTTAGGAGCAACGATGGTAACTAATTATCAACAATTAAAAACAATGTATCATCAAAGAAAAGGTCATAAATTATCTGAATGGACTATTTTCTGCCAATGGTGTGAAAGTTTACCACATTTCAAAGAATTAATCGGATTAGAATAGTCGATGAATATTGTATTAATTAATAATTTATATATTGAAGAAAGCTTATTGATAGAATTAAAAAATAAGCTTTTTTCCTATGGACATAATTTTACTTATTATTTAACTGGTGCAAACGATGATGAAATGTTGATTAATAGAATTGAAGATGCAGATGTTTTAATTATTGATAATCATAGAGTTTCCAATGAAGTACTTGCTAGAGCTAAACATTTAAAGTATATCATTATTGCTTTCACTGGCTTTGACCATATTGATGTAACTTATTGTAAAGAACACAATATTGCAGTTAGTAATGCTAGTGGATATGCTACAAAAGCTGTTGCTGAATTGACTGTCGGATTAATAATTTCTTACTTTAGAAATGTAATCAATTTTGATAAGTCTACTAGAAAAAAACTTGATAAAATGGACATTTTAGGAGATGAAGTTGAAAGGAAAACACTTGGAATTATCGGTTATGGAAAGATAGGTAAACAAGTTGTGCGTCTTCTAGAAAATTTTGATGTTAAATTTTTAATTTATTCTCATCATGATATAGACTCGCTTCCTTTAAATGCGGAACAAGTTAATTTAGAAACTATTTTAAAAGAAAGTGATGTTGTTTCTTTGCATACCCCATTAAATGATAGTACTAGAAATTTAATTAGTGAAAACGAGTTATCATTAATGAAGAAAAGCGCTATTTTAATAAATACAGCTAGAGGTCCAATTGTTAATAGAGATGCTTTAATTAAAGCACTTAAAAATAAGGAAATTAAAGGCGCTTGTTTAGATGTTTTTGAAAAGGAACCACCAATTAACGATACTGAACTATGTTCTTTAGATAATGTTATTTTATTACCGCATGTTGGATATTTTACAAAAGAAGCAATGAAAAAAAGATTCGATATAGTCGAACAAAATTTAATGTCTTACCTTATCGAATCTAAATTTTTAAATAGAATTGTTTAGTTAATGGTTGTTAATTCATTTTTATCGCCGTCTTCATTTTCTTTATGAGGTATGGCTTTTTTATTTTGCTTTGATTTCTTCTTATTTGTTTTATATGATTTTCTTTCTTCGATTAGCTCATCTGGATTATCAATTGGGATATTTGTACCTTCAACAATTGTTACGCGCTTATGTCCATCTTGAGATACAATGGTGGTTTCTTTAACCTTGAATTTAGGATTAAATCCGTAGTAAACAATTAAGAAAATTCCTGAAATAATTAAGATGATACCAATGAAAATAATTAAAATCATTTTAATTAATTCTTGATTTGATTCGCTTGGTGAATAATTTAATACTAATGTAACGATTCCTAAAATTGCGAATAAGCCAAATAACAAATAGTTTATAATGGCAAATCTTAAATGACGGTTTTTATTCGTTGAATTGATAATTCCTTCAATTAAGAAAATTAAGCCGAATGATAAAAACATTACTCCAGCAAAAGTTGGAATATAATTCATTACGATATCTGGTGTAATAAAAATTAAAACTGAAAGAGCGATTAAAGCGCATCCGCTAACATTTTCAGCACTTAACGTTCCTCTAGAGAAAATTAAACCAAATCCGATAGTTAAAATTCCATAGAGTAATAATATTGAAGCGGTGATGTATCCTAAAGCATTTTGAATATCTTTTGAATTGCTAAAAGCACATAGGACAATACCAAATACGATCAATAATATGGATTGAATTATTTTTACCCATTTATAACTTGCGACATCTTTGCCTGATTGAATCTTTGTTGCCATAAAATTCCTCCAATAATAAAAGTATAATCTTAATTCAATATTTTTAATATTGATTTATAATATTTGTGTTTGAAAGAGGTAATTATGAATTTAGAAAAAGTAAGAAAATATGCTGAGTTAATTGCAAGAACTGGTGCAAACATTCAAAAAGGGCAAGTCGCAAATATTATTGCCGATCTAGAAATTAAAGAATTTGTCTATATTTTAGTTGAAGAATGTTATAAAGCTGGTGCAGGAAAAGTATATGTCGATTGGTCAAGCGACGAGTTATTAGCGCTCGATGTTAAATATTGTGATGAAGAAAGACTCTCACATTTAACAAATTTTGAAAAAGCAAAACAAGAATTCAATATTGAAAATAGACCAGTAAAAATTTTCATCGATAGTAAAGATCCAGATTCACTTAAAAATTTAGATCAAGACAAATATGGTCGTATTTTATCTGTTAGACAAAAAGAAATTAGATTCTATCGTGATCAATACGATGATTATTGCCAATGGGTCATAGCTGGATATCCAGGATTAGCTTGGTCGAAAAAAGTTTTCCCTGAATTAAGCGATGAAGAAGCAATGGAAAAAATGCTCGATACAATTCTAAAAGTTAGTAGAGCTGATGAAGGTGATCCAATTGAAAACTGGAAAAAACATGATAAATCATTAGTTGCTAAAGCTGAAAAATTAAATTCTTTAAAATTAAAAGAATTACATTACACTTCAAGCAACGGAACAGATTTAATTGTTAAGCTTTTGCCTAATGTTAATTGGGAAGCAGGTGGAGAATATACAAAATCAACAAAAATTCATTTCCAACCAAATATTCCAACTGAAGAGTGTTTTACTTCGCCTGATAAATATGGAACTGAAGGTATTGTTTATTCATCAAAGCCATTAAGTTATCGTGGACAAATCATCGATAATTTTAGTATCCGCTTTGAGAAAGGAAAAGCAGTAGAAGTTCACGCTGAAAAGGGTGAAGAATTACTTAAAAACATGATTTCTTTAGATGAAAATGCAGCTTATCTAGGTGAATGTGCTCTTGTTCCTTATGATTCACCAATCAATAATACTGGAATTTTATTCTTCTCAACATTATATGATGAAAATGCAGCTTGTCACCTTGCTTTAGGAACTGCTTTCCCTATGTTAATTGAAGGATACGAAAATTTATCTCCAGAAGAAATAAGTAAAGTATCAATCAATAAATCAATCGTTCATACCGACTTCATGATTGGCAATAAAGATTTAAGAATTGAAGCTACAGATTTCGAAGGGAAAAAGTATTTAATCTTTGAAAATGGTAATTGGACAAATATCTTTTAATTATGCTTATAACTTTTAAATGCACCCATTGTGGGAAGATCAATACAGTTGAAGTTGATGACACAATTAATTTAACTGGAAATCAAGACTTGCTTAAAACTGTTCTTGATAATTCCAAGTTTAATTTCAAATGTGAAGATTGTAAAACTGAGCACAATGTTGTTTATGATGTTTTATTTCAAGATGACAATGAGAAATTTTATGTGAAAATTAATTCTTCAAATGAACTTCTTACTTTAATGAGTAAAGATGATTATAAAATTCGCATTGTTAAAGATTTAAATCAAGCTAATGAGAAACTTCGTACTTTTTATTATCGTTTAGATGATAGAATCATCGAAATAATCAAATTTTTAATTAAAGATGATCTTGAAAAAAACAATGACAATTTAAAAATTACGGAAATTTATTTTTTCAGATATTCACAAAGTTATCTTGAGTTTGTTTTATTCAGTAAAGAAGAATATTTGGGCATTATGAAATATAGCCTTTCTGGATATAAAGAAATTAAACACAAACACAAAGAAAAATTTGATGAAACAATTCAAGTTATCGATGAAAAGTTTGCACTAAATATTTTATCAACATCAAGTGAAAATAATTGTGCTTAAAACATTCGATCAAATCGTACATTTTTAGTAAATATTATGGCTATGTAAGGAGGTTTTATGGAGTTTAAGGATACAATTTTTAACAGGAGAAGTAATCGTTTTTTGTCAGATGAAAAAATTAATGATGAAAGTATCGATTACATTCTCCAAATAGCAAAAAGAGCTCCTGTTGCTCTAGGTCGATATTCAGATATCAACCTTCTTGTTATTGAAGGCGAAACCTTAAGACGCCTTCAAAAGAAGTTTGTTGAATTAAATAAAATCGATAATACATTTGGTTCAGGTCTTCTTATTGTAGTTTTACATAAAGGTATGAAAGAAGATTTGCGCAATCAAGATGCTGGCATCATTGGCTCTTATATATGTTTAGGAGCTAGCGATCTCGGTCTTGGAAGTGTTTATTTACATTCGCTTGTAGGAATGATGAATGATGATAAATACATTAGCCAAGAGCTATTGCATATCGAAAAACCATATGAAGTCATGTGTGCTGTTACTGTCGGAAAAATAAAAGACAATAAAGTACGTAATGTAACTCATGATTTTGAAGTGATTAAATTTGATTAAACAAGCTTCACTAACACAACAAGTTCAAATCAAGATTTTTTCAATATTTTCTCAATATTGATTAAATCTTTTTTTATTGCATCTGAAAAATCATATTAAAATGCAAAAAAATTGTG
>ERZ1036460.428-NODE-428-length-10223-cov-3.886408_pt1 | contig 10223 bp, 8 predicted proteins | sample MGYA00514229_ERZ1036460 | MGnify/ENA primary metagenome ERZ1036460 (study PRJEB33795, sample SAMN09464921) | human gut metagenome | host: Homo sapiens | place: USA: Stanford, California | collected 2016-08 | study: EMG produced TPA metagenomics assembly of the...
GTACAGCCGCCCTGTTCTTATGTTATAAAAAATCATATTTTTGCCTGAGTCAGGAAATGTTTTTTAACATTTTTATTGCATGAGATTTAAAGCCATTCCATTCCAAAAGTATTTTTTCGTGTGGGATAAATCCCTGTTTTTTCCAAAAGCCAAGAGAATTATCCTGATAATCATATACAACATCAATTCGAACTTTTGTGGAACCTTCTGATCTGAAAAGATTTTCTAACTGACAATAGATTCTGTTTCCAAATCCCTTTTCTTTATAGTTTGCATCAAGCATAAACAGAGACAGATAAGTTTCCTCTGCTGTTTTAAAATCACTTATGGCAATGATGTTATTTTCAGGAGTTTTTGCAACAACAGATTTGAAGCCTATTTTTTTCATTTTATACAGTTCACGGGCTATAAAGTCTTTAGAAATATATGTAGTACCTATATGACTTTTTAAAAAAGAAGGATTTGAGTTATAGATAGACAGAATTTTATGAAGGTCATGTTCAGTTATTTCATCTATGCTGAAAGTGTACACAGTTAATTGCCTCCCGGTATTGTTTATCTGGATAGAAAATATAGTACATGATTTAGAATTTATAAAAATAAAAACCAGAACAAAAACTGTTCTGGTTTAGAAGAGCGATAGACGGGGCTCGAACCCGCGGTCTCGACCTTGGCAAGGTCGCGCGTTACCAACTACGCCACTATCGCATGCTTTGAAGCTGTTCTGTGAGGTGTTTCCCTCGCTGACAAAACATACTATACCAGATAGAATTGTATTTGTCAAATGTTTTTTTGAAATTTTTTAAAAAATTCATCAAAAAATTTTCCGGGAAATTTCCGAAGCTTCCGTGTTTGTAAAACTGTATAAATGTGAAACCAGGCTCTGGATGCAGACTGCCATGGATAGCCTGTATCCGGCCGTATCCTCCTGGATTCAGCAGGCATTTATTCATAAAAGGAAGATTGTATGGTGCGGATCCAGCTTGTGTGTCGGAAGTTATTTATAAAAATTTAAGAATTGAAAAGAACAATTTGTGCTATAATACAAACATCAACATTTCTTTTTCCGGAGTTCATCCGGTAAGTTCCCATTTTATTTTTTATAAATGAGTAAATATCAAATTCTACACAATAGAATCCGTAATATACGGACATAAAAGAAAGATCAGGCTGTATATGTGTATGTTATAAAGACAGATTCGTGAGTATTTTTGTGCACTTTTTCAAAGTTGTTCATTAAGATATATGAAAAGATCAGACATGTAATTTGTGCGCATGGAAAGAGGAGGAGATCGTATCGAATTAACCGGAATTATTTTAAAAGGGCGTTATTGTATTATGGAAAGGATCGGCAGGGGTGGAGAGGGGGATCTTTATCTTGCAAGAGATCTGGAGCTTGGCATATACCGGGCGGTAAAGGAACTTCCTGCTGAGAAAAAACGTGAGGCAGGGCTTTTTCGGCTTTTGGAGCATCCTTCTCTTCCGAAGATGATTGATTATACAGAACAGAATGATCATTGTTATCTTGTAATGGAGTATATCAGGGGAAAATCTCTGGGACAGTATCTGAACGAGGGAAGAATATTTTCCGGAGAGGAGATTCTGTCCATTGCAGGTACGGTGTTGCAAATTCTGAAATATCTGCATTCCAGAAAGCCGGCGGTTTATTACGGAGATTTGAAGCCGGACAATCTGATGCTGACGGAATCAGGAAGGCTTTATCTGGTTGACTTTGGAAGCGCAGTTTTGGGATATGAAAGACAGAGCTTTTATTGTCTGGGAACAGAGGGGTATGCGGCTCCGGAGCAGTATCAGGGGAGGATTGTTCCTGCCAGTGACTTTTATGCTTTGGGAAAAACTGTAGATGAGCTGTGCCAGAAGCGCAGGCTTCAATATTTTTTTCAGTTTCCGGGGCTTGGATTTTTTATCAGAAAATGCTGCTTCAGTCAGCCGGAAAAACGCTGGAGATCAGCAGAGGAAGCAGAAAATGCATTGCAGAAAATAAAACCTCTGTCCTGGAAAGTATGGAAGGGAGCGGCTGTCGGACTGTGTTGCTTTCTTTGTACTGCAGTCATAATGGGGACGCTGACAACAGAAACAATGCAAAGACTGGAAATGCAGGAATTGGAAACTGCTATATCTCCGGTCACTGCCTGGTATTATTCCATGGATTTTCGGTCAGGGGGAAAGGCAATCAGAAAAGTGATTACAGGTCAGATAGAAAAATCCGGGCAGAGATTCCTGAGGATTTATGATGCTTTGGAACAACAGAAACAGGTGCTTATACTTCTGGCTCGAAACAGTGAACTGGAAGGAAATATGGCAAAGGCAGAAGGGTATTACAGACAGATGCTCCGGGAAAAGGCAGGCAGTAAAGAATATTCTCTGTACGGGTTATTTCTGATTAGACAGGGAAGGGAAAAAGAAAGCGTGGAATTATATAAGCTGATGAAAAACAGAAAAGATTTAAAAAGTGATTCTGATTACGCAAAAGACGTAGAACACTGGAAAGAATATCTGAAACAATTATCCGTATTAAAAGGAGAGGAAACGAAATATGATCTCAAATAGAATGAAGAATAAATATACGCTAAAGAGAAAAAGACATATCCTAAGGAAAAAAGAACATGTTGGGGAAAAATATCTGGCTGATTTCTCGGGAAACAGAAAGTTTCTGTCAGTAATCTCAGTTCTTGTACTTGTAACAGCAATTAGACAGACAAGCGCTGCTCAGGATCTTGGAGGGTTTCATGTGGAGACGCTTCCGGGAGAAAGCACAGGTATTCCCTCTGACTGGGAAGTGGGAGACGGGGACCAGGATTTTGGGGAACAACAGCAGTCTGAGGAAAATGAATATGAAGATATGTTTGGTTCAGGAGAAGAAAACTGGCAGGGGGAGATTTATGAAGAACCGGAAACTGTGCCCGAAAGCGGGGGCGTGTCTGCCTGGGAAAACAGCATGGAAAATATGGAAGAAACAGATACGGAATATTTGGAGGAAATAAGGAATCAGAGTGAAGCGGAAGAGCTGCAGGAAAATCTGTCCAAGACAGGGGAGTCGGACCGGACAGGAACAGAAGGTTTCCAGAACATGCCGCCTTGCAGGACGCAGCAGCCAGTGGAAACAGTTTCTCCAACCGCTTCCGCTGATATTGCGTCAGACATGGGGGCAGATTTATATCAGGCAGAGAAAACAGAAAAAGATGACAGAGATAAGGAACCGGAAAGTTTCCGGAATCAGCTGCATGCGGTACCGGAAGTTCTTTACTGGAAAGGCACAATAAAAACGACGTCAGATCCGGTTCTGAATATAAAACGGAAGGGGAGCATCCAGATTCTGTCTTTAAGAGTAAACGGGAAAGAAGTTGGATGGTGTCAGGAGGAAAACAGGATTTATCTGAAGATTTCAGAGGAACAGAAGATATCGGAAAAGGTATTTCAGACAGAGGTGGCTTTTCTTTCTTATAATGGAACAGAAGCCGGAATTTACGTGGACGTTCCGGGAAAATCATGATATACTATCCGATAATCAGTAAACTATAAATGAGTAAATTTGAAAAAGTGCGCAAAATCATCATGAATTTATCTTTATAAGATGCATATATAGAGCTTAATCTTTCTTTTATGTGCGCATATTACGGATTCTATTATGCAAAATTCGATATTTGCTCATTTATAGCAGTAAATAAAAATTCTGAAAATCGGAGGCGCATATGTATAAAGTAATTTTATTTGATCTGGATGGCACGCTGACAGAATCCGGGGAAGGAATCACAAAATCTGTACAGTATGCACTGGAGAAACTGGGAAAACCTGAGGATGATCTGAAAAAGCTTGAGGTGTTTGTAGGGCCGCCTCTTTTGCAGCAGTTTATGGAGTATGCCGGACTGGATGAGGAAACAGGAATAAAAGCAGTAGAATATTACAGAGAGCGCTATTCTACAGTTGGAATTTTTGAAAATCAGCCTTATCCTGGAGTGGAAGAAATGCTGGATACATTGTGTCAAAAAGGATATACTCTTGCAGTCGCTTCCTCTAAGCCGGAGTATTTTGTAAAAAAAATCCTGGATCATTTCGGACTGACCGGATATTTCAGTGAAATTGTGGGAAGCGAAATGAGCGGAAAAAGAACCGGAAAGGCAGAGGTGATCGAGGAGGTTCTTGCCCGTCTGAATATGCAGAATCACCGGGATGAAGTAATCATGGTAGGCGACAAGGAGCATGATGTGTTCGGAGCCAGAAAGGCCGGGATTGAATGTGTTGCAGTGGCCTATGGATACGGTACGGAGCAGGAGCTGAAACAGGCTCAGCCCTTAAAAATTGTAGATTCCGTACAGGGAATTGTTGATTTTTTCTGCTGACCCCTCTGCATAAACAGAGTATTTTAAAAAAAGTGTGGAGGGTACTCTACCCCTGCGGAATCCATTTTCTTATCAGTCAGATCGTAGGGTATGCAGCTCTGGCAGTAATATGCTACAGCATGGGATACGGCTTGGAGTTTTATCAGTCTCAGACTATTCTGATGACAGGAATTACTGCGCTTTTGACAATGATTCCCTGTATCTGGTTTTATCAGAAGGATAAAAGCGCAAGAATTGTCAGGGGATTGATTCCGGAGCAGCCGGGAAAGAAGCTGAAGCCTGGAGAAGGAATCCTTTTACTTCTGGTGGGAGCGTCACTTGCCACATTTGCCAATATGCTGGTGGCTTTGTTGCAAAATGTTCTGAATGTACAGGAATATCAGGAAAATATGGCACAGATCACAAATGGAAAAAGCTTGTTTATGCTCATCTTCTGGATGGGAGTGATCGCGCCGCTTGCAGAGGAGATTGTTTTTCGCTGGCTGATCTATCTGCGGCTGAGAGATTATACCAGGGTGGCAACGGCGGCAGTGATATCAGGAGTATTTTTTGGTGTTTATCACATGAATCTTACCCAGGCTGTTTATGCAGGAATCCTGGGATTTGTATTTGCGTATTTCCTGGAGATCACAGGAAGCCTGTGGGCAAGTGTTCTGCTTCATATGGGAGCAAATATCTGGTCGCTGATCCTTCCGGAGCTGCTGCTTCGGATGCCGGAGGAACAGATGATCACCACTGCAATGGGGATATATCTAGTTCTTTTATGTGTACTTGGGACAGGCAGCAGTTACTTTAAGAAACGTGCATGTCGCAGGAGAATGGTTTGAAAAAGCAGCTGCTGTACGAAATATTCGTGCGGCAGCTGCTTTTTACCCACGGGAATTAAAATGCAGCCAGTCTGATTTCAGATAAAAAATCAGAAATACAATGGAGCTTAGTGTCCAGGTCAAAGGATAAGCCCAGAAGATCACCTGGATAGAGGGGATCAGCTTTACGATAATGGTAATATAGCTTACCCGGATGATGCACCAGCAGATCATCATGACAAACATGGGGATGATGGATTTTCCGGCTCCCCGGAGAAGGCCTGCCAGACAATGAGAAAATGCCAGCAGGAAATAGAACAGAGTCACTGTACGAGCCTGCTGTACTCCAAAGGCTACCACATCCGGATCACTGTTAAAGGCTGCAATCAGCACAGGGGAGGCAAAATAAATGATGATTCCTATGCACTCTGCCATAATAAGACTGCAGATAATACCGAAGCGGGCGCCTTTTTTTGCTCTGTCATACTTTTTGGCCCCAAGATTCTGACTGATAAAGGTAGTCAGAGACATAGAAAAGCAGGTGATCGGAAGAAAACCAAACCCTTCTACTTTGGAATAGGAGCCGCATCCGGCTACTGCCAGTTTGCCAAAGCTGTTGATATTAGACTGGACAACCACATTTGCCAGAGAAATAATGGAATTCTGAATGCCTGCCGGAAGTCCGTTGGAAATGATTTGGCGGAGCATGGCGGGATCCAGCTGGATTTTACCAAGAGATACCTGGTATTCCTCCGGACTTTTCCTTGTCAGGCGGTTCAGGCAGAGGAAAGCACTGACAAACTGGGAAATGATCGTGGCAGCTGCGGCAGATCCTACACCCATGTGTAAAACACCTACAAATAAAAGATCCAGGCAGATATTTACCAGTGAGGAAAATATCAGATAATACAGAGGATGTTTGCTGTCGCCTACAGACTGCAGGATACCCACAAAATTATTATAGAGGACAAAAGCCACAGAACCCAGGAAATAGATACGGAAATACCGGATGGAATTGGGGAGTACGTCTGTGGGAGTCTTCATCAGAACCAGGACTTTTGGCGCAAGAAGAATACCCAGAATCGTCAGGAGAACCCCTGAGATCAGCCCAAAGCCTATGGTGGTGTGGATGGCTTTCTGCAGATCCTTTGTCTGTCTTGCCCCAAAGTAACGGGCAATTACTACTCCGGCTCCAATGGCGATTCCATTAAAAAATCCTACCAGAAGAAAAATAAGACTTCCGGAGGAACTGACAGCGGCCAGGGCATTGCTGCCCAGAAAATTTCCTACGATCAGAGAATCAGCAGTATTGTAAAGCTGCTGAAAAAGATTGCCCAGAAAAATAGGAATGGCAAAAGCAGTCATCCTTTTCCAGATCGGTCCTTCTGTGAGAAGTGTTTTTGAGGAAGTGGCGCTCATATGTAAAACCTCGCTTGTTTATTAGTTTAATTCTCTTGTAGTTTACTACACTAAATTATACTGAAAAGCAACAGGAATTGTCAAGGAAGCGCTGGTTTTTAGCAGTATCCAAACTGAGATTATATGAAAAAGGATTTTAGAAAAATTCTTGAATCTCTGTTGTCTGTATGCTATCATAAAAAGGTAACAAAAGTGGGAAAATTGAAATGACACACCCGAGGAAAATATAATGAAAATTCAGGAAAAAATGAGAAAGCCGATGATGGAGGCAAAATATCTGAATGTAGAAAACACAGAAAGATATCGCCCGATCATCCGGCTTTTTTATTTAAAATACGAAAAACTGAAATACTGGCTGTATCAGGAGGAGGTATTCGAAGAGCTGAAAGAGGATCCTTCTTTTGCAGAATATACAATGATACAGTGTCAGCAGGATCTGGCGGCTTTGGCATCATGGGGAAACCTGGTAACAATTCAGGATACCAGAAAGGTCAGCAGTATTGAGGAGTTCAAAAATAAAAAATTTCGTTATCAGCTTTCAGAGACAGCAGTAGAAGTAGAACGAATGGTAATACGGGTGGAAAACCTGTTCATTGAAGGTTCTTCTCTGGAACCAACTCTGTTGGAGAGACTGCGGATCAGTCTTGAGAAAATGGAAGAAATGGCTTCCCGGAATGAGGAAAAGCTTTATGGATGGTGGAATGATCTGAATAATGATTTTATCCGTCTGAATCAGAATTATCAGGACTATATGCGTGAACTGAACAGTGTTAAAGCAGAGGAAATGATGAAGACCAGGGAATTTCTTCTGTTTAAGGACAGGCTGATCGAGTATCTGCGGTCATTTGTAAAAGGGCTTCAGGCAAACGTATCTGCAATTGAACAGAAGCTTCGGAATATGGACAGAGAAACTGTGCATCAGATTTTGGAAAAAGCTACGGCCTATGAGCTTTCTATTCCCCGGATGGATGTTGAGATAGATGATCAGATGATTTTTGATAAGAATCAGGGTCGCTGGGAGAGTATCGTGGAATGGTTTTCCGGAAAAGACGGGGCGGAGTCTGAGGCTGGGAAGGTATTTGATACCACAAATGAAATTATCCGTAAAATCACCAGATATGCTGCGCGAATCAGTGAGATGAGCAGTCAGGGCTCCAACCGCAGGGAAGAATACAAAAAAGTAGCCCGTATTTTTCATGAGTGCAGGGATATTCAGCAGGCCCACAGACTGGCTGCTGTTGTATTTGGCATAGAGAAGCCTTTTCATTTAAAAGGGAATTTACAAAGAGAAACAGACAGCATTAACAGCGGCGTATACGAAGAAGCTCCCGGTGTGATCACACTGACTCCAAGAATCCGTACCTATCGGGAAAAGGCAAAGAGAACAGGAATTCGTGATCATTCAAAAGAAAAAGAAGAAATGCGTGCGTCAGAAATAAAAAGACTGGAGCAGGAAAGAAAACTGCTGAAAAGCTATATCAAAGATAATCGTCTGGAGTTTGCCTCTCTTCCGGAAATTGAGCCTCAGGTAAGAGATATTTTTCTTTTATGGCTGTCAAAAGCACTGGAAAGGAAGGATCACAGGGCAAAGACGGAAGAAGGCCAGATTTATTACATTGAACAGGCGGATGTGCAGGAATACTGTACTCTGAATTGTACGGACGGCACTTTTCAGATGCCTGCCTATACCATGATATTTGAGGAAGAGAAGGACTAAGATGAATGTACTGGAGATTTTGCTGAACCGGAGATGGATCCTGAAGTCGAGAGATCGGGAACTTTATTATCAGGTAAAAGAGAAGCTGGCTTCCGGTGAGGAAAAGAAATTTTTGAGAGAAAAGCTGGGGTATCAGGTGATTGTAAATCCCTATTTGATCAAGGTAGAAAAAATGCCTGCTGTGCCGGAAAACTGGATGGGGATTTTGGACTTTAAAGAGCCTGTGGAGTATGTGTTTTTTTGCCTTGTACTTATGTTTTTGGAGGAGAAGGAAGCAGAAGAACAGTTTGTGCTGTCTGAGCTTACAGAGTATGTACAGAGTCAGTATGAAGGGGAGCAGATTGACTGGACGGTTTATCGGTACCGCCGTCATATGATCAAGGTGATGAAATACTGTACTGCCTGTGGGCTTCTGAATATAGACGATGGAAGCGAAGAGGGATTTGCCCGGGACTATACAGGAGAGGTTCTGTATGAAAATACAGGTGCTTCCAGATATTTTATGAAAAATTTCACTCAGGATATTATGGGCTACCATTCACCGGAGGACTTTGAAAAGGAAGAGTGGATCGACGTCAATGAGGACAGGGGAATTGTGCGGAGACAGAGAGTTTACCGGAGACTTTTGATGTCTATGGGCATGTATAAGGATTCAGATTCAGAAGAAGATTTCGCCTATGTGAGAAATTACAGAAATATGATACAGGGAGAACTCTCCGAGCTGTTTGACTGCGAGCTTCAGGTTCACAGAAACAGTGCGTTTTTGATTCTGAATGAAAACAGCCATCTTGGCAGATGTTTTCCGGAGGAAAATACCTTGTCAGATATTGTTCTTCTGTTTAACCGAATTCTGCAGGAAAAGCTTCAGACAGGAGAAATTCAGGTTCCTCTTGATGAGCAGATCAGGATTCCAAGGGAAGCCTTTCAGAGACTTGCAGAAGAATGCAGAGAGAGATTTGGAGCAGCCTGGAATAAAACATATCGGGAAATGACTTTTGGAGAAATCTATCGGGAGATGGCTGACTATATGAAAGAATTAATGCTTATAGAAGAAAAACAGGATGAGATTGTTATAAGACAGGCAGCAGGAAAGATCATGGGAGTTTACCCGGCAGATTTCTCATTAGAAGGAGGACAGAATGAATAACAGTAAGTGGCAGATCAGCAAGGTGGGGCTGATTGATTTCTGGTATTATGATGAAGAAGAATTTGATTTTCTGGACGGCCGTATGCTGCTAAGGGGAGCAAATGGTTCAGGAAAATCTGTTACCATGCAGAGCCTTATTCCGCTTCTTTTGGACGGAAATATGAGACCGGAACGTCTGGATCCCTTTGGCTCCAGGGCAAGAAAAATGGAAAATTATCTTCTGGAAGAGGGTGATGACCGGGAAGAACGGACCGGCTATCTTTATATGGAATTTAAACGCATGAAAAGTGAGGAATACATGACCCTTGGACTAGGAATCCACGCCAGAAAGAATAAAAAGCTGGAATCCTGGTATTTTTGTATTACAGACAACCGACGGGTTGGAAAAGATGTTTTTCTGTATAAGGATGTGGACAACCGTATTACCTGCTCAAAGGCAGAACTGAAAAATCGTATTGGCGACGGCGGAAAGGTAATGGAAACCCAGGGAGAATATGCGGCCTGTGTGAACCGTCTTCTGTTTGGGTTTGAGACTCAGGAGGAGTACAGGGAGTTTCTGGAGCTTCTGATCCAGCTTCGTACGCCTAAATTATCAAAGGATTTTAAGCCTACAGTAATCAATGAAATCCTCAGCAGTTCTCTGCAGACTCTGTCGGAAGATGATCTGCGCCCTATGTCAGAAGCAATTGAAAACATGGACAGCCTGAAAACAAATCTGGATTCTTTGAATGAGAGCATAAATGCTGCCAGACAGATTGAAAAGGTATATGATC
>ERZ1036460.429-NODE-429-length-10203-cov-4.562278_pt1 | contig 10203 bp, 9 predicted proteins | sample MGYA00514229_ERZ1036460 | MGnify/ENA primary metagenome ERZ1036460 (study PRJEB33795, sample SAMN09464921) | human gut metagenome | host: Homo sapiens | place: USA: Stanford, California | collected 2016-08 | study: EMG produced TPA metagenomics assembly of the...
TATACCTTGCTCTGCAAGAGGCTGCCGACTCAATGTCTTAACTAAATGACATTGCTCATTAAAGAGCCCCGATTTTTTTCATGTATTCCTTTAAATTTTTTTCATAGCCCATATCACTTAATTCGTAAAAATGTTCATCCTGTATTTCAGAAGGAAGATATTGCTGTTTGACATAGTGGTTCGGGTAATTGTGAGCATACTGATAACCGATTCCTTTGCCAAGCTTTTCGTGACCGCCGTAGTGAGCGTCCTGAAGATGAACCGGCACAGTGGTCCGTGTTTTTTTTACGGAGTCCATGGCAGCGGCAATTGCGTTTACTGCGGAATTGCTCTTGGGAGCGCAGGCCATATAGGCGGCTGCCTGGGAGAGGATAATCTGAGATTCCGGCATACCAACCCGTTCAACAGCCTGTGCGGCCGCAGCAGCTACACAGATTGCCTGAGGATCTGCATTTCCGATGTCCTCAGATGCAAGTATCATGATTCTCCTGGCAATAAATTTGACGTCTTCGCCTGCATAAAGCATTTTTGCCAGATAGTATACAGCTGCATCCGGATCAGAGCCGCGCATACTTTTTATAAAAGCAGAAATAATGTCGTAGTGATTATCGCCCTTTTTGTCATACTGGATCACCCTCTTCTGGATACATTCAGAGGCAACGTCAAGAGTCAGATGAATAAGTCCGTCCGGGCTTTTGGGAGTGGTAAGGATTCCAAGCTCTACTGCATTCAGCGCGCTTCTTGCATCGCCGCCTGCCATATCCGCAAGAAATTCCACAGCATCCTGCTCGATAACAGCTCCGTAATTTCCCATGCCTCTGTCGCAGTCATTTACAGCCCGGAGGATCAAAGTCTGAATATCCTGATTGCTCAGAGCCTTCAGCTCAAAGATAATGGAGCGGGACAAAAGAGCGCTGTTTACTTCAAAATAAGGATTTTCTGTAGTTGCGCCGATCAGGATGATTGTTCCATCTTCCACAAAAGGAAGAAGATAATCCTGTTGTCCTTTATTAAAGCGATGTATCTCGTCAATAAAAAGAATCGTCTTTTTGCCATACATTCCAAGATTATCCTGGGCTTCTTTTACAACAGCCTCCATATCTTTTTTTCCGGCCACAGTTGCATTGATCTGAGTAAAATTAGCGCTGGTAGTATTGGCTATTACTTTTGCCAGTGTTGTTTTGCCTGTTCCGGGAGGTCCGTAAAAGATAACAGAGGTCAGTTTATCAGCCTTGATAGCGCGGTACAGCAGCTTGTCCTTTCCTACAATATGTTCCTGTCCTACGACCTCTTCCAGGGAAGTGGGGCGGAGACGGGAGGCAAGAGGAGATTCTCTGTCCAGTGTTTTTGATTTTGCATATTCAAATAAATCCATAATAATCACTCCATTTTAAAAGTATGATCTGGTTTTGTGTAATGACTGTTATCCTTGGAAACATCAGAAAGATTTTTAAAATTTACGGTTTACAAAGGGCTTCAGAGCATCTGCAGAGCGGTTTAAGACCAGCTCTTCCGGGAAATTAAGTTCTTCAAGAAGGCTGCGCGCACTTTCAAACTCATTGATGGCGCTGTCAAAATGAGCGTCGCTGCTCATAACAACAGGCACCTGATATTTCATGCACAATTTCAGCATTTCCGTATCATTTTCTTTTGCGCCCTGGCGAAAGCAGGATGGCTCCAGAGAATGGTTATTCAGCTCCAGAACCTTGCCGTATTCTCTGGCTCCCTGAACAAGTGCAGGATAATCAATTTCATAGCGTCCGTCATCCGGGTGGCCGATAATGTTTACATAGGGATTTTTCATAACATTCAGGTATGCTTCTGTGTTTTCAGCGCGTGAACCCGGTTTCATGCAGGGAAGATGAAGGCTGGCGATCACCACATCCATATTTCTGAGTTCTTTTTCCCCCAGATCTACCTGTCCGTCTGAATCAAGAATATTAAGCTCAGTCCCCAGAAGCAGCCGGATGCCGTGCAGCTCTCTGGGGACAACCTTCAGGTTATGAAAATAAAAGTTATGGCAGGTTCCGGGCATGGCCGGAGCATGTTCTGTAATTCCAAGAATCTCAAGACCTTTTCCCGCAGCGGCGGCAGCCATCTCGTGAATGGTGCAGTAAGCATGACCGCTGGCAACTGTATGTGTATGAAGATCAAGAACAGATTTGTATTTCATAAAAACCTCCGTTTTCAACTTTATTTCTTTGTATCATCTTTTATTATACTCCATTTTGCATCATTTGAGGATACCTGTATTTTCTCTGTTTTTTCCGTCAAAAAGCACTTGCCTATCATGTGCTAAAGTGTTAAAATGTGTTATGCAGTAATAGGACAGTGATTTAAAGGAGCAGAGAATATGGGTAAAAAAATCAGAACAGAAGAGGTAGATCACCTATTTGAAGCGATTCTTTGTTTAAAGGATAAAGAAGAATGTTATACGTTTTTTGAGGATGTATGTACGATCAATGAGCTTCTTTCTTTGTCTCAGCGTTTTGAGGTAGCAAAAATGCTGACAGATAAACGGACATATCTGGATATTTCGGAAAAAACAGGTGCATCCACAGCTACTATCAGCCGTGTAAACCGTTCTTTAAATTACGGAAATGACGGATATGAAATGGTTTTTTCCAGAATGAGAGAAAAGGAAGCTCAGAAAGAGGGCTCCGAAAAAACAGAATAATACACAGATTAAAAAGAGCAGAGGATACGGACGTTACCGCATCTCTGCTCTTTTTTCTTATGAAGGGGTATCTTGCGTTTGAGTTTTTGTGGTCATATACTGGTATACGTCTGCGGAAATACTCTTTATGGTTTCGGCAGATGCTGCGGAATCTTTCAGGTTGCTGGACAGAAGGCAGATCACATAAGGTTTTTTGTTATCCAGCACAATTGCCATATGATTTTCAAGGGCATTTTGCTGAGAAGCTGCCATACCTGCCGTCTCTGTCTGGCCGGAAAGTCCCGGGAGGATTTTTGCATTTTCCGTCTGCTGCTTCAGGAGAGAGAGTATTTCTGAGGAAGCGCTGCTGTTTACTAATGTCTGATTATAGATTTCAGAAAGAAGGCGGCAGCAGTCTGAGGCGCTGGTGGTATTGTTTTTTTCTGAGCTGTCTGCGGTAAGTGGCGCTTCCAGTCTGGTGGATGTAAATCCATGGTCCTGGCAGAACTGGTTTACAGCAGCAGCGCCTGATTTAAAATCTCCGCTTCCCAGAAGGGCAACAAGCTCATTGGCGGCGTCACTGTCATTGGATGTGATCATCTTTTGGAGAAGGGGCTTCAGAGTATTCTGGTAATCGGAAGCTGAATCTGAGGCAGGATCCGGATAAACCAGTTTTTCATATACAGCGCCCATGATATAAGCACGGATCAGTCCGGAAGCCTGCATGGCTTCGTCCGCATGGATGGTACTGTAATCGTCAGTTACAGGATCCATAACAGCAATTGCCCAGCTTTCGCCTGACTTTTCCAAAGGAGAAGTGTACTGAGTCTGAAGTTTTTCCGTAAGCTGGCCAAGGTGCTGACCTCTGGCTGCTGTCAGTGGTTCTACAATACTGAAATATTCGTCAATTCCGTCTGCGATCCCGGCCACCATTGCCGGATGGTTGGCAGTATTGGTAATATAAAGATCATCATTCTGATTGCTCATAAATCCCATTTCAAGAATAGCCACAGGGACAGTGCTCCAGTTGGTTCCCGTCATATTATCAGAGGAGATGATGCCCTGATTTCCCAGACCTGTAGCAGCGCAGTAGTGGTTGATGATACAGGAAGCAAGGGTGTTGCTTTTTTCTATGATGTCTGAGGACAGATACTGGTTGGCAGAAGTGGGGGCCATGGTCAGGGCTCCGGCAGCAGAGCTGCTTCCTGCGCTGTTTGCATGAATACGCACTGTAATGTCAGCATTTTGCTCAGTAGCCAGTTCCGCCCGTTCTTTGTTGCTGATAGCGGTTTCGTGATCGGTTCTTGTCATAATTACCCGGTATCCTCTGTCAGTAAGCTCCTGTTGTAAAAGAAGAGAGACCTGCAGGTTGACCTCATATTCCGGGACGCCGGAGAAGTTTCCCTGTGTGCCGGAGGTTGCCTTTGCCTTAGTCTCACTGGAACCGGGAGCCACAGGCTCCGGAGCGCTCATATCAACAGAAGGTCCCTGATGTCCGGGATCTATCACCACAGTAAAATCACCGCTTACGGAGGCCGGAGAAGCAGCCGTATTGGCGGCATCCCAGTCGATTCCGGAGACGTTTTCCTCAGTGGGGGAATCAGTAAAGGTATCGGAGCTGTCGTCTTTCTGGGAAGAGGGCGGTCCTATCACAGCCTGTCCTTCTTCGCTTTCGTAAGAAGCGCCCAGAGCGGTAACCGGGAAGGTCAGTATAAGAAATCCGGCGGAAAGAATTTTTAGTATTTTTTTCATATAAATCCTCCTGAAAATAATGATGTATTTCATATAAAAATTGAAAAGCGGTTATTGAACATAGATTTTACAGAATCCTGTTTCTTATATGATAAGCTATAATAAACAATTTGAAAAGAAAAAAATACTTGCAAGACTTTTAGATTAAAATTATAATGTTTTTACATGAAAAAACTGCAAAAATACCATGTAAAATATGCATATTGCACAGACGAAAAGGTTGGGTGCAGAGGAAGGGATGAAAAAGTTACATGAATGGAAAAAAGGCAGGCATGCTGACTCTGGCTTTTCTGATAATCGCAGGACAGTCTTCCTGCGGAACAGACAAGGTTCAGCAGACAGAAGAGAAAGTACAGGAAGCTGCAGAGGCGCCTGCAGAGGAACAGGAAGAGACACAGCCGGAAATTACTCCGGGAGAAATGCAGGGGCCTCAGCCGGGAGCAGAGGAACAGGAAAATTCAGAACCACAGGGAGATCCGGATCATCATCCGGAGCCGCCGCCTGAGGAGGAGATACAGAATGGCACAGGGGACGGAGCGCTTTCACCTCCGTCAGAGGCTTCATCAGGAAGCGTGTTCGGAGGAACTCCGTCTGCAGGAGCAGTAACAGATGAAGCGCTTTCCGGGCTGCTTTCCAGTCTGGCGTTTCCTGCCAATAATGGAAGCTGGTCCGCATATGTATGTAATATTTCAGCAAACACAGAGGGAAGTGTCAATGAACACAGAATGCAGGCCGCCAGTCTGATCAAGCTTTATATTATGGGAGCTGTTTATGAGAATTATGATAATCTGGCAGCACAGTACGGTCAGGGAAACGTGGACAGCAATCTCCGTTCCATGATCACCGTCAGTGACAATGACGCGGCAAATACTCTTACCGGATATCTGGGAGGCGGAGACGCTGCTGCTGGAATGAATGTTGTTAATGAATACTGCAGTGTAAACGGATACAGCAATACGCACATGGGAAGGCTTTTGCTACACAGCAATGAACTGGATGACAACTATACATCTCCTGCAGACTGCGGACATTTTCTTAGAAAGGTTTATGACGGCTGGAAGTCAGGAGATCCAAAGGCAGCGGCGCAGTTTGATCTTCTGGCAGCACAGGAGAGAAGAAACAAGATACCGGCTCAGATGCCGGCAGGGGTCAGCGTGGCAAATAAAACAGGGGAGCTTGCAGATGTGGAAAACGATGCGGGAATTATCTACAATACGCAGAATGATCTGATTCTAGTATTTATGTCAGAGCAGCTTTCAGAAGCAGGCTCTGCCCAGAGTACCATAGCGGCATTAAGCCGGCAGATTTACGACTATTATCAGCAGTAGGAAAGGCAGCAGAAGGGAAGTCGTTGACAGAGATGGAAACAGCAATGAAGCTGATTCACATAATACTCTAAAAAGGAGGACGACGGTATGAGTAGGAAATGGAAAGAGTTTTCAGGAATTGCCCTTTTGAAATGGGCGGCGCTATTTGCAGTGGCATTTGTGCTGTCTCTGCCTGTAACAGCAGAGACCGGATTTGCGGCAAATAATTACACAGTAACAGTTGCCTCAGGCTACCTTGCTCTGAGAAATGCCAAAGCCTACGATTCATCCAACGAGATCGGGGAACTGTATACCGGGGATACTGTGGATGTAACCGATTCAAGCGGATCCACTTACTGGACTGTTTATTCGCCAAAGCATGGTAAAACAGGATATGTGAACAGAGCATATCTGGCAAATTCATCAGGCTCCAGAACAGTAAAGGTAGACAGCGGCTATCTTGCCCTTAGAAACGACAAAGCCTATGACAGCAAAAACGAGGTAGGCAAGCTGTATACCGGAGATACCGTACAGATCGCCAACACAAATGATGACACTTACTGGCTGGTATATGCTCCCGGACTTGGCAAGGGAGGATATGTAAACAAGAATTATCTTCAGGGAACCTCTTCCGGCACTTCAGGAGAGACAAGAACCGTCAGCGTAAGCAAGGGCTATCTTGCTCTGAGAAGTGCAAAAGCCTACGATTCATCCAATGAGATCGGGGAACTGTATACAGGAGATACGGTACAGCTGATCGATACCAGCGACGCTACCTACTGGTATGTATATTCTCCGAAGCTTGGCAAAAACGGATTTGTAAACAAGGATTATCTGACAGGAGGTTCCTCTTCAGGAACTGTTACAAAAACAGTCAGTGTAAGTAAAGGCTATCTCGCTCTGAGAAGCGCCAAAGCCTATGACGCAGCCAACGAGATTGGGGAATTATATACCGGCGATACGGTACAGGTAACGGATACCAGTGATTCAACCTACTGGTATGTATATTCTCCAAAGCTTGGAAAAAGCGGATATGTAAATAAAGATTATCTTTACTGATAAAAGGGAAATTCACTGAAAGGTAAAGACAGACACAACAAAGGGGGCTTGAAAAAGCCCCCTTTGTATCATCGGTTATCCGGATCAATGTTTATTTTTTGATTTTTTGGTTTTGGGAAAGTCCTCATTGTTCTCGTCCCGCAGTTCATCTACAAGCTGCTCGATGAGCATTTTTTTTGTGTACACATCAAAGCTCAGAAGACAGATAAAGGAAAAAAGCTTTAAAAATTTCCGGTCTTCTTCCGGTGCGGAATCAAAAGTGGATTCCGCTGTATGGTAGCGCTTTACCAGGTCTTCCTTCAGAAGCTCAACCTGGTCTTTTTCCATGCTGAATACCTCGTTGTAGACAGCAGTCAGATCCATTTCCGAGTCTGAGCGGAAATATTTTTCTGTGATAGGCCCCAGAAGTGTCTGGATGTCATTAATGGAAAGAATATTTTTAAAGTAATAAATAAAAATAAGCAGAAGAAGATGTTCCCTGGAATAACGTTTCTTTTCCGGGGACGGGAGCAGATTATTTTTGGCATAATTATTGATCATGGTTTTTGTCAGGATCTTATCTTCCGGATAACGCTTGGAGGAGGCAAGCTGTTCCTCCATAAAAGTAGTTACCTGATCCATGTATAAGTTAATGTTCGGAATATCTTCCGGTTTAATATAATCAATTCTTGAAATACTTTCCAGTATACTGCCTATCATATCCTGTGTATTGATCGTCATAGTTTATCACCTCTGCCTTCTATTATATAGTTTTCAAAACTACTTGTAAATATTTTTCTTACTGTTTTTATTAAGAATCAGGGAGTTACTGTCCAGGGGGAATTATCCTGCGGGGGGCATATATATGTCAAAATTTCAAGACATACAGGGCATAATGCCATCACCGAAAGTGATTTGAATGTATCTTGCTCAGGTTGCTGTGAAGGTCGTGAGCAGTAACGTCAGGAATTATCAACCACATGAATGATCCGGTTTTTCTGGCGATATTCTCTGGGAGACTGTCCATATACATTTTTGAAGGCTCTGGAAAAGTGAAGCTGGTTGGGATAGCCTACCTGGATGCTGATATCTTTTACAGGCGTGTCCGTGGTTTTCAGAAGCTCCGCAGCCCTGGACATACGGTAGTGGATCAGGAATTCCTGTGGAGCCTGTCCGATCACTTCTTTAAAAATTTTGCCGAAGTAGCCTCTGTCCAGATTCAGTCTCTGAGCCATATCTTCTATGGTAATGGGAAGCGCATAATTCTGAGAGATAAAGGTAATGGCTTCATTCGTATAAAACTGGGATCGTTTTCCGTTCTGAACTCTGCGTCTGGAGGCGGAACCTGTAAGCAGGGCGTCCATGATCAGATAAAGGTGTCCGATCAGATGAAGGGACGAGGTTTCGGAGGGACTGGAAGCCAGATGGAGCAGTTCACTTTTCAGAGTTTCGGAAATCTGATGGGAGGTGGGGATAAAAACAGGGGATTCCGTGGAAAGTCCCGCAGTATCCAGGATCTCTTTTGCCTTCAGTCCGCTGAATTCCACCCATGCATATTCCCAGGGATCTTCTCTGTCGGCGAAATAGGTGTTGATCCGTTCCGGTTCAATGAGAAAACCCATACCGCCGTGAAGCTTGTATTCTTTTGTTGAGGTTTTTGTTTCGTCAACAAGAAGTGTGCCTTTGCCGGAAAAAATATAATGGAACAGAAAGTGATTTCTGACAGAAGGACCAAAGGAGTGGAGAGGACGGCATTTTTCATACCCATACTGGTATAAGGTCAGATCCATAAAGCGGTCGCCAGAAAACACATGGAACAAGGGAATAGGCATATTTATTCCTCCTTTTTAATTTGTATATGTGCAATAGTGCTAAAAAAATAATGATAATTATGTTATATTTAAACAAAAAAACTTGGTTTTTTTATATTATATACCTGAATGAGTAGTAACTTCAACTATATTCGTGAAAAAACGCATTATGATATAAAAATGGATTCATGCCTCCATTTACCGAAAGATAAGGTAATGATAAAATGGATTCATAAGAAACCGTATAAACTGTACAGAATATAAAGGAATCGAAAAACAGAGGAAAGGGGAAACGTAATGAGAAAAGTAAAACTGTTTACCTGGGCAGCCCTGGCAGGAATTCTTGGTTCCGGTATGGTGCTGTCCGGCTGCGGAGCTTCGGAAAAGGACAATGAAAAGACAAAAATAGAAATGGTCCAGTACAAACCGGAGGCAGTAAAAGCTTTTGAGAAGATGGAAGAAAAATTTAATGCCTCTCATGATGATATTGAGCTGGTCATAGAGTCTCCCAATGAGGCTATGACTGTTTTGAAGACCAGATTTATCAAAGATGATCAGCCGGATATTATCGGAATCGGAGGAGATATTAATTATTCCAATTTTCTGGATGCGGATATGCTGATGGATATTTCTGACTTTGAGGGACTGGCAGATATCAAGCAGGCATATCTGGACATTGACAAAAATCTGGAATTTATTCCAAAGGATGGAGTATATGCAGTTCCTTATGCCGCAAATGCCGCAGGTATTCTTTATAACAAGGATATGTTTGAAGAAAATGGATGGGAGATCCCTGAAACCTGGAATGAGTTTCTTGAACTTCTTGATACCATTCAGGCATCCGGACAGCAGCCGCTTTATTTTGGATTTAAGGATGTCTGGACCTGTCTGGCGCCCTGGAATGCAATGGCCTGTGATCTGGCTCCCGCAGATGTGTGCCAGCAGGTAAACAGAGGAGAGACGACTTTCTCAGTGGAATACCGGGAACTGGCAGAAAAGATCCTTCAGCTTCTTCCCTATGCTCAGGAGGATCCTTATGCATACAGCTATAATGACGCCTGCACAGCTTTTGCAAGAGGAGAGTCTGCCATGTACTGTATCGGAAGCTATGCGGTACCTCAGATTAAATCAGTAAATCCTGATATGAATATTGATTCTTTTGTGTTCCCGGCAAATGACAGCGCAGACGGTCAGATCCTGAACTCAGGTGTTGACCTTCAGTTCTGCGTTATGGAGGACTGCAAAGACAAAGAAGCCGCCTATGAGGTTCTGCGTTTTATGCTGGAGGATGAAAACATCCAGATTTATCTGGACGATCAGAATGCTGTGCCGTGCAAAGAGGGAGACTTTACCCTGCCTTCTATGCTGGACGGTATGAAGGAATATATTGAACAGGGAAAAATGACAGATTATCAGGATCATTACTATCCGGCGGAAATGGCTGTGGATGCAATGATACAGACATATCTTATGAATCAGGATACAGATGTCTGGCTGAAAAAATTTGACAGCGACTGGAAGCGATACAACCGTGATCTGATCCGCAAGGTGCAGGAATACCAGGAGGAAAACGGGGAAGGAGGAAGTAGATCATGAAAGGAAATGACAGAAAACGTACTTTTTTGCTGATTACCATTCC
>ERZ1036460.436-NODE-436-length-9793-cov-11.315362_pt1 | contig 9793 bp, 9 predicted proteins | sample MGYA00514229_ERZ1036460 | MGnify/ENA primary metagenome ERZ1036460 (study PRJEB33795, sample SAMN09464921) | human gut metagenome | host: Homo sapiens | place: USA: Stanford, California | collected 2016-08 | study: EMG produced TPA metagenomics assembly of the...
TTAAAATTTGGTATACAATTTTTAAGGTTCACCTACAATAAAGAAACACAATCTAGTTAAAATGCAGCCCATATGAGCTGCATTTTCGTTCTTATAATGTATTTAAAACCAACTTAATTCTTCTTGTGATTTCTTCTTCACCTAAAATTTTCATAATAGCGAATAAATTAGGTGTTACTTTTCTTCCGACTAATGTGACACGAAGGATTTCACAAGCATCATTTACATTTCCTACATACGCACTTGGATCTTGTTTATAAAGTTTGTTGTCGCCACAGAATCCAAATTCGCCCGAAATAGCCTTTACATTTTGGAACCATGTATTTTCATCATTTTCTAATGCGTAGTTACCAAGATAAGAATTCAAGAATTTAGAAACGATTTCTTTAGAAATATTTTGATTAAATTCGAGTGTATTATCTTCTACTAACTTATTAAATTCATCTTGATCAAAAAATGAAATTACAGGATAGATATCACTATATTTAGCATAATCCTTTCTAGGATTTTTCTTCTCTCTTTCGATATTTAAAATTTCTAAATATTTGGAGTAATCTTTCTCAATGAATTTTAATAATTTTTCATCATATTTTTTTGCATACTCATATGACTTAGAACCAATTTCTTCTTTAGTCATTTTGCTTAAAATCTCTTTTGAATAGAAAATTAATTTGTCGTTATCGAATAAAGCACCATCAAGTGACATTTTCTTTAAAGAGAATTTAAAATGATTTAAATCATAATCCTTAGTTTGAACGATAAAATCTTCATAATTAGAATTAGCAATTGTCATCAAATAAACTAAAAGTGCTTTTGGTTCATAACCTTCTTTTAAGAAGAAATCAACACTAGCTTCAGGGTCTTTACGTTTTGACAATTTACGTTTATTTCCGTTATCTAATTTCATAATAACAGGTAAATGAGCATACTTAGGAGCTTTAAATCCTAAAACTTTGAACATTTCAATATGAATTGGAAGTGAAGGTAACCATTCTTCTCCTCTAGTAACTAAATTTGTGTGCATAAAATGATCATCGCAAATATGAGCAAAATGGTATGTAGGTAATCCATCACCTTTAAAAATAACGATATCTTGATCGTTTTCGGTTAATAATAAATCGCCTCTTATTTCATCGTGAACTTTAATTTTATTTAGATGATTACCTCTTGATTTAAATCTAATAACAAAAGGTTTTCCTTCTTTAATATATTCAATAGCTGTTTCTGGAGCTAAATCACGATACTTAGCATATTTACCGTAAACACCAGTAATTTCTTTATTTTTAGTTTGCTCTTCTCTTAATTCGGTTAATTCAGTCTCAGTTAAGAAACAAGGATATGCGTCTCCTCTGATTAAAAGTTCTTTAATAACCGTTTCGTAAATTGTTTTTCTTTTTGATTGAACGTAAGGGCCATAAATTCCTTCTTCGCAATCGCCTAAATATCCTTCATTAGGAATAATATCAAACTCTTTTAATTGTCTTAATAAAAGTTTATCGCTACCTTCAATTTCACGTTTTGTATCTGTATCTTCAAGTCTAGTATAAAAAATACCATTTGTATCTTTTGCAATTTTAGAAGCTACTAATGATGTAAATAAACTTCCTGTATGTAAAAATCCAGTTGGAGATGGAGCGAAACGAGTAACCTTCATTCCTTCTTTTAATTCACGTTCAGGATATCTATTTTCCAAGTCTTCAAGTGACTCAGTAATGTGTGGAAAAATCAAATTTGCAAGTTCTTTTCTAGTGTCCATAAATTTCCTCTCATTTTTTTAAAAATACCTATTGACACAAATCCAAATTGTGTCTTATAATATTCAAGCAACGCAGGTGTAGTTCAGTGGTAGAACACCACCTTGCCAAGGTGGTTATGCGGGTTCGATTCCCGTCACTTGCTCCAAACCACAATTAATCCTCGATTAAGTTCGAGGTTTTTTTATTGCTTTTTTTAGTTTTAAACAATTAAATCGATAGCCTTGTTGCACTTGAATAAGTTTATCATTAAATATTTATCTTATCTATATTAATAGATAAGATTATTAACTTTTTTTAAAGAATTTTCGTTTTTTGTCGGTCTTATTGTCTTCTTTTTGCTTTACCTTTTCCATCTTTTTTTCTAAGCGAAGAATCTTTTTACTTTTAGTTTTTACTTCTTCTGTTTTAAAAATCTTTTTAACTGGCTTCAATGCACTTTCTTTATCTTATGCAATCGCTTGAACTAAAAGATCAATTTCATTAATCACTAAGCGATAGATTACTTCGATTACTACTTGTAATAACCAAAAGATAATTAATAATGTTATTAAAATGATTGTAACCGTATTAACATCGTTTATTGTAATATAAAGTTCATATAGTGCGATAAAAAGTGAACAAGCTAGAAGAATAAGTCTTATGATTTTGTAGTACTTTTTAACAATGTTTCTAAACCATTTAAATTGAAACTTTAGATTAACTAAATAAAAAGTAAAATAGATAGAAACTATCACCATTAAAACGATGTTAATTATTAAATTTCCAATTCCTAAAGATAGAGCGAAAATCAAATAAGTTATCATTAAGGTCAAAGTAATCGTTTCAAATAAAACTAATCCAATTTTTAGATCTCGCTTTACTTTTTCAATTGCAGCTTTTCTGTACTTTAACATAAATGTTCTCCAATAATTATTTTATCACACATCATCTTTTTGATTCTAAGCAAAGAAAAAAAGGAGTACTACTCCTTTTTATCATTTTCTTTATTATCATTTGTAGAATCAGAACTATCGTTTTTTGACTCTAAAGCTTCTTCGTTAGTTTTTTGAGCAGCCTTTTTATTAGCTTCTTCCATTAATTGTTTTACATGTTCTAAATTCTTTTGAACGTCATCAAGTTTTTTAGCTTCCTCAGTTTGAGTAGAATTTAAACTAGTTCTTGCCATTGATAATTCTTTACTAGCTCCTTCAATAAAAACATTTAAGAAGTAATTTGAATAGCTAGGCCAAATTGATTCATGGAAATTAAATACAAGAGGTAAGAATGGAAGTAAAGCAATTACAGCTACTAAGATGCTTGTGAATCCAAGTAAAGGTAGTTCTATAGTTGATGGTCCTAAATAACCAATAAGGAAATAAGTTAATGTAAAGGAAACAACATATAAAGCAGTAAGTGGCCATAAAGTTTTATAATACAACTTACAATATTCGCCTTTTCTTTGACGCATAGTCATCTTATAAACATAAGTTACAAGACGATTTGGAGCACCAAGCAAAGCAGGCGCTAAGAAATATCTAATTGTGTTTTTAGTGATTGCGTGAATAAAGAAATATGTTGAAATAAAAGTACTAAAGAAACCAGTAAGCATCATAGTTGAGCGAATTAAATCTTTATAATTATGCAAAACTAGCTCTAATTGAGTTAAATAGTTAGGGTCAGACATATTTAAAGCTGATAACTCTTTAAATAAAGGTGCGAATGCACTACCTTCACTTTGAGCAAATAAGCTTAGAATTAATAGCGATAATGTATCAATAAATAAATAAATTAAGAAACTTTTAATTAATGAATCCCAAATTCTAAGTTGACCATTGAAAGGAGGTCTAGTTCCAATCATATAAGTCTTTAAGAATGAAGTATATTTAACATCATCTCTTTTTTTAGTATTAAGTACGCCATTGCAAGCAAAGAAACTATAAATAAATGGAGCAACTAATCCAATGATCATTGAGATTGTTAATAAGACGAATAATTGTCCAAATATAGTGGTTTCTAATGCAGAAAAAATCCCGGTATTAAATATTCCAACACATATCAAATAAATTAAAAATACTCCTACCGTTATTGTTAAACTGAATAGGAGAGTTGTTGGCAAATCACGTAAAAATCTTTTATAAATGTTTTTAAAATCTTTCATTATACTCCTTTTTAATCTTCGTCATCACTTCCACGATTACTATTTTTACCATAAAGTCTTGAAATATCTTGAACAGCGAATTCAAGTTGTTTTTGATCCATATTTTTAACATTACGTTTTTCAATAGTTTTAATCACTTTCTTTAAGCTCTTTTTAGGAACGATAAAACTATCTTCTTTATTTAGTTCACCTGCGTTTTTAATAACACAGTTATCATTAATTAAAACAATTGACACGAAAAAGCTTGGATCGATTTGTGTTATTAATGATAATTTTTCAAGTCTTTTTTCATTAACTTGCATTGGGTTTTCCATTTCAAATTTCTTTCCATCATTTGAATAAAAAATCCAAGTATTATCTTCTTTATTACCGCTTATCGCTCCACGATAGAAACGGTCTTTAATAACATAAATATATTTATCACCGAACAAGACATGGTCAATTCGACAAACAAGTTGATTATTATTTTTAATAACTAAATTGTTGATTAAATAATAGTCATTGATGTCTGCGATTTGACGTATCTTCTTATAATAAATTTTTTGGAAATTTTTAAATGTATAATGACGTCTAATAAAAGGGAATGCGAAAAGAAATACAGCGAATACTGCAATTAAAACAACGCTCGCAACAAAAATTACGAAGCCTTGTGGATTCTTTTCTTTGTCTAAAAAGTCTGCTAATACATTTAATAAAGAGTGCATTTGATTACCATTTTACATTATGCTAAAGATAATGCAAGTTCACACATTCTTTTTAAGGTAGAACTTCTTTCTTCTTGAGTCATATCTTTTTCGTCTTTGTTAACGAATGAATCACTAACTGTTAAAATGCAAAGAGCTTTTTTCTTGCATCTAGCTGCGTTAATAAATAAACCATAGCTTTCCATTTCAACACCTAATAAGCCTAATTCTTGTGGTGTTTTGTAGAAATCTTTATCTGGATCATAGAAAATATCGCTTGAGAAAATTGGTCCGACATGAATTGGAATATTTAATTTTAAAGCATTGTTATAAGCTTTATACATTAAACCAAAGTCACTGCATGGAGCAAGGTGAATTCCTTTAGCTTCATAATGTGCACCATAGTTTGAATTTGAGAAAGCACTTGTTGCAACAATGACATCACCAACATGACATTCTTTTTGATATGCACCACATGTTCCAATTCTAATAATATTTTCAACGCCATAGAAATTGAATAATTCCCATGAATAAATTCCAATTGAAGGAACTCCCATTCCGCTAGCCATAACGCTAACTTCTCTACCTTCTTTTGTTTTTCCAGTATAACCTAAGATACCTCTTACGTTTGTTACTTCTTTATAATCAACTAAAAATGTTTCAGCGATCCATTTCGCTCTTAATGGGTCACCTGGCATAAGTACAGTTTTCGCAAAAACAGCATCGTCTTTAATATGTGTAGACATAATTTTCCTCCTAGTCTAATAACATTTTATTGTTTAAGGCCGCATCAATAATGCGATCATAATTTTCAGGATTAATTTTGTGAGATAAATTTGGCAAATGGTCTTTGTCGAAAAATTTAACATCACAAGTTTCGTGTGTATGTTCCTTAATTAATTTTACAAACTTTGCTTTAAATATTAAAGCGTATTCAGGCACAACATCGAAAGTTTTTTGGCTACGTGGACTAATTTTCTTATAAGGAGTTTGATTTATAACACCTACCAACTCAATATCTTCAATTTGAGCACCAGCTTCTTGCATAATTTCATTTGTTATAGCTTCTTTAGGCGAATCATAAAGATCACACCATCCACCAGGAAGCCCATAAAGTTGTTCTTCACTTTCTTCGACAAATAAAATTTCGTTTTTATCATTTAATACTACACAACGACAACTAACACTTGGTGTAGGATAAATGTTTCTTAATAAGGCATTTGGTTTTTCAAAGTTTAATTCATCAAAATGTCCTAGCATTTTCATTGAAATTCTTTCGAGTTCATCGTAATTTTCTAAAGCATAAGAGTCCTTAGAAAAAAGCTTCCCAATTTTAGCAATCGAAAGTACTTTAATTACAAAGTCATAATAGTTTGTGTATTTAAAGTCTTTATTCTTCAACAGTTTTACCTCCAGTTGAACTATCAGCGCTTAAAACATCAGTTTCAGTCATGATATTAACAAAAGCTTTATAGAAAGTTTCTGGAGCAAAGCTTTCGAGTTCTCCATTATATGCAATAGATATTTTTCCAGTCTCTTCACTAACAACAACTGTAACAGCATCACATATATCACTAATTCCAATTGCAGCTCTATGTCTAGAACCATATTTTCCAATTAAAGGCTTTGTTGTAGGAGTATAATAAACGCTCGCTGCAAGGATTGTATTTCCTCTAATAACAACTGCACCATCATGGAGTCTTGTTCCTGGGTAAAAAATTGTAATCAATAATTCATAATTTACTGGAGCATATAAAATTGTTCCATTTTTACTAATATCAGTTAGATTATCTTTTCTTTCGAAAGTCATAATCGCACCGATTTTATGTTTACTTAAATATAAAGTTGTTTCGTTAATTGTCTTATATAAGTCTTCGTGTGAGTACAAATGATCAACATTTGCAGGTTTTTTATTCAAACCTTTATCATTTGTACGTTGGCTAAACTTATTAGCGAACAAATAGCGAGTTTCAGCTAAGTTGACAAATAAACCAACTATTGAAAATAAAATTACAACTCCAAGCATGACATATTTAAAAGCGCTAAGTTTTAAAATATCAGCTAGTAAGAATAACAAACTTGAGCCAAGTAAAGTATAGAAAACAAATTTTCTTTTTACAAAGTAATCAACAAAGACATTTAATACAGCTAAAGCGAGCAAAGCAAAAATAAAGTCAGTAAGACCGTTAGCATCAAATGGTGAAAAAATTGTTTCAAAATTTTCTGCTAAGACCACTAAGTTATTCATGTTTTACCCCCAATTTTTTGAGAATATCACGGGCAACAAATACACCATTCGCACCAGCTTGAGCTAAACCACGAGTAATTCCAGCGCCATCTCCTCCGACATAAAGATTTTTAATCTTTGTTTCAAAGTTATTTCCACATTCTACTTTGTCACTATAGAACTTTGCTTCAACTCCATATAATAAAGTATGGTCGTTAGCAATACCTGGAGTAACATGATCTAATGCTTCAATCATTTCGATAATTGATTGAAGTGTTTTATATGGAAGGATTAAAGCTAAATCGCCAGGGACAGCTTCTTTTAATGTTGGTTCAACAAAGCCTTCACTAATACGTTTTTCTGTTGAACGTCTTCCTTTTTTGATATCACCATATCTTTGAACAATAACTGTACCGCCGCTTAATTTATTTGCAAGTGCGCTAATATCTTGAGCGTATTCATTACTATCTTTAAATGGTTCTGTTAATGTATGTGAAACAAGTAAAGCGAAATTTGTATTTGTACTTCCTAATTCACTTGAATTATAAGCATGTCCGTTAGCGGTAATAATTCCATTGTTATTTTCGATAACAACGTGTCCGCTTGGGTTTGAACAGAAAGTTCTAACGGTTGTTCCTACGCTTGTTGAGTAAATAAATTTTCCTTCATAAAGGTTTTTATTAATATCATCCATGATAACATCATTAGTTTCAACTCTAACCCCAATATCAACACGGTTGTTAGAAACTTTAACTTTATGTTTTTTAAGCATTGAACTAAGCCATTTTGAACCAGGTCTACCAACGTTTAAAATGACATAAGGTGCATAATATTCGTTATCTTTTGAATCTTTAACACCTGTTACTTGTCCATTTTCTTCGATTACATCGATAATTTCTGTTGAGAACTTCATATCGACACCATTAGCTTTAAGCTCTTCATAAATTGATTTTAATAAAGCTAGATTAACTTCTGTTCCTAAGTGTCTGACTCTACTTCTAAGCAATTTTAAGCCAACAGCAAGACCGACTTTTTCAATTTCTAATATTTCTTTAGTATTTGGATCAGTGATAATATCTGGAGCTCCGTGTTTTAAGTTAATTTCATCAACATACTTAATTAAATCGATAACTTCTTTTTTGGATAAATATTCATCCATCCAACCGCCAAATTCATTAGTGATGTTAAATTTTCCATCACTAAAAGCACCACATCCGCCAAATCCGCTAGTCATTGAGCATGATGGATAGCAACCACTATTACCATAAATGTCTTGAGGACATTGCTTAATTTTTCCTTCTAAAACAGGACAGGTACGATGATAAATATCTTTACCTTTATCAGCTAAAAGAACCTTTAAATTTTTGTTCTTAGTTATAAGTTCATAAGCACAATAAATCCCACATGGACCTGCACCAACAATAATTACATCATACTTGTTCATATTTTCACCCTCAGCAAACGTTAATATTATATATAATATTAGAATTAAAATAAAGAAGTCTAAAAATAGTTAATCATTTTTTTCTTTTTTTGAACATTTTAGTTGACTTTTCCTATTTATTTTTATTCTAAACCCTTGCAAAAACTTATTTAATTAGTTTTTAACAATTTTTTTCACCTAACTTAAATTCCTCTTCAGTTTCAACTAGCATGTCATATAAAGGTAAATTTTTAAATACTTTTGTAACTAAAAACGTAGAAAAAATCAAAAGTGCTCCTAAAAACGAAGCTCTGTTAAAGACATAAAATGACCCTGTTGAATACATTAAATTAGAGAAAAACAAAGTCAAAGCAGTTAGTGGTGCTTCGCTTATAAAAGCAAAAAACATACACATTGTAAGTAGAATAATATAGGCTCTATAATCACCATCAATGCCAATTAAGTTTTCAAAAGTTAGCGAAGAAATAGTACCAATCAAAGCGCCTAAACTTAATGAAGGAATGATCAATCCGCCCGTCACTTTTCCGTTTCCAATGATGGAAGTTAAAGCAAGTCTAAAAGCAAGAAGTAATAATAAAAGATATATCGATTTATACTCCAACGATCCTTGAATGATTTTATCTCCACCCCCTAAAAAGTCAGGAATTGTATACCCTAGAATCAACATCAACAAAAAGAAAATAAATCCACGATATTTAATAATGAAATTTTCATCATGCTTTATGTAGAATACTTTAATCCTTCTAATTATAAATAGAAAAATAGGAGCAACAACAATCACCAAGGCAAAAGAAATAAATAAAAGGAAAGAATTTTCTAATGGTAAAAAAATTATTTTTTGAAAGGCTAATGAATGGTGATGATTCAAAAAGAAAATCAAAGAACTCATACCTAACATCGTAACCACAGTTCTTACAAAATTTTTAAAATCAACTTTATGTAGTTCTTCTTCAAATGCATAGAAAAATCCACTTATAGGAGAAATAAAAGCAGCACCAAATCCTGCGCCAAAAGCGATTTTTACATTATCATCATCTTTAATTTTAAACATTTTATTTACAAAAGCAGCAACTTTGCCAGCTAAAGTAATTGAAGGTCCTTCACTTCCTAAAGGAAAACCAGCAAACGATGATATATAACTATTTGCTATCATCAACGGTATTTCTTTTTTATAGGGAATATCTTCATTTCTTTTTAAACTAAGATTTATTGCAATTATGCCGCTAGAATCGACACTTCTAGCATTTTTAATGATTATGAAGTTCAAAATTGATAAAAGAATAAACGTAATAACATTAAGTAAAATTACCCACCATTCTCTAGAAGCAAATACTTTATTCCCTGCTTCTACAACATAAGGTAATCCAAATTGATATAGCCCTACAACTAGACCAACACCCATTCCAGTACATAGCGAAATTAAAAATGATACAAAAAAATCTTTATCAAATTTCATACTAAATTATTGTAGTCCTTTTAAGTTATCTTTCAAATAACAATCCGCGTCTCACAAGGCGCGGTTTTTCTCTTCAGCCTACAAGGCTT
>ERZ1036460.445-NODE-445-length-9590-cov-9.421605_pt1 | contig 9590 bp, 8 predicted proteins | sample MGYA00514229_ERZ1036460 | MGnify/ENA primary metagenome ERZ1036460 (study PRJEB33795, sample SAMN09464921) | human gut metagenome | host: Homo sapiens | place: USA: Stanford, California | collected 2016-08 | study: EMG produced TPA metagenomics assembly of the...
AGAGGGGTTAATATGGTAAAATTAAGTGGTAACTTATTATATGGTCAATCCGGAGGACCAACACCTGTTATAAACGCGAGTGCTCTAGGAGTTATTAAACAAGCGAAAAAATCAAAAAATATTAATAATATATATTCTATGCGCTATGGGATAGAGGGTTTTTTAAATGAGAAAATTTTTAATGTGACTAACATATCTGATGATGACTTAGAAAAATTAAAGTTTACACCTGGCGCTGCTTTTGGATCTAACAGATATAAATTAAAGGATTTTAATGTGACTGATGGAGACTATAAAATTCTTTTTGCTTTGTTTAAAAAATACAACATTCGTTATTTAATTTATAATGGCGGAAATGATTCGATGGACACAATTCATAAAATTTCTAAATATGCTCAAAAAATACATTTTGAAATTTATTGTATTGGAATACCTAAAACAATTGATAATGATTTGCCTTTTTGCGATCATACCCCTGGATTCTATAGTGCTGCTAATTTTATTGTTAATAGTGTATGTGATATTTATCTTGACGATATGAGCTATGAAAAAGGAAGAGTTAATATTGTAGAAATTATGGGCAGAGATACAGGATGGTTAACTGCTTCGTCGATTTATGCAAAAAAGTTTGGGTGCACTCCAGATTTAATTTATGTACCTGAAATGACTTTTGATATGGATAAGTTCTTAAAAGCAGTAAAGGAGATTTATTTGAAAAAGAAACATTGTTTAATCTGCGTTTCTGAAGGAGTTAAAGATGCTAATGGAAATCCTTTATTTTCTAATAATGTGAAGGATGCTTTTGGACATAATCAACTAGGTGGAATTTCTGTTAATTTAGCTAATGTTATTAGTAAAAATTTAGGCTTTAAGACTAGATATTTTGAACTTTCAACATTACAAAGAGCAAATAGCGCTATTCCGTGTTTTAAAGATATTGAAGAAGCTGTTAATGCCGGGCAAGAAGCTGTTAAAGCTTGTGTTGCTGAAAAAACTGATTTAATGGTCTCTATTTGCAGACATGACAACAAGATTTCTTTTAATTTGATTGAATTAGAGCTAATCGCAAATAAAGTAAGATATTTAGATAAAAAATATATTACTAATGATGGTTGCATTAGTGATAAGTATTTAAACTATCTAGAAGATTATATACTTGATGAAAAAGACAGTTTTTTAATTGTATAATATAAAATGAGGAGAAAAAGAAATGATTATTACTAAAACACCATTTAGAATGAGCTTCTTTGGAGGCGGCACAGATATGCCTCAATATTTTAAGAACAAAAAAGGAGCTGTTTTATCAACAACATTTGATAAATTTGTCTATGTAACTGTCAGACATTTACCACGTTTTTTTGATTATACTACTGAAGTAATTTATTCGAAATCTGAAAGGGTTAATCAAATTGATAAAATTGAGCATCCAATGGTTAGAAATGCAATTAAAATGTTGGACATGAAAGAACTTCATATTGCCTACGATGCAGATTTACCTGCTAGAAGTGGTTTAGGTACATCAAGCACTTTCGCTGTAGGTCTTTTAAATGCATTTTATTGTTTAAAAGGAAAATATGCTTCAAAAAAGCAATTAGCTGATGATGCTATATATTTAGAAAGGATCTTATGCAATGAAGCAGGAGGGTGGCAAGACCAAATTGCTGCATCTTTTGGAGGACTAAACAGAATTGATTTTGAGGGTAATAATTACACAGTAACTCCTATTATTATTTCTCCAGAAAGAAAAAGAAATTTGAATGATAATTTAATGCTTTTTTTCACAGGTTTTACCAGATTTTCAGCTGAAATTCAAAAATCAACAACATCATCTTTAGAAGAAAAATCAAAGCAATTAGAAAAAATGTTAGAACTCGTAGATAAGGCACAAGAAGTTTTACAAAACAAAGATATTGATTTAGATGAATTTGGTAGACTTCTAGACCAAACATGGAGATTGAAAAGACAAACAGGAAGCCAAATTTCTACTGGATCTATTGATGAATTGTATGAAAAAGGTATTGAAGCAGGAGCGTTAGGTGGTAAATTGCTAGGCGCAGGTGGCGGAGGATTTTTGCTTTTTTATGTTCCTCAAGACAGACAATCGTTTGTTAGAAAAGCATTATCAACACTTTTAGAGGTTCCGTTTAAGTTTGAAGATGAAGGAACAAAAGTAATTTATTATACTCCTGAATATTTTGATGTTAATGAAAGTAAAGAAAAATAATATGAAAACTGTAATTATGGCTGGAGGTTTTGGCTCTAGATTAAGTGAAATATGTAACGGACTGCCAAAGCCTTTAGTGAAAATAGATGGTGTACCTATTTTAGAAAGAGAAATCGATTGCTTAAGAGAACAAGGATTTACTGATATTATCTTAACTGTTAGCTATAAAGCGGAGATGATAATAGATTATTTTGGTGATGGTTCAAAAATCTCTCCAATTACTGGCCAACCATTTGGAGTTAATATTGAATACTTTATTGAAAAAGAACCACTTGGGAATGCTGGCGCTTTATTCAAAATAAAAGATAGATTAACTGATGACTTTCTTTTATTAAATGCTGATTCTCTTTTTGATATTGATTTTAATAGATTTTTAAATTTTCACTATGAACATAATGCTTTGGTAACTCTATTTGCGCATCCTAATAATCATCCCTATGATAGTGGATTATTGGTAACTGATGAAAAAAATATTGTTAAAAATTGGCTCAATAAAGAAGATGATAGACCAAAATATTATAGAAATTTAGTTAATGCTGGGTTGCATATACTATCTAAAAAGGTATTAAACGATTTTATATTTAAAGATAAAATTGATTTAGATAGAGATATTATTAAACCTAATATTAAAACGAACAGGATTTTTGCTTATATTTCTTCTGAATATGTTAAAGATATGGGAACATCAAAAAGATTTTATGAAGTTGAAGAAGACGTTAAATCTGGAAAAGTGTCCAGAAAAAGTTTTCTAAATAAGCAAAAAGCAATTTTTTTAGATCGTGACGGAACTATCAACAAATATGTAGGCTTTTTAAGAGATGTCAATGAGCTCGAATTACTGCCTAAGGTTGCTGATGCTGTTAAACTTATTAATAAAAGTGATTACTTAGCAATTGTAGTAACTAATCAACCAGTTATTGCGCGTGGAGAAGTAACAATAGAACAATTAAATGACATTCATAACAAAATGGAAACTTTACTCGGTGATGAAGGAGCATATTTGGATGCGATATATTATTGTCCTCATCATCCAGATAAAGGTTTCGAAGGAGAAGTTCCTGAGTTAAAAATTAACTGTGACTGCCGAAAACCTGGAATTGGATTACTTAAAAAAGCTGCTAATGATTTTAATATTGATCTTACTAAATCTTGGATGGTTGGTGATAGTGAAACCGACATTTTATGTGGTAATAAAGCTAACTGTAAAACAGCGCTAATTAAAAACGAAGAACACAAAACTGAATCAAATATTACAAAATCTACATTGTTTGATATAATCAAAACTATACTAGGGGAGGAATAAGAAATGACTGAAAAATATTTTTACGGAATTGAGGAATTAATTAATAGATACCCAAATTTAGAAGTATGCAAGGAAGATATTAAAAGTGCATTTAATCTTCTTGTTGAAACTTACGAAAACAGTGGAATGCTTTTTATTGCTGGCAATGGCGGGAGTTGCGCTGACTCTCAACACATTACTGGAGAATTAATGAAAGGTTTTAAAAGCTCAAGGAAGTTATCCGAAGAGCAAATTCAAACATTAAAAAGTATCGACTCTTTGCTCGGCGAAGAAATCGGATGTAGATTGCAGCGAGGATTACCATGTATTTCTTTGACTGACCATCAAGCTTTAAATACTGCGTTTATTAATGATGTACAAGATGGTGGGTTGTACACTTATGCTCAACAAATAAATGTATTAGCAAAACACGGAGATGTTTTCTTAGGAATTTCTACTTCAGGTAATTCTAAAAACGTCTTATATGCAGCTATAGTTGCAAAAGCTAAGGGAGCAAAAGTTATTGGGTTAACAGGACAAGATGGTGGTGAGTTATCTAAAGTTGCTGATGTTGTAATTAAGGCTCCTGTTAAAGAAACATTTATGGTTCAAGAATATCATTTGCCAATTTATCATTGTTTATGCTTAATGTTAGAAAACAGATTTTTTAATTAGAGGTAGCTTATGAATTTTAATGTTATCAATTTAGATATGGGTTTAATTCTTTTAGAACCTATTTTAAAAGAAGATGAAAGAGGGGTAAGTTTTGTTACTTATAGTACACACGATTTTCGCTCCTTAGGTGTTAATTTTAATATCTCGCAAGATATTCACTATATATACAAAAAGAAAAATACTCTAAGAGGTATTCATTATCAAAATGAACCAATGGCTCAAACTAAAATGATTCGTTGCACTAAAGGTAGAATCTTAGACTATATTATCGATTTAAGAAAAGGTTCGCCTACTTATTTGAAATGGGTTTCGATCGAATTGAATTCTATTAATAAATATCAATTAATCGTGCCTGTTGGTTTTGGCCATGCTTTTGTGACTTTGGAAGATGATAGCGAGATTGTTTATAAAACTGATAAAAATTATGAACCTTTATTGGAGAAGGCTATTTTTTGGAAGGATAAAGATATTAATATAGATTGGATTTGTGATAAACCTATTCTTTCAGAAAGAGATGCGAATGCTCCTAGCTTAAAAGAATCAAAATGTAATTTTAAATTATGAAAAAAAAGATACTTTTTTTGACTACTAGGTTACCTCTGCCGATATCTGATGGCAGGTCTTTTACTTTGAACCAATATCTTCGAGCTTTACTAGAATATTTTGAGGTTGGTTTGGTTTCGCTAAACTCTGACAGCGATGCAAATAAGCAAGATAGTAACCTAAACTTTGTTAAAATAATGTCTGATACATCTTTTTTCCAAAAAATATATAATGTTATTTTTCTTTCAATTTTTAAAGGATATCCACTTCAAGTATCGGCAGTTTATTCTAGAAAAAATCAAAAATATTTTAATAAAATTGTTAATGACTTTAAACCAGACATTATTATTTGCGATATGATTAGAATGTCGATATATATCACAAAGTTAAAATTTAATTGCAAAAAAGTTTTGGATATGGATGATGTATTATCTGGAAGATATGAGCAATCTATAGAGAACAATGATGATGCGTTAGGAAAGTTTAGAACTAAATTACCTAGAATCTTTGTGAAATTATATGATAAATTGCAATTAAACAAATTTATTTTAAAGTTTGAATTTAAGAGGATGAAAAAACAGGAATTAAAAAGTTTAGATTTATTCGATAAAGTCTGTTTAGTTTCACCTATAGAAGTAAATAAAATAAAATGTATAGCAAAAAAAGATAATGTTTTTGTTTGGCCAGTTACAATAAAACAGAAGAGTTATAACTACAATGATTTCTTTGATCCTAAAGAATTACTTTTTATAGGTAATATGTGTGTATCTCAAAATCAAGTCACGTTAAAATATTTTGTCAAAAACATTTATCCTAAATTATCTTCCGATTTTAAAATTAGAGTTATAGGCAAACATAACGAAAGAGTATTAAACGAATTCAAAAAATATAATTTCGTTAATTTTGTTGGTAGAGTTGATGATTTAACTAAAACTATTCAAAATTCTTTGTGCTTAATTGCACCAATACAATTTGGTAGTGGCATTAAAATTAAAGTTTTGGAAAGCATGGCTTGTGGTGGCATTGTTATAACTTCTACTATTGGAGTAGAAGGTTTGAATGTAGTCCCAGGTGAAGATTTATTTGTTTGTGATAATGTTAATGAATATGTTAATGCAATTAATAAAATTTCTATCGACTCTGAATTAAGAAAAAGGGTCTCTGCTAATGCTTACCAATATATCGAAAAATATCATAACGACACATTAAATAAATATGTTATTTCTAGAGAATTAGGAGATGAATAAAATGAATGTTTTTATAGTTTCTGATTTGGAAATTTACGGTAATGGAGGGGGGTCTATCGGAGATAGAACTCGTTATCAAATTATAGAACGATGGTGTCGTGAAAATGAGGCTAATTTATTTTCATTTTCTTTAGATTGTGAAATCAAAACAAGCTATAAGCATTTTACCTTAAATAAAACAAGCTTTTATGATGCTTTTGCAAGATTGTTTTTTCATTCCTCTTATGTTTTTTTAAACAAAAAAGTAATAAAGAAGCAGATAAAAAAATATAAACCACATGTTGTTATTTTGTGTAGAACACGATTTGGATTTTTATCAAAGCGGATTAAAAAGCGTTTTAAGGATATTAAGATAATTGTTTTCGAATCTAATGTTGAAGTAGATTATGCAAAGGCTGCTTTTTTAGGAGAGAGTTTCTTAAAACAAAAAATTGAATATATATCCGTTAAGAGAGATGAAAAAAACGCTTTTGTTTATCAAGACTGCATTGTTTATTTGACAAACAGAGATAAAAAAAGATTTGATGAAATTTATAATAAGAATAATTTAATTATTAAAAACACTGTTGTTCCCGTTTGCGTTGAAAACACTATTGATTTAACTTTTGACAATAAAAAAAATAATGTTGTTTTTATAGGAAGTTTGAATTATCCACCAAATGAAATGGCAGTAATTAATTTTATAGAAAAAGTTTGGCTTAAAAATTTCAATAATGATAAAAATTATAATTTAATTATTGGCGGTAAAAACCCAACGCTAAGAGTGAAAAATGCTGTTCAAAAAGTTTCTAATTGCGAATTTTACTCTAATTTTTCAAAAATTGAAGATATTGTACCAATTAAATCTTTAATTGTCTCTTACATAGAACATGGATCAGGAATGAAATTAAAAGTCGCGGAAGCTTTATGCTGTGGTCTAGGTGTTGTAGGCACAAAAGAAACTTTTGAAGGGTATGAAGAAGCGCTGTCGGAACTAAATGGTAAAACTTTATTTATGTCGGATTATATCGAAGAATATAGCCAGTATATAAAAAAATATTTTAAAAATTATACTTACGAATATGAGGGGCTTAACAAATGTGCTTTTATTCAAAATTATTCTAAAGAATCTATTTATACGAAAGTTAACAAATTGTTTGACGATGTTATCTTTTAATGGAGTGTTTTACAGGCTACTTTATAATCGACGTATGAAAATACAAATGATAGTATAATATAAAAAATTTGTTAAAATTAATGAAAGATATTGTTATGCGAACTAGAACCATTATAGAAATAGATAGAACATCGGTTAAAAGTAAAATTTGTTTTTCAAAAAGTAAAGTAATTAATTTATTACTTTTTTTGAGTTTACTTTTTGCTTTTTTAATTAACGGTACAGTTTATTATGTTTATTTTAACAAAGTAACAGATTATTTTTTAATGATGTCTGTTACTTGCTGTTTTATTGCGTTAATACTTAACAATAAAATATATCTTAATCTTTTTTCGCTAGTGGTTGTTTTGCTGTATTCTGCAATTCTTATATTTTCAACAGCAATTACTGATTTTAATTTAGAACCGATTGTAAAAATTTGCTATTGGATATATGGTCTTGTCTTAATTTGCGTTATAAGAACAAGTAATAATAATTATAATAAAATTTTTTTTAAAATTTGTATATTTTTAACAGCATGGGCTTTTATTAATTATTTATTAAATATATTTGGATTTATTCAATATTTGCCAATAACGAACATTTCTAATGAAAAAGTGTATGATTATCACACTTTTAATGAACATTGTTTTGTTTTTTTTAAATCGTTTAGTTATTTTTCAATAACTGATAAAATTTCTATATTAAGAGCTGATGCACCGTTTAGTGAACCTGGAGTGATGCAATTTTATGTTAATATTGGACTTGCTTATAGTTTATTTGTTTATAAGAATAAAAAAAGAATTTATACAATGTTGTTTTTAATAATGAGTTTATTATCATTATCTTTATTATCGGTTATTGTTTTATTTTGTATTTTACTTTTGTATTTATATAAAAGCAAAAGAAAAAAAACTTTTTTTATTCTAATTGTTGTTGGTGCGTTAGTTGGCGCGATTTTTTTAATAGAAAAACTTGATACAACTTCTTTTTCAAGAAGAATTTTAGATTATAGTTTTATGATTAAAAAGATTTTTGAAAAATTTCCTTTTGGGTATGGAGTTGGTAATCATGAAATAATTGGTTATCAATATGTTCCTGGATTTGGTTATGATAAGTCTGGACTATATTGTGGATTATTGTCACCATTTTTAGAAGTTGGTATTTTCGGATTCGTTTATTATTACATAATGTTAAAAGGCTTATATAATAATAGTGTGAAAAATACCGATTATCGAAATGTTTTAATTTTTATAGTAATAGTAACATTACTAATGCAGCCATTAACTAATGAACTGTTGCTCTTTATGTTATATTATGACGGATTGATAAATTGTGAGAATAAAATTAAGGAAGTAAACTATGGACGTGAGCATTATTACAATCAATTATAAATCGCACACTTTACTGGAAAAGTGTATACAAAGTATCTATAAACAAACTAAAGATATAAAATTTGAAATTATTATAGTTGATAATTCGTGCGATGATAATGAAACTGAGATTATCAAAGAAATTTTTAGAAATTATCTAGATATAAAAATCATTAAGACTGACTACAACCTCGGAACAAGCAAAGCTAATAATCTAGGAGCTCTTAATGCATCGGGAGATTATTTATTGTTTTTGAATAATGACACTATCTTTCTTAATAATGCTATTAAATATTTAGTTGAATCTGCAATCAATAATCGTTGTGCTGCCGTAGGAAGTAATTTATTAACTAAAGATTTCAAACCAGCTCATTCATTTATACGCGATGAGTATAATTTAAAAGAATACAAAAAGATACATTCTTTGTTTCTTTCTTTGCTTACAAAGGTAAAGAAGAAAAGATACGATTATAACTATAAAGGAAACGACATTGAAATAAAAGGTTATGCCTGTTCCGCTACTTTGCTAGTTGATAGAGAAAAATTTTTTAGTGTCGGTAAATTTGATGAAGACATTTTTATGTATGGAGATGATCCATTGTTTTGCTTTAATTTAATTCACAAACACAATGAAAAGCTTTTTATTTGTGGTAAGAGCAAAATTATCCATTTGGAAGGAGGCAGTGATGAATCTATATATAGCGACTTTAAAAGTTTGCATTTTGTTAAAGGCCCTTTTGTTTATTTTTGCAAAGCTTATGGAGAAGAAGTTGGAAAATTATATCTAAAAGAATGCAGAAAAATTTATAGTCGTAGAAAGATTATTTTTAAGCTTTTAAAAAGAAAAGTTCAATATTCAAATTCTAAAAAAATATTAAATGCCATAGCAGAAATCGAGAGTTGATTTTGTTTTAAATGATCGAATTTTCGACTTTTTTGAAGATAATATAACTTTCCTCATATTTTTGTATCAACAACAATACGATTGTGTTTCTTTATTTGAGGAGAACCTTAAAAATTGTATACCATGCAAAAGTCAATATAAATATGTTGATTAGGAGGCTAACTATTAAAAATCAAGAGAAATTTCATTAATTTAATTTTTTTAAAA
>ERZ1036460.448-NODE-448-length-9545-cov-4.120337_pt1 | contig 9545 bp, 10 predicted proteins | sample MGYA00514229_ERZ1036460 | MGnify/ENA primary metagenome ERZ1036460 (study PRJEB33795, sample SAMN09464921) | human gut metagenome | host: Homo sapiens | place: USA: Stanford, California | collected 2016-08 | study: EMG produced TPA metagenomics assembly of the...
AAATAAAAGCCCGCTTCTTTTTGAAGCGGACTTTAGTATAGCACCCATATCCTTCTAAGTCAAGGACTTTCTTTATGTTCTATAAAAAGATTTGCTAAAACTCTCTCTGTTCACAGCAGCTTGAGCAAACACATTCCAAATCACCTGCGATAATGGCATTTTATCCTGAACAGATTCACTTTTTCAGGTTACATTCCATAAAAAATACTCATGAACACATTTACAAAAATATCATATTCATACAGCACATTGAGAAAGGCATCCTTTTCAATAAGCGCAAGAGCCTCTTTTCCTATAGATGTACTGCATAAAATCGTCATTACAAGAAAAGCGATCCATACAAACAGCACGCCTTTAACCGCTCCTACAAGTCCTCCTGCCAGTTTGTTTGCACTTTTCAGCACAGGCAGTCCGGCAAGAAGATTTAATACCCAGGTGCCAAGACGCAGGATCACCGAGGCCAGCAGATAAGAAACAAAAAAGGACAGTCCATTTACAATCATCCTTGCCAGGGCTTCTGAAATGTATTCCCCAAATGAATCTACTGCAAGATAGGTATATACCTCCGCTGTATTATTTGATTCAAGTCCTTTCTGCAAAAGTTCCGGTAATTCCAGTCCCTCAATAAAGCCTGTCTGCTCTTCAGCTCCCGGCGATGTCAGTTCCTGTTTTTTCTGAGATTCCACAAAGCTCTGACAGCTTTCCTGTATTTTTTCATACACAGGTGTGTTTTCCATAAAAAACTCATTAACATAAGGGTTAATCGCCCATGATACCGCAAGAGCCAGGAACACAAAAAAGAAGGACACAATTTCTCTTATAAAGCCTCTCCTGAAGCCTTTATAAGCTGTCAGCAGAAGAATTCCTGCCACTACGATTCCCAACCAGGTCAATGCCTTCATCCCCCTTTAACTGAATTTGATCACATTAACCCCGCTGTCAAGCACCAGCAGATAACGATTCCAGCCGATCTTAATAAAATTGTTAATACTTCCGTCTACTGTACCGCTGTACTTTTCCACGCCTCTGCTGTTCATTACGCAGATCTGGGAATCATTATAAAGCAGAATGTTTCCTCCGCTTATTTTTATAGTGGTATAGGGAATGTTAAAATCCTTTGTAAACCGGAGGCTTCCGTTAATGGAATATACCTTCATGGTATACTGCTTGTCTTTATTTCCGTTTTTAAACACCATGCCTATGGTGTCGTCATCACAGAACGTACTTACAATTTCTTTGTCCACCTTCTCTGTAACGCTTTCCTTTGGAATCTGACGTCCTTTATATACGGTGAATCCGTCTTCCCGAAGCGCAACAGACCGTTCTGCATCAAAATATCTGATTTCCGGAATTACAACTCCCTCATATGTATAGCCGCTTACAATTCTGTCATCTTCATTTTGTCCTACATCGCCAAAATTATAAAAGGCCACATAACTGGTTGTGTCGCTTCCGTCTATAAACTGATATGTCACCATCATAATCTCGCCGTTATCCGAAACCGCCACATCCATGGGATATCCGGGATCTTCCACATGTGTCTGGTTCTCTGCTATCAGGCTTCCATCCGAATCATAATAATTGATCCATGTGGAATCTCCTCCATCCAATATGGCTGCAACAAGACCGTTGGACGATATCCTGGCCTTGACAATGCTGTATGAGGTTGTAACACTTCCCACTTCTCCGTCTTTGTCAAAGATCTTCATGGATGTTCCGTCAACATCTGCGATCACTGCCCAGTCACCTCTGATATCAGCCACAGGATTCTGCATTTCATACAGACTGCTCCAGTATGCATCCATCTCACTGTTTACCAGCGCCGCTCCATCCGGGCTGTATCTCAGGATTTTTCCTGACATCACTTCATACTTTGTGGAAACAATATCCTCCTGTTCACTTGTCTGAATGATATCATAAGTGCGGTAGCTCCTCTTTTCTATAAAAAGTACCAGTCCCACTGCCACTGCAGCTACTACCGCTACAGTAAAAACTGTTTTTTTCATTGCTGCAATTTTATGCATGGAAAGCTGTCTTCTATATGCTTCTTCACTTCCCACATCCTGGGACAGCTTCCCATTCTGAGCCATCATTTTGGCTCTCTTTCGTTTTTTTCTCCATTTCTGAAATATATTGGACATACTAAACCTTGCCTTTCGGGTCCTCTCTCTGTTCTTTTCACTGACATATGAGAAGTCTCTCCGTTACTGCTCACTTTGTTCACGGCAACGCCTCTGCGCTCTTCTCATATGTCACATTATAGCAAACTTCTCAGGGCAATACAATTATTTGTCCGGGATAAATGGTGTCGCTTTCAGACATGTTGTTCATACGGCATATTTCAGCAACCGCTTCCATGCTTCCATATTTTTCCACACTGATCTGATACAAAGTATCACCGGGACGTATAATGTATGTTGTGCCCCCGGCTGATGTTTCCTCCGACTGTGTATTATTTTCAGTCTCTGTTACTTTTTCTGAATCCGGTTTTCCGGCAGCATCCCGGGACTCACGGACTCTTCTTTCTGCCTTTCTCATGTCTGATTCTTCTCTGTAAATTGCCCGGTCCTCCTCTGACAGCTCAGACTGGACATTTTCGTTGGAGGTTTCCTCATCTGTTTCAGCAGTTTCCGAAGGCACGGCTTCCTTCTCATCTTTTTTCATTTCCGCTGTATTTTCGGAGACATTTTCTTGTATCTCGTTTTTACTCTCAGAGCCCCCTTCCTGTTCCCCTTTGGTTTCCCCGGATTTTTCACCGTCCTTTACTTCTTTTTCACCCATATCTTCTCTCTCTGTTCTGACCGATGTGATCTCCGCTTTCTCCTTTATCTCTTCCGGAAATTCCGAAGGCCCCGTCTCGATCACAGATGCAGCCATTTCCGCCTTTACATCCGCCTGCTGCAAAGACTGATAATTCTGATAAAACTTCATTCCTGCTGCCACAACAGCCAGAGCAAGACAGGCTGTAGCCGCATATGAAAAAACAGAGGTCCGTTCTTCCGTTTCCTCCGTCTGTTTTTCCTCTGCGCTCTTCTTTTTTTGTATGATCCTCCGAAATGCTTTTACTGCCTCATCCGGAACCTCTTCCTGCCTGTCCGTTGTTCCTTCCGGATTTTTTTCCAGCATATATGACTGCATCTGCGGATTCTTTTCATAGTAAAGATAATATCCGTTCTGCTTTACAAGGAAACTGTTTTCGTACCGAAAAAACACCTCTTCCCGTTCCGCCGGATCCATCAGCATCAGAACCTTTTCCCCTCCGCCAAAATGTTTCAGATGCACCCGTTTCAAAAGCTCTGTGGCTTCCAGAGGTATCGATCTCTGAGAAAAGAACCATCCCACAATCTCCTGACCCTCAAAATATTTTTCTGTTTCTTCCTGTATTTTTTTCCACATTTTTTCTGTAAACTCAATATGCTCAGCCGAAATATCCTCTGCCTCCACATCCAGAGCCCCTCTGATAAACATATAGGTGATTCCTGAAGCCCACTTTGTTTCCCCGGTCAGAACCGCCAGACATTTTTTCTCTTCCCCGTTTATGTCCCCTGCCCCGGCAGCTCTTCCAAGAAAGGTATACACATAGTCTTCCATGTAAATTCGGTAATCCTCACTGGCCTGACCTATCTGACGTATATTCTTTGGCACAGAAAATATACTCTCGTTGCCCTTTGCCTCCTGTTTCTCATCTTTATAGATGACTTCTATCATGATATATCACCCCTTCGGGTACAAGAATAGCATATAAAAAATGCGGATTTTAGCAGAATGTAAGATGCCTGTCTCATAATTTAACGACATATTCCGCACATGCATAATTTGTTCCACAGACGGATACAATAAATCAGGACAAACACTGTGAGGAAAATCTATGACTTTTTATATTGACGCAAATAAAACCGGAGCCGCCAGAGAAATCTCTTCTCTTCTTAAAAACTGTATCCTTCACCACAGAAAAACCTGGAAGGAGCTTGTATTTCTGTGTATCGGCACAGACCGCCTCACCGGAGACTGCCTTGGTCCCTATGTAGGCCAGCAGCTTCTCTGCAATGCATCCGAAAAAGTTCATGTATACGGAACTCTTTCTCATCCTGTACACGCCCTGAACCTTGCCAGCGCAAGCCAGGACATCTGCTTCAGCCATCCGGAAGCTCTTGTGATTGCAATCGACGCTTCTCTTGGACAAAAAAAGCACCTGGGCTACGTAACCATCGGAGACGGCGCGCTTTACCCGGGTGCTGCGGTTCAGAAAGAGCTGCCCCCTGTAGGGGACATCCATGTAACCGGAATCGTAAATACAGCCGGATTACTGGAGCAGCTTACTCTCCAGACAACCCGGCTGTCTACTGTCATTCATCTGGCTGACAAGATCACTCAGGGAATCCTGGCAATGATCCCGTCTGCCATGCACGAATCATATTTTATACAAAAGCTTTGATCTGTTTATAAATGCCTTCTCCATCCAGACCGTATTTCTCAAGAAGAGCAACAGCCGGGCCGGACTCGCCGAACACATCATTGACACCGATACGCTTAACCGGAACCGGCGCTTTTTCGGACAGACATTCGCAGACTGCGCCGCCAAGTCCGCCGATCACAGAATGTTCCTCAACTGTGACCACTTTTCCGGTTTCTTTTGCTGCCGCAACGATCAGCTCCTCATCAAGAGGCTTGATTGTATGGATATTGATAACCTTTGCTTCAATTCCATCTGCAGCAAGCTTTTCTGCTGCTTCCAGTGATGCTGCAACACAGAGACCGTTTGCAACGATCGTCAGATCTTTTCCTTCACGGAGAACAATACCTTTGCCAAGCTCAAATTTATAATCCGGTCTGTCATTGATCACCGGAACTGCAAGACGGCCAAAGCGCATATACACTGGTCCCACATGCTCGTAGGCAGCTTTTACCATAGCTCTTGCCTCAATATCATCAGACGGAGAAGCAACAACCATTCCCGGAATACTTCTCATCAGGGCAAAATCCTCACAGCACTGATGAGTTGCGCCGTCCTCGCCTACGGAAATTCCGCCGTGAGTTGCGCCGATCTTTACATTCAGCTTCGGATAGCCTACAGAGTTGCGAACCTGCTCAAATGCACGTCCTGCCGCAAACATGGCAAAAGTGCTGACAAATGGAACTTTGCCTGTAGAAGCAAGTCCGGCTCCGATACCTACCATATTGCACTCTGCGATACCACAGTCAATATGACGCTCCGGAAATTCTTTTTTGAACATTGCAGTCTGGGTGGCTGCAGCAAGGTCAGCATCCAGAACAATAAGATCCTCATGTTCTTTTCCAAGTTCCACCAGAGCAGCGCCATAGCTTGCTCTTGTAGCGATTTTCTTTACATCTGACATAATGCTTCACCTGCCTTTTCTAAATCTTCCATTGCCTGAGCGTATTCGTCATCATTTGGAGCTTTTCCATGCCATCCTGCCTGGTTCTCCATGAAAGAAACGCCTTTGCCCTTCACTGTTTTCATGATAATTGCAACCGGCATTCCCTTTACAGTTCTTGCCTCATCGAAAGCTGCTTTCAGCTGGTCCATATCGTTTCCGTCTTCCACATTGATCACATGGAAATTGAATGCTTCAAACTTCTTGTCAATCGGATACGGAGAACATACGTCATCTACCTTACCGTCGATCTGAAGTCCATTGTTGTCAACGATCACAACAAGGTTGTCCAGTTTTCTGTGGCCCGCAAACATGGCAGCCTCCCAGACCTGACCTTCCTGGATCTCTCCGTCTCCAAGAAGAGTGTATACTCTGTAGGAATCATTGCTTAATTTTGCAGAAAGAGCCATGCCCACTGCCGCAGAGATTCCCTGTCCCAGAGATCCGCTTGACATATCAACGCCCGGAATATGCTTCATATCCGGATGTCCCTGAAGATAGGAACCAAGATGGCGGAGAGTCTTTAAATCTTCCTTCGGGAAGTAACCTCTCTCAGCCAGTACAGAATACAGTCCCGGAGCTGTGTGTCCTTTGGAAAGAACAAAACGGTCGCGGTCTGCCTTTTTCGGCTCCTTGGGGTCAATGTTCAGTTCTTCAAAATACAGATATGTGAATAAATCTGCTGCAGAAAGTGATCCGCCCGGATGGCCGGCTTTTGCAGCATGGACTGCTGTAACGATGTCTTTGCGGACTTCGTTTGCAATCTTCTGAAGTTCTAATTTGTTCATGATATTCTCCTTTTGTCTTTATAAAGAAACTGACATCCTCTGCTAAAAAACGCATTGGTACCCGCAGACAGGGATATTTCCTGTCCAGCCGGATCCCCACGCCATATTCGTCTTATTCAGTATCAGTTTCTTTAAATCAAATTCTCACCAAACTCATGCAGCTCCTTTGGCCTGCATTCGTTGAGCATTCTATTTGTCACCAAAAACAGCTCTGTAATCTTCCTGGAATTTTATGATTCCCGCATCAGTCAGAGGATGATGAAGCATCTGCTCCAGAACCTTGTACGGAACAGTGGCGATATCAGCTCCTGCAAGAGCACATTCTGTTACATGAACAGGATGGCGCACACTTGCGCAGATGATTTCTGTATCAAGACCTGCAACCTCAAACATCTGAACGATCTGACGGATCAGCTCCAGTCCGTCTGTGGAAATGTCATCCAGTCTTCCAAGGAACGGAGAAACATAGGTTGCTCCGGCTCTTGCTGCCAGAAGCGCCTGATTTGCAGTAAAGATCAGAGTTACATTTGTTTTGATGCCTTCTTTTGAAAGAACCTTAACAGCCTTCAGTCCTTCCCCTGTCATCGGAATCTTAACCACCATATTCGGGTGGATCTTTGCGATCTCCCGGCCTTCAGCTATCATTCCTTCCGCATCTGTAGTAGTTGCTTTTACTTCTCCGCTGATCGGTCCGTCTACGATAGATGTGATTTCTTTGATAACCTCATTAAAATCTCTTCCCTCTTTTGCGATCAGAGACGGATTTGTGGTAACACCACAGATAATTCCCATGTCATTTGCCTTACGGATATCCTCTACATTTGCTGTGTCAATAAAAAATTTCATTCTTTTTCCCTCCTGAGTTCTGCCGTCAATTTTACCGACGGATCACGTTCTTTATGGCTTCATTATAGCAAAAACTCCCAATGGGTCAAGGCAGACAATTTTTATTAATAATTTTTTTGTTAATATTTTCTTATTTTATTAATAACGTTTCAGGATATCAGTCCTTTATAAAAAAAGTCTTTTGCAAAAATCCTTTTTTTCTTCTGCGCTGAATTGAAACAGCTAAAAATTATTAATAATAATTTTTAACAGGATATTTATTTTTTTATTCTGGCATATGCCGTGGTTTTTCGTGCGATCAGCTTGGGCGTATACTCGATATTATACAGACTTGTTGGTTGAAGTCCGGTATAAAACTGATCGTTAGTAGTAATTTTTCGGATAATGATATCGCAGGCATCTCTGCCTTTCAATGCCACAAAATGGTCTATGGTAGTCAGAGACAGCCTTCTGATTCCGGAATAAAAAATATTGTCACAGCCGATCACAGACACATCTCTTGGTACATGGATCCTGGATTTTTCCAGAGCATCAATAGCGCCAATAGCCATCATGTCATTCTGCCCTGCAATGGCAGTAAAATATTTTTCCTCCTTCAGCAGCTCCATGGTCAGCTGGTATCCCATGGAATATTCCGAGTCCATCCTTGGAAGAGTACGATCCATAGACTCATCTGCAGCCTTGATCAGTACATGACCTTTCAGCCCTTCTCTTTCAAACTCTTTTACAAAACCGTCTATCCTTCTGGAGCGCTGCCACTGCCGTCTGGTGAGAGGCGGCGTAATAAACGCAACGTCCCGGTGACCCAGATCCAGAAGATGCCGCGCCATCAGACGGCCAACCATAGTATTATCCTGATTAATGGCATCTACCGTAGTTGTTTTTTCTTTATTGCTGATAATAACAAGAGGAATCTCTCTGGCCATTTCTTCTACCTTTTTCTGAAAATCCGGATGCGGATTACAGGTATAGATGATTCCCTGAGGCTGTATGGTGCGGATCATACGCAGATACTTTTCTTCCAGAACAGCGTCCCTCTGTGTATTACAGATAAAAACGCCGTACCCCTTCTCATTTGCCACAGCCTCAATTCCCTGAAGCAGCAGCACATAATAAGGGCTGGTAAGCGTGGGGCAGAACACCACGATCAGCTTTTCTTTTTTGTTGTCTGCTGTTTTTCTCCTTCTGGGAAGCTCATAGCCCAGTTCTCTGGCCGCCTGCTCTACCCGCTCTACTGTCTCCGCTGAAAAAGACACATTATTTCTGCGGTTCAGGATCATGGACACTGTCGCCTGAGAAACCCCGGCCCTTTCTGCCACCTGAGAAGACGTTATTTTCTTTTTTGCCACTGATTTTTCACTCTTTCTCTGCAGATATCCCTGCGGCTCCGGCTCAAAGTTCTACTCTTCCCTCCAGAGCGCGCAGAAGCGTTACCTCATCAATATATTCCAGATCGCCGCCTACCGGAACCCCGCTGGCGATCCGGCTGACCTTAATGCCTGTAGGCTTGATCAGCTTGCTGATATACATTGCCGTAGTTTCCCCTTCAAGACTTGAATTGGTGGCAATGATCACTTCCTTTACATCCTTCTGGAGTCTCTGCATCAGCTCCTTCAGGCGGATGTCGTCCGGTCCGATACCAAGCATGGGAGAAATCGCTCCGTGAAGCACATGATAAACACCGTCATACTTGCCTGTTTTCTCATAAGCGGCCAGATCCCTTGTATTTTCCACCACCATGATCGTTGTCGGATCTCTGCGCGGATTGCTGCAGATGGGACAAAGCTCCTGGTCCGTCAGTGTACAGCAGTTTTTGCAGTAGCGGACCTTTTCCCTGGCTCCTGTAATGGAAGAAGTAAGCTGCTCCACCTGATCCTTGGGCATATTCATAATATGGAAAGCAAGTCTCTGAGCAGACTTGGCCCCAATGCCCGGAAGATGTGAAAGCTGCTCGATCAGCTTATTAATATGCGTACTGTAATATTCCATCAGAAAGGAAGGCCTCCGCCCAGGCCCCCAAGACCTCCTGTAAGCTTGGACATTACAGCGCTGGATTCCTCATCCACTTTGCGGAGAGCTTCATTGGTAGCTGCTACGATCAGATCCTCCAGCATTTCAATATCATCCGAATCTACCACTTCCTCAGAAAGTGTTACCTTTTTGATCTCACGTTTACCGGAAATGGTTACCTCTACCGCTCCGCCGCCTGCTGCCGCAGTAAACTCTTTTTCTTCCAGAGCTTTCTGATTCTCTTCCATCTGACGCTGCATTTTCTGCGCCTGCTTCATTAAATTATTCATGTTTCCCGGCATTCCCATACCCGGAAAACCTCCGCGTTTTGCCATGTTTATATCCTCCTGACTTTCATTACAAAAATATCTACGCTCTCTACTATATTTTATTGTTCCCACTGTGTCAATATGTTTGCGGTCTTACAGCGCCCAACCGGTTATTGACCGGAAAGTCCCTCCGGTTCCTCCTCAATGATCACGTCCATATGAATATTTTCTCTGAT
>ERZ1036460.450-NODE-450-length-9470-cov-10.441317_pt1 | contig 9470 bp, 9 predicted proteins | sample MGYA00514229_ERZ1036460 | MGnify/ENA primary metagenome ERZ1036460 (study PRJEB33795, sample SAMN09464921) | human gut metagenome | host: Homo sapiens | place: USA: Stanford, California | collected 2016-08 | study: EMG produced TPA metagenomics assembly of the...
GTTGTCCTTTATTGCAATAACAGAAAATTTATTGCAATGGCTTTGTCATCTAACCAAAAAATTAAAATCATTTTTTGATGAAAAAAATATGTTGTATTTTGGTTAAAAATTCTTTATATTTTGCTTGTGTTTTTATGCACGTTAGTTGAAAGAAATTTACTTTCAAAAAATAGGAGTTTTTTAAATGCAAGATAACTACATTATCGAACTTAAAAATGTAAGTAAAGTCTATGACGATGATATGGTTGCTGTAGACAACTTTAATCTTTATGTTCGCAAAGGTGAATTTATCACATTTCTTGGACCATCAGGATGCGGCAAATCAACTACATTAAGAATGATTGCTGGTTTTGAATTCCCATCAGCAGGATCTATTTTATTGAACGGTAAGGACATTTCCAATGTTCCACCAAACAAAAGACCTATTAACATGGTATTTCAACGTTATGCTTTATTTCCTCATTTAGATGTATATGACAATATCGCATTCGGACTAAGACTTAAGCGTATCCCTCAATTAAAGAAGGATGAAAACGGAAACCCAATCTTAAAAATTAATAAAAAGAAGATTAGGGAACTTAAAAGCGAGTATCGACTTGTTTCTAGAAAAAAGCACATTAGTGACGAAGAAAAAGAACAAAAGTTACACAAGCTTCAAGAACAAATTGATTATTACAAATCAACCCCAGTAAATAGCTATTCTTATGCAAAGCTATCTGCTAAAGAAATCGACATTAAAGTTGCAAGAGCTTTAAAAATTGTTGATTTAGAAGCACTCGAAGATAGAAATATTAGTACGCTTAGTGGTGGACAACAACAAAGAGTTGCGATTGCTAGAGCTATCGTCAATGAACCTGAAATTCTTTTATTAGACGAACCTTTAGGCGCTCTCGATTTAAAGATGCGTAAAGATATGCAAATCGAATTAAAAGAAATGCATCAAAAATTAGGCATTACTTTTATTTATGTTACTCACGACCAAGAAGAAGCTTTAACAATGTCAGACACAATTGTTGTTATGAAAGATGGTGTCATTCAACAAATCGGCTCACCAAAAGCAATTTATGATGAACCTAAAAACGCTTTCGTAGCAGACTTTATCGGTGAATCAAATATTTATAATGGAACAATTGTTGGTCGTAATAAAGTTAGATTCCTTGACCATAACTTTGATTGTATGGACGAATTCCCTACAAATGAAAAGATTGATGTCGTTGTTAGACCAGAAGATGTCCACATTGTTACTGAAAACGGAATGCTTAAAGGCTACATCGATACAAAAATTTTCAAAGGTATGAATTACCAATATACAATTATGATTGGTAAAAACGAATTACTTGTTAAATCAATTGATAATTTCGAAGTTGGATCAACTGTTGAATTAAATATTAACCCAGATGGAATTCATATCATGAAAAAAGATTACACAATGAATACTTATACTGATTCATGGATTAATAAAAACAATCAAGTCATGATTGATGATGCACCATTTGATTGTGATGTTACTCAATTATTACCAGGTTCAAAATTAGATGAGGATGGCTATTTAATTAGTAAAGATGGACAACATAAATATGATTTAAACGATGCTGACGTCGTTGCTGAAATTGCTCTTGATAAAATTGATGTTGTCGATGATATCGAAAGCGAAGAAGCTCAAATTATCGGCGAAGTTGTCGACTCAATTTATGTCGGTGACCATTACCGTTACATTGTTAGAACTGAAAATGAAGAAGATTTTGTCTTTGTTTCGACTTATTCATATAACTTAAACGATACTATCGGATTAAAAGTAAAACCAACAGATATTAAGCTACGTCTTAAAAAAGAGGTAAGCAACTATGAAATTTAGATTCCAAAGAAAGTATCTTGGTATACCTTATTTCATATTCTTAATCTTATTTGTTATTTTTCCAATTTTCTTTATTGTATTTTATGCGTTTACAGATGCAAACGGATTTTTCTCCTTTGAAGCGCTTGTAACTTTTTTCACAACTACAAATAAAATAAATGTTCTAGTTGAGTCTCTTTTATTCTCAACAATGAATACAATTATTTGTTTGTTTATCGGTTATCCAATTGCTTTTTTGCTTTCAAATAATAAATTCAATAAAAGTTATGTTTTAGTTTTATTGTTTGTTATGCCGATGTGGATTAACTTCGTTTTAAGAACAGGTGCAACTCGTGACGTTTTAACTTGGTTAGGTATGAATGGTGGAAGTCACCCATATTTAGCTACAATGATTGGTTTAGTTTATAACTATTTACCTTTTGTTATCTTACCTTTATATACAACTATGCTTAAGCTTGATAAATCTCAAATTGAAGCGGCGTTAGATTTAGGTTGTAACAGAGTACAAATTTTCACAAAAAGTATTTTTCCACAAACAGTACCTGGAGTTGTAGCAGCAGCACAAATGGTTTTCATGCCAACAATGTCAAGTTATGTTATTCCTGAAACTTTAAGTGAAGGTAAAATCGTTTTATTCGGTAACTCCATTTATTTAGGATTTGCCAATAACCAATGGAATTCATCTAGCTTTATGGCAATCATCATGCTTTTAATTATCGGCTTATCAATGCTTGTCACTAGAAATTTCACTGAAAAAGATGAAGGAAAGGATGCTGCAGCATGGTAAAGAAAATTCTTGGATATTCTTATATCTATTTAATTTTATTATTAATGTATGTTCCAATTCTTGTATTAATCGTTTTCTCTTTTACAAACGCTACCTATATTGGAGAATGGAACGGATTCTCTTTTGACCTTTATGCAAAATTATTTCAGAGTGAAGAAATAATGATTGCAGTAGGAAATACACTCATTATTGCTCTTATAAGTGCGATTTGCGCAACTTTTCTTGGAACTTTAGGTGCAGTTGGTGCATTTTATTCCAAAAAAAGAAGTAGAATTGTTCTTGAAAACATAAATCAAATTCCGGTTGTTAATGCCGAAATTGTCATGGCTTTATCTCTTGTTGTTATGTTTGTTTTCATTGGAAATAAAATATTTGGTGGAGCTAATTTATTCAGTTTTTGGACATTATTAATTGGTCACATCATTCTTGCTGCACCATTTGTTTATTTAAACGTAAAACCAAAATTACAACAAATGGATCCATCATTATATGAAGCAGCTTTAGATTTAGGATGTTCACCAAGACAAGCTTTAACAAAATCTGTTTTACCTGAAATTTTACCAGGCGTATTTAGTGGTTTTATGTTATCAATAACTTTATCTTTAGATGATTTTATCGTTACAGCTTTCACTAGAGGAAGCGGCTTACTTTCAGGTGCTGGAAATATCGAAACTATTTCTACATTAGTTCAAGCAAAGATTAAAAAAGGACCTATTCCACCTGAAATGAGACCATTAACTACTATTATTTTCTTAATTGTTTTACTTGTTGTTATTTTAATTTCTTTTAAAAGAAATAATAACGTTAGCGCTAAAGCAGTAAGACGTAAAAAGATGAGAGAAAGGGCTTAATGAAATGAAGAAAAAAATTATTTTTGGCAAAAGACTCGCTTTATCTTTCACCTTTGCTTCATTACTTTCACCTACATTATTCTCATGTGCACAAGCAACTAGTGAGGATTCAACAACATATATTTATGTTTTAAATGCTGAAGATTATATCGATGATAGCTTATTTGGCACTTTCGAAGAAGCAATCCAAGAAAGAGATGGAAAAAAAGTTAAAGTTGTATATGAAACTTATGACACTAATGAAACCATGTACAATACCTTAAAAACAGGTAAACAATCCTATGATATGATTTGCTGTAGCGACTACATGCTTCAAAGATTAGCTCGTGAAGGCATGCTTCATTCGTTTGAAGATGGTTTTGAAAGTGGCCAACTCGATAACTATAAAAACTATGTTTCACCATTTTTAGTAGATTATTATTCTCAAGGTGAAGAAAACGAAGGAAAATTAAATAATATCACGGTTAAAATTCCTACAGGAAAAGAAGACGCTCAAGGCAATCAAATTTATGATGAATCAAAAACATTAGCTGAATACGCAGTAGGTTACATGTGGGGAACTCTTGGTATTTTATATAATCCAAATTTGATTGTTGAGAGAAATGGTTCTTTATTTAGAGCAATCGAAGAATATAAAAATTTATCAGATGAAGAGTTAAAAGAAATTATTATTGAAGACTTTAGATCATTTGATGGATACTCAAAATTATGGTCAAAAGAATTCAATAAAACTCAATCTATTAAAGATAGTATGAGAGATACTTATGCAATTGGTATCTTTGAAGTCTTTAAAGATTATTTCGATCCTGAATCTTCATCATATATTAATGATTATCATAAAAGAAATGAACAATTTAATTTATGCGATGATGACACCATAAAATTAGTACAAGAAAAATTAATCGAACTAAAACAAAATATATTCGGTTTCGAAGTTGATAGTGGTAAAGATGACATTGTCACACAAAAAATCGGTGTAAACATTGCTTGGAGTGGAGACGCAGTTAACTCAATTGGCAGAGGATATTATGCTGATGATGATTGGAGCGAACCATGGCCAGAAGAACAACAAGTTGAGCTTTATTACAACATTCCAAAAATTGGTGCAAACGTTTGGTTTGATGGTTGGTGCTTACCAGAAAGAGAAGAATCTTACTATAATAGCGATCAATATAAATACACATTAGAATTCTTAGACTTCTTAAATGATCCATTAAACGCTGTTGCAAATATGTCATATAATGGCTACACAACATTTATTGGTTCAACAAGTGATTCACATGACGCTTTAAATTACTTCTTGTATTCATATGGCTTAACAGATGAAGATGCTGCTGAATACGAAGGCGAAGTAACAAAATATGATATTAGTTACTATTTTGATTTCTTAGATGAAAATGATGAACCATTAACTGAACTTGAAGTTGTCGCTTATGATAATTTAAGTTATGAATCTCCAGAAGAAGCTGAAGCTGATGGTGATGATGTAAAAACTTTTACATTTAAAGATGAAGATGGTGATGGAAAAATCGATATTTATGTAAATGTTGATCTCTCATCATATGAAGGTAGAAGTTTAGTTGCTCAATTACCTCAAACAAGCGACAAAGAATCGCTTTATGTAATGAGAGACTTCGAAGAACAAAATAATAAAATTGTTACAATGTGGGAAAATGTTAAAGTTAACCCATTACCAACTTGGGTCGTTGTAACTTTAGTAATTTTCTTAGTTGCAGTTTTCTCTTACTTAGGTTGCTATAAATTTATTAAAAAGTATAGAGTCAAAAAGAGAAAAGAATTAAGAAAGGAAATCGAAAATTCTTAATTATGATTGGAAATTCGAACACATTAAAAATATTCTTTCCTGGAATTAAATATTCCTGCGATAGAAGTTTGCTTTATTTCTTAGATAAATATATCGATGGTGATTCAATTTATTTAGAATATGATTTACCTCGAAATATCGATGTAATCGATGATTTTCAAGAAAAAATAAAATCTAGTGTCGATATCGCTTATGAAAGATTAAGCGATATCGATTGGTCAAAATATGGCGAGATTATTTTGATAGGAAAAAGCGTAGGAACTGTAGTGGCTTCTAAAGTTAGAGAACATTTTTCTTTAGTTAGAGCTAGGTTCATTTGTTTAACTCCAATTAATGAAACATTACCTTTTATTAAGCAAACTGATTTTGTTGTGACGAGTAAACAAGACAAATATATCGATATAACTTCATTAATTAAGAAACAGTTTATTTATCCTTTTCTCACAATCTATGAAGATTTGCCACACTCATTAGAATTACCTAATGATTATCATCGTACTGTAAAAGTGTTAGGCGAAATTATTGATTTAGCCTTAAATTATCTTGATACAGCTTATAAAGATTTACTTGGCTAATATTTTAAAGAACAATGGGCTTTAGGCATAAATCTTACCTTACCCTTAATTTAGCCTCCTTCACTAACACAAAAGTTGGAGGAGGCTAAAATTTCAAAATTTCATTTTAAAAAAATAAAAATATTTTTATTGCTAAGAAATTGGCATAAAAATATTGTGAAAAGCAAGAATTTATGCTCTATGTGAAAAAAGTGCTTGCATTACAGGCATATAATTAGATATACTATTTAGGCGCTAAGTTGAATGCTTCCTTAGCCAAGTTGGTAAGGCAATTGACTGCAACTCAATGATCAGTGGTTCGAATCCGCTAGGAAGCTCCATATTGCGCTTATCAAAATATTGTGATATACTATTAGTCGATTTCGGGGCGTAGCGTAGCTTGGTATCGCGTCTGCTTTGGGAGCAGAAGGTCGCAGGTTCAAATCCTGTCGCCCCGACCATTTCAAGAATATCACTTTATGAAAATAAAGTGTTTATATAGATTACGCCTATTGAGGGCGATTTTTTTGCTCTTTTTTTGAAAAAAATAAAATTGTGATCCTTAAATATGAATAAATATAAATGCGTTTTAAAATTTTAAATATAGTTACTATGTTATAATAATGAAAAGTAAACGGAGGACAAAAATGTTAAATAAAACTGTTAGAGATTTAATTAATTCTCAAATTAATAAAGAAATTTATTCAAGTTATTTATATTATGCAATTGCTAATTTTTATAGAGCAAAAGGTTTGGTCGGATTTACAAAATGGTTCGATAAACAAGCTCAAGAAGAATTAGAACACGCAACAAAATTAAATTCATACCTTTATGAACAAGGTGAAGAAGTTACATTATTAGCTATCGATTCACCAAAAGCTACTTTTAAGAACGTAAGAGATCCATTAGTTGCCGCTTATGAACATGAAAAATTTATTTCAGCTTCAATTAATAAGATTTATTCAGAAGCTTTAAAGGTTGGCGATATTCGCACTGTTAGATTCTTAAATTGGTTTGTTGATGAACAAACAGAAGAAGAAGCTAAAGCATTAGAATTAATCGAAAAATATGATTTAGCAACAAAAGATACAACTACATATTTATTCGATAAAGAAATCGGAAATTTAAGATAATTAAATGGGCCATGATTAAATCATGGCCTTAAGTTTATTTAGAAAGGAATATCGATGGAAGGGATTAGTTTAAGAAGAGCGAACAAAGAAGATTCAAGTTTAATTTTAGACTTCATTAAAAAGATTGCTACATATGAAAAGATGCTAGATACAGTTAAAACAACTGTTAGTGATATTGAATTTGCAATTTTTGAAAGAAAAATTGGTAATGTTATTTTCCTTATAAAAGATAACAAAGAAATTGGCTTTGCTTTATACTTTTATAATTTTTCAACATTTACTGGTAAATGTGGTATTCATTTAGAAGACTTTTATGTAGATGAAGAATATCGTCATCAAGGATTAGGTACAATTTTATTTAAAGAAGTTGTTAAAGTAGCTAAAGAAGAAAATTGCCCTAGACTTGAATGGACATGTCTTAATTGGAACGAACCAAGCATCAGATTTTATAAATCAATTGGCGCAAAACCATTAGACGAATGGATTACGTTTAGATTGGTTTATGAAGACTACGATTTCGCTTTAAATAAGTAAAAATATTGATTGCATCGATATTTTAAAGACATTATATTTAGCAAAAATTATTTAATATACAAATATAGTAAGTGCATTTATTAAAATAAAAAGACTAGCGCAGCTAGACTTTTTAAAATCTATTTTACAAGATTAAATGCTTAATTTTTTAACAATCTTTTTCAAAGATTCGTTACTTAATACTTTGTCAATTGAACTTCTTGTGGTGAAAGTTTCGTTTTCTATTGAAGCGAATAAAGAGTTAATTAATTTATCTTCAAAGGTTTTTCCTTTTACATAGTCCTTTTTAGTAAATCCTTCTAAATTTTCTTCAAATAAAATAATCAAATAACGTCTTAATAAAGCTAGAATCTCATTTTCGTTATGATAGAAAAATGTGATATCTTTATGAGAATCCTCTATTTTCTTAATTGCAATGTATTCTTTTAGTGCTTTATTTATATCGTTTGAAAGATTTATATAAGCAAAGTCATATTTATTGCTTGAATCGTTTAAGTGATTGAATAGATTATCTTTAATTATTGTAATTTTGGTATTAGGAATAAAAGAAGAAACATTTTCATTAAAAAATTCAATTAAAGACTCATCTTCTTCGAGAGTAGTAACGCTAGTTATATCCCCTTTTAAACTTGCTATATATGTAAAATACCCTAAACCAAGTCCATATGATAAAATGTTGCCTTTTAATAAAACTAACTCTTTAGCGACGACATTAATTTCAAGTGGATTAATATCGATAATTTCGTTGTTTTTATTAGTTGCTTCGATATAAGTAAATGGTTTCTTAAAATAACCTAACTTAGTAATTTCTTTATAAAATGAAGTTTCTTTTATTTCTAGTGAGTCATATAAAAAACATTCGTAAGGAGAATATTCTTTAAGTTGTGCATTCCATTTAGATGAACTATGAATAGAAGCCATAATATTTGTTAAAAAAGGATTCTTATTAAATTCATCAATATTCAATTCTTTAATTTCGTCTAAATGATATTGTTTACTAAGTTGAAGAAATTCAAAATCATCAGGGTCGATTTCGAGCGCTTCTAACCATGCGTAATAAATTGCATTGTTTTTGTCCGAATGACGAGAAACGATGAATTCATCGACATTTTGACGACATTCATTAAAATAAGAATTGTAGATATTTGCGATTAAAATATTTAAATTTTTTGTTTCGATAAATTTTGAAACGAGACTTTCTTTCATATTAATTTTCATATGGTAGATTTTATCATGAATTTAGCGATTACAAAATGAATTTGAGGATACATTAAAAGAATTTAAAGTATATAATATTATAGTTATGAGTAATTTAATTGTTTATAAATCAAACACAGGTTTTACAAAAAAATACGTAGATATGATTGAAAGACGTGTTTTACCTTGTGAAGTAGTTGAAATTGGTAAATTAAAAAAAGATCAAATTAAAAAAGCAGATTATATTTTTTATGGTGGACCATTGAAAAATAACGTCATTGAAGGTTTAGATAAGTTTTTAAAACATCACAAACTTTTTGGTGACAAAAATATATTTGTTTTCTGTACTGGAATTCAACCAATTGATCAAGAGAAAAAAGAAAATGTTATCACAGCTAATGGTTTAGAGTTTTATCATGTAAGACTTTATTTATTACCTGGAGGATTAGATATTTCTAAAATGTCTCCTTTAAAACAAAAAATGATGAAAATGGGATTAAATGCAGCATTTAAAACTGATAAAATTCCAGCTGGTGTTTCTCAAGAAATGATTGAACAAAGATTAAATACACCACTTGATTTAACTAATTCAAACGCAATTGATAGAATGATTGATGTCTACCATATGTGTAAAATAAGAAGTAGAGAGCAATAAACTACAATAAAAAGTCCAGTTAATTGAGATGAGACCCAAAAGTTGGACTTGCTTCTAATATCCTAATTGAACAAAGGAC